>Ga0181521_10005196_pt1 | contig 14577 bp, 9 predicted proteins | sample PEATcosm2014_Bin_32_FD_119764 | JGI IMG/M metagenome (GOLD analysis project Ga0181521, IMG submission 119764) | Peatland microbial communities from MTU Mesocosm Facility, Houghton, MI, USA - PEATcosm2014_Bin02_60_metaG | ecosystem: Environmental > Terrestrial > Soil > Wetlands > Peat | place...
CGAGAAACTCTCTTGTCAGCCACGATGACTCAACCTCAAAGTTAAAAGTCGGGGTGCGCACGCACCTCTCCGCTGAATCCTGAACCATGAGGCGTGGCGGCATAGCGGGGGCGTCTCGCCCGCGCATCAGGGTGCCGTGGCCCTACGCCACGCACCGTTTTGTTCCTCTGCTATCTGCGTATAACGGGCATCTTCACTTCGGCTCGAGCTCAAACAAGGCCAGTTCCGAAGATTGGAGCAAGGGGGTGACTTCCAGCAAGCGCGCACCCCGGACCGAGGAGGTCGCCTTCAGCTTTCCACTGGAGTCGTAAGACTGGACGCGATAGGAATCCGAAGCCGGGAGCCACAACCCCAGGTCGGCCTGGAACGTGACCTCTTGGGCTTGCGCCTGGTCGTTTAACACGATAACCAGGAGCTTGTCCCCATGTACGTATCCCCTCACGAACGCCGAACACGGCTGGCTGATTATGGAGTCACCGATAAAGACTCCATCCACGAAAAAGGGTAGAAATTGCTTGCGCAGAGAGGCCGCCTCTTTCAGGGCCTTCGCCATTTCTGGCTGGCTGCTGATGAGGGCGGACCCATTCGGCCCATCTGGCTTCCTGGCCATCACGTTCAAGTAGAGTCCCTCGCTGAAAGCTTTCTTGACGACCCGGGCAGAATCCTCGACGTTGCAGTTTAACCGAGGCGCACGAAGGACGTTCAAGATCGGGCCTGCGTCAACTGCTGCGTCGTAGTCGCCAATAATATTCCAGGTGTAGTCGAGCAGCGACGCTTCCAGTTCGAGATTCGTGACCGATTCGCCGGAGAAGGTCGACTGGGGATCCTTCGCTCGCGCCATCGCCCGTACCTGCTCGATGAGCTTGATCAGTCCAGGCTTCTGTCCGGTGCCTTCTTTGAAAAAGACCTGGTCCCATGAGAAGGATGGGATCCCACGGTTGACCCACTCTGTCAGGGCCGCCAGCACGTCCTGTTGCCACAAGGGGTTGTCATCTTCAATAAAGGTGCCTTCCAGTTCACCTTCAAGTCCATGCGTGTAATAGGGCCGGAACCAGGGGATGAGTTCGGTGTCATAGGTCCAGTCGTCCTCTCCCGGTTTAACGCCGTAGCGTGCGACCTCCCGGTTGCGGATGATATGCACACTGACGAACGGCGCCACATTGACGCCCGCATCCCGAGCTTGGCGCACACCTTCAAGGAAGTCTTGCATTGTACCGAGTTCTTGGCTAAGAGGTATGGGTAGCCGGAAATAAGTGCACCAAAACCGAAGCACCAGTTCGTCAATACCATTCGCCCGGGCGTCCGCCGCCACACGCGGTATGTCTTGGAATCGAAAGTCAGCCATGGCGGGATCTTTTTCCGGAGACTGCATCATCCAGAGGTTTTGATAACCCAATCCGTCTCTCACATGCCGGGGCAAGGCGCGCGGAGGATTTACCTGATGGACGTAATTGCGGAAGACTTCAATCCCCTTGGCCCATCCCCCCGGATGCGGCGTCAGCCAGATCTCTCCACTCTCCCAACTCTCCCCCGCCGCCACCGATTGCCTGTGTTCCCACACCAAACGCAGATGCATGGGATCTTGCTCGCTGCGATAGGTCAGCACGTTAGGCCGATCCGCCGTACCCCACTTCTTCTGAAACACACTCAAACCACCCTCAAAGCCTCCGAAGTCAAGCCAACGCAGAGCATTTTGGGACTGGTATCCCCCGAATCCCACGGGGTCGTCGGCAGGATAGTAGTTCCACCCGTGCTCTATATAGAAGGGCGCCGAATCAGGATGCTTGATCGGTTCTGCAAAGGGCCGCACCACCGCACGTGCCAGGCGCAGACGCGTCCCCTCTTTCCCCGCCAGCGGCTGCAATCCCCACAGGTCGGGAAACAAAATCTGGGGCACCAGAGCGGCTGATTTGTTTTCGATTCGGCAGGCCAAGATGACAGACCGGCCGTCCTCGGCAGCCCGGAGGGTCACTCGGGCAGTCACCTTCCCCGCCGGCAGTGCAAAGTTGCCGCGGCTGGGTCCCAAGGAATCCCAAGTGATGACGATTCCGTTGCCTTCTTTCGCCACGTGCGCCCGCGAGAAACGCGACGCCAGGCGCAGGGGCGTGAAGGAATCGACGGGATAGGCAAGATCGATGAGCCCCGCCTTTTCGGGCGCCGCTTCCAGGATGGCTCCCGTCGCAGGATAAGAGAGATACACCAAGCTTCCTGTTTGTTCATCCACCCCCACATCGAGACCATTCAAACGTGTCCTGTAAACGCCCGATTCAGCCGCCCAACTCATGCTTAACATAAGGGGGATGCAACTTAGCCGAACTAGCCTCCGTGCTACCGAATAGGCCATCTCTACCTCCTGTGTTGGTTTACCTCCCGGCGCAGCCGCATAGGGGCATGTTTGCTGGAAACGAGGATTCACTTACTTCACAACTTCTGGTCGCGTCACTGCATAGGGCCTCGAGCCTCTTGAACCCCCTCTGGGAATCGTCGAACGCGGAAAACCCGACTGCTTGGGGCGAGTTCTCTATCTCGCGCCTGGCCAGCCGGACCCTGACCCACGGGAATGGCAATTTCGCAAGCTGAGCAAGAAGGGCAGCCGTTTCTTTGTACGGCACCCGGCAGTCTGTTCGCGATGATATTCAGTGGGCCGAAAGTAGGGCGAAAGCATGATTACCACTTCCAATTTTGCGAAAAGCGCGAAACATCCGGATGCGGTGGCGATCAGCCGGCGAGTGACGCGATTCTACAAGGGACGTCGCTACGTGGCCCTTGCTCCTCCCGCTTGGCTGCTCAAAGCAAAAGGCCCAGTACTGTGTGACCGGGAATACCGCAAGCAGCTCGATTCGCTCCACACAAAACAGGTTGCTGAGGAACTCGGCCCCAATGCCATCGTTCTCTCGATGCAGCTCGGCAAGAGTTCCGGACCGGCGTGACACTCAGGCCGCAGGATGCAAGAGCTCACATGGGCCTCGGTGCTGCTTTTCGGCAGAGAGGCAATCTGGATGACGCAATTCACGCGTACCCAGCGGCCCTAGCACTTGACCAAGAAGCGATCGGGGCACTCGAAGAGAAGGGCGCTGGTTCGCAGCGACCGTTCACACCTCGTAGGGGCGTACCCGGTCCATTAAACGGTTTGCGGCATCGGCGTCCGGCACATGCTGAACCCTGTAGAGAACCCCTCCTTCCAAGTGATGTGACTCCAGCGCTGCGGCAAATTCCTTAAACTCGACCTGCAACACCACAGGCAGATCCCCCAGTCGGCTCTTGAGGTCTCGAAGCTGTGAAAACGCCGAAGGAAAGTGACGATCGTCGCCGAGGAACAGTGCCTTGAGTCCACGAATCGTGGCCACCGCTTCGAGCAAATGGCGCCCATTGCCGTGGATGTGCAGCACCCCCCCGTCAAAAGTCGCCAGAATTCGCTCTACGGGCTCACGTCCCCACTCTTCAAAACAAGCGACGGAGGTCATATGAAAAGGATCCACACTCTCCGAAACAATGCGCCCAGGAATCCATTCCATCATCCCGTTACTGCAGGTGCCGCCCTCGAGTAGTGGGGAATCCTCAAAGAAAGTCCTCTGTACATCCACGTTCAGCTTATAGGCGAAATCTATCGCCTGCCGCACTTTCTCGGGGTGATCCAGCAGTTCGAGATAAGTCTGCGTGGCGCCAAACAGCTCGAAAAGAAAGTTGAGGCCGTCGATCAGGATGAAGTGGCTGATTCCGAACTTTCCCTCTCCCGCTTTGCGGAACTGGGCGAGGGCTGATAGGTAAAAGCGGTACCACTCACAGTGATGATCGATCACCAACTTCTCCAACCCGGACCAGTCTTTGAGGACGGGCGCGACCATGGAGGAAATCCATCCAGTCTCAGGACTGGCCATGAACTGTGCCCTGCCGCCAACGATGCCCCCATACAAAGCCTGGTCCATCTCGGTCAAATAGGCGGAAGGAATAGAGTCGTCGCGAATCACGGCGCGCTCTGCGCATAACTCTCCCCAGAATGCGGTACGGTCCTCAAGTTCAGGACGCTGCGTGTAGCCGGGCGAATATTTCTGTGCAAATTTCCGAACGGCATTCGTCTCAACTTCCATACGCGCGAAGATTCGGTCCTGCGGACGCTCACAGAAGAGCGCCCGCAACCTTTCGAGACGTGCCCAACCGTCCGGGCAATAGCTGAGCGGGAAACTCATACACACTTCTCCTTGAAATTAAAGTAGCACGACTAAACTGGGACTTCTGTTTTCGTCCCCAGTCGACCGCCAGTGTATGTCTCACCGCGGGCGGGGCGTACGTGCCGCCTGTTTACAGCAGGGTTTTTTCCAGAGCCTCTCTCGCCAAGTTCGTCTCGTGGGCCTGCGGTGCCGCCATCGCAACTGACAAAAGCAAGTGTGTCTCTTCCTGTGCGAATATGACCGAGGTAAGGAGTGGTCGCACCTCGTCCTTCTGTCCAGCCGTCAAATAGGCCCGGGCGAGGAGGAGTGTCGTCTGAGGGTCCCCCGGTGCCAGCTAATTAGTCCGGCGCAAATGCTGGACCGTTTCCGTGGCCGCCCCACTGGCGAGTTCGTCTTACCAAGGTGCATTAACCACCAAACTCATACAAAGCCATACCATACCCAGAGATATGATTTTAAGTCGCTTGCGTGTACCAGTTCCGCCACTCCCGCACGTTTACAAGAAAAGACAAAGCGAAGCTGTCAACGGACGGCACAGAGAGCGATCTCAGGGGTAAAGTACCGCTATTTGAAGCTTGCGGGTGGTTATGGGCCTGCCATACCCTTTATAGCATAGCAGGGCCAATGCCGGGTTTTTGCAACACATCCTGGCGCCGTCCCCAGCCATGCGAGACCGAAACGTGTCTTCCATCGCCTGCCGGAACTTCGCATCGGTAAGACTTGAGGTTTACTCGTGATCTGCTGCCTTCAGTTTCGATACCCGACATGCTGTCTTCCAACTGGCCGCCTGATACAGAAAGCCCTGGTACCACACCACGGGCTTGTGGCTCGGTTTTCCTATGGGCCGCGTCAGCAAATCCGCGATGTCCTGGTCTAGGCTGTCATTGGCCGGTAGACGTATGGCATACTTCACGCCCCCCTCCTCCAGCGCCTCGTAAGTCTCCGGCTTAGCAAAGGCAGCATCGGCGCGAAACACATCCTTGTCTCCTCAATCGGGGAATGCCTCGATCGGCCTCGCAATCGGTTCCTCAAGAGGAGAGAAATCCCCAGGATCGGCCGGGGTCGCCGATCCGGCAATCTGAACCGGAAGATTTTCCAGGTAGCCCCCCAGGAACTGCCCTTTCTGGAGCCCTTGAAGCTCAATCACAAGCTCATTCTCCCCCGCGTACTTCGCCTCAGAGGTAATGTCCACGTAGTGGCAGAACAGCCGAGGATGAGGTTCGCCGTTGCTCGATTCAAATCGTTTCACGGCGACTTCTGACCCATTCAACCAGGCCCGGAGGCCCTCTAACGTTTCGGGATACGTGGTGGGTAACGTCACCAGCAGCCGGCTCGGATCGAGGGTCGGCATCCGCTCGTAGGGATCTGCGTTCGCCAATGGTGGCAAGGGCTCCTGATTGGCCCCGGCCCGCACCGTGTCTTCAGGCTTGACCTTGCGTTGGGGTTTTTGCGCTGCGAGTATCTGCGGAACTTTTGCGGGCAGATGAAACAGGCACTCGAGTCGCACACGCGAGTATTCGCGAATGTTGGGAATCGCAATTGCCTCGCCGTTGGCGGTCCAGCGGTCCATCTCCCTTCGGATCCGCTCTCCCTCGAAGCGTAATCTAGCGACGAGAAGGCCCTTCTCCGCTTCCTTGTGAGGTATCGTCTTCCCCTCCAATCGGAGTGCCTTTGCTGGCGAAGAAAGCCGCAGCGCAATCGTCAGTTCCTCGCCTTCCTCTGCCTTCAGTCCTGCCAATTCGATCTCGCCCTCGGGACCCGCGCGAAGGATTCCCGCCGCTCCGAAAAGAACAGGCCCCTCTTCGTGCGGCGTGATTTCCAGGATCTGCACGCCTTGCGGCGGCACGTTCAGAGTCACCTCCCGGCCGTAAACCGCCAGGCCCCTGTCGTGGTCGACAAAGTGAACCCGACCTTCCCGCGGGTACAGTTCTCTTATCAGGAACGTCTTGCCTTCCGTGAGTCCGATCCATTCGTTCAGCGGAAATTTCACCGCAATCGTCCGATGATTGGGGTTGAAAAGGAAGATGAACCCCCGGTCCTTGATGATGTGCGCATAGCCATCCACTCTGCCGATAGCCGGCTCGCCGAACAAATCCTTGCGTACTCGCAGATAGTTGATGTTGCGGTTCGCCCAGCCAATCCACCTGTGCACGAACTCGACATCCTCGTCTTGGAGCTCCGCTCCGATGGGAATGTAAGCATATTCGAGCATCGTGGAAGTGCCCAGCGCTCCGAAAAAGTTCGTCCTCCAGCCGAACGGATCGCCCCACACGTGCAGGCCGTCCTGCCCCAGGTGGCCGACCGAGAAGCGGCATTTGTAAGGCGGATAGTACAGAAGATTGTGGCCATACCACGAGCGCATCCGCTCCTCGTTCCCGTAAAGGTGGTTATAGTGGATGTCGGGGAACGGGCAGAGCGTACTGCCGTGGCTATCGACGCCCGGTAGGTTTGCGTAATCGACGTACTGCAAGGACCAGGGGCCGCAACTGGTTAAACCGCCAAACACGCCGATGTTTATCTCGGGATGCCGGCGGCGTACCTGGCGGTAGATATCAAACAGGTTGCGCCACTGCATATAAAACGCGCCCTCCGGTGTGATCAGCCCGGGGTCCTTGGCATAATCCTGCATGGTAAACTCCATGAAGTCATTACCCCAGTAGCCGATGTTATACTTTTGGATCACCGCCTCGCTCTTCTCGACGATCCAGTCGCGGCGCGCACTGGAGAGGTGGTCGCTCTTCCAGCGGCCGCCACCGCGATCCACGGGACTGAAATAGCCACCCAGTTGCAGCCCCATCTGCTTGGCAAGCGGGAGTACTCGGTCGATCTGCGGATCGGGTCGCGGGTCCCTAAGTGGGTCCAGTCCGCTCGAAGCCGCTCCGGGCGTGCCCGGTTCGCTGAGCCCGTAGATCGCTGCAAAGATCAGGCTGCGGATTCCCAGCTTCTTCGCCGACTGCATGACCTGCCGGTACTCATCCCAGTATTCGGTATAGTTGGCGCCTGCCCAGTTATTCAGCACCACCAGGCACCCCTGGCTGTAGGCCGGGCTGCGGCTCTCGACACACTCTTGCAACGCCTCGATCTCGCCCCAGTCCAGCATGCCGTGATCCGGGTTGGGCGGCAAGGCGTATGTCGGCCGTACCCAACTTACGCCGTACTTGTACTCCTCGAAACGGTATTTCTTCCCTCTTAACCGGTAGACGCCCACGAACTCCGGCTCGCTTATGTAAGTCTGGCCGGCTCCGATCCTCAGCCCGACGTTGTACCATAGCCGGTGCTCCGTACCGTCCGTCTCCATCTGGAAGACCGGGTTCTCTACTCCCAGTAAACCCCGCCCTTGGCCGCGCGCAGAAACATCGCGGTCGGGCACATGTCATAGAAGTCCGAGTAACCCCGCCCGCCGGTGCAGAAATCCTTTACGACCTGGCAAAACGCGGGCGTGAACCGGATGTGCTCCACCCCAAGCTCGAAGATTCCGAAGGGGGCGCCATCCGTCCGGCTGATCTCCACCTGCTTCTCGAAGAAATGGGCGCCGGCCGCCAGCGTGTATCTCACCAGGACCCGGGCTCGGTCATGATCGAATTCCGCGTTCAGGCCGGACCCGGTTCGCTCCAACTTGGCGAGACGGCAATCGTCTGCGGCAATTTCGCCGAAGGTGGTACGGAGGTGGAACGGCTCAGACACGACATCGTAGGTGTCACCAGTGAGGTTGTTTGCGATTCCGACCACGCTTCCCCTGGTCTCATCGATCGCCACCCGGATCCTGGAGTTCTCAAAGGTCACGCTCCTGCCGCGAGGCTTTTGCTGCCCCAGCGCGGGGTAAGGTAAGGCCGCTGTCAGGATCGCGGCACTGGTGCTTTTCAGGAAGGTCCGCCGATTGGCGTGCATGCTAAGGCTCATGTTCCCGTCCCCTTTCTACGTTAGTCCGCTCTGGATCACCGCGGGAGTTGAGACCTGCATCTTTAAGTCACCTATGGCTCCCCGACGCAGGCCGTGGCGTTGTTGACCAGAACGGATGTGTTGCAAACATCTGGAACCAGTGGATCAGAGCGCGAGATCTTGCGGCGGGCAGATCGTTTGACTACCAAGATCGTAGGTACAACGGCCACATTCGGATTTTGCAGCACATCCGTTTGGACAGCCAGAAACACGGAGGATACGCCTGCCACCGATAGCAAGAAAAACCTCCCTGGCCTCCCCCCCTAGGCTTGGCGTTGCCAAATCAGGGAGGCCAGTGAGCATCGTATCAGTGTACCTGTTCCAGGGTTAGAAGCTCAATCGCAGAGCAAACTGAAACACCCTCGGCGTCAAGCTCTTCCCAATGATTATGCCAAAACTCGCTGGGGCCCCCCATGTCGTGCCCGGGTCGTTCAGGTACGGATGGTTGAACGCATTGAACATTTCCGCCCGGAACTGCAACTTCAGTTGTTCGTGCAGCGTGAAGTTCTTGAACATGCCGAAGTCGGTGAGCATGCCGCGCCCTGGACCGAAGAAGTCACCGCTGCCGGCATTGCCATAGGTATTCGGGGCTTCTGCCACAAAGCAGGAAGTGTTAAACCACTCGGCCGTGGTCGGATTGCTGAGTCTCGGGTTGCACACCTGATTAGGACGCCCAGCGATAGTTCCCTGACTGTTGGTATCTATCAGCCCGTTGTCAGCTACCGTCAAGGGGTTACCGCCTTGGTGCAGGATGGTGAAGCTGCTGGCCTCCCAGCCGCCAATTATGGCGTCAGCGACCCCGCCGTGGTTGAGGAACCTTCTTCCCCTGCCCACCGGCAGGTCGAGGACGAAGTTGATCTTCGCTTCGGTGGGGATGTAGTTCCCAGGTCCTCGGTAGATGTTCCCCACGAATTCATCTGGAATACCCGAACACAGGTTCTTCGCCCACGTGTAATTGAACTCGAAGGTGTAGTGTTGGGAACTCTTTCGGAGTATCAGTTCGAGGGCATCGTACCGGTAGGAATTGTCGGTCGTATTCCAAAAGAGGTAAGACGATAGTTTCGGATACGGCATGGCCGACACACCCAGCGGTGATGAATTCAAGTTCAAATAGTTATCCCAGCGTATGGTGTGTTGGTCCTGGAAGTTCGCTTCGGCCACCACACCCCAGGGCACTTCACGCTGGATTCCAAAGTTAATCTGCTGCGTGTAGGGATCTAGCATGTACGGGTTAAAGATAGATTCGCTTATCAGCCCAACCCCTCCCGAGGCCCCCGCAAAAGGATTCTGAATGGTATATGTCGGGTGGGGAATCGTGTTCACCATCGAGCCGACACAACACTGATACGGAGACGCCGCCTCGTTCCGCTCCATCTCGTGTTGATCCCTTAGCATGTAGAACAACCCATAACCACCTCGGACGACCGTCTTGTTATCCTTCCACGGCCGCCAGGCAAAACCGAGGCGGGGCGAGAGATTATCCTTAACCTCATAGATCATCGAATGCAGGGGCAGTCCCATCGCAGCGGCCGTGGTAAACATACCCGGATAGGCCGTCAGGAATGCTTGATTAACGTAATCGGGCAGGATCTTGTTCCCGGCCACCACGACTAAGTCTGCCTTAGGGTCGAAGGTCGTACGCAGATCGTGCTTCTCCGTTTCCGGCGCGAACAGGTCCCAGCGGAGGCCGAGATTCAAGGTGACGTTCGGCGCGATCTTCCAGTCATCCTGGGCAAAGAGAGCGGTGCTCGGGTCCCCTCCATTTACCCTCGGAATGAATTCACCATAGCCCTCTGTGTTTGCGTAGTAGGGCCAACCCAACAAGTAGTCACCCACGCCAATGCCCGAGTACTGCCCATTGAAACCTTCTTCTTGTTTGTTGGGTCCGGGCCCTACCGGGTTCGCAAAGCCATGGGTGGTGCGCTCGAATCCCGCCTTGATCGTGTGGCTCCCATGGATATGCGTGACGTTGGCCACCACGTCGTAGCTACTCATGTAGTAGTCCGACGGGAACCACCACCCGGCATAGTGCACCCAGTAGGGATTCATCCACATGTATCCGGGTACGGAGTCGCCCATCCCAACGATATTGGGATTAGCCCACTGTTTACGTGGGACATCCTGCTGGTTTTCATGCTCTCTGTGTATACCGAAGCGCAACTCCGTGAGGGTATTGGAGGTCCAGTTCCGCTGCCAAGCCGTACCGACAGTGTAATAGTAGCTGAGGACCTGGGTCGGCTCGCTATCCGCACTAAGACCCGCGGAGAGCGGCGAGCGGGGTTCGCCTGCGACCCGGAGGTTCACCCGGTCTTTGTCCGAAACGACGTAGTCAGCCCGGCCGACGACCTGTGACCAGTTATCCGTGACTGGGAAGCTGCTGAGATAGTTGGACGCAATGCCCGGCAGATTTGGCAGGGGCATGTACGCGTTTATCAAGGACAGCGAAACGGGATTGAGGTCTGCCGTGGGAATGATGTTGCCCGGGAAGACTGCGCCTGTGAAAGGATCCTGGACCGTCTGGGGAAGAAATTCACTAAGGTCTCCCGCGCGTTGCTTCGGCGTCAAGACGGTCCCCAACTGCCGGCTAACGGATACCAGCTTCTGGCTTTCCCAGTTAATGAAGAAGAACTCCTTGTCCTTCTTGATCGGCCCGCCGAGGTTCGCGCCGTATTGATTCCGCTTCAGAACTTCCACCTGGTGCGTGAAGTACTCGCCAGCCTCCGTCGCATTGTTGCGGTTGTACTCCCAGGCAGTTCCGTGAAATTTATTGCCGCCGCCCTTGGTGGCTACCTCAAGCAGGGTAGATCCGCGGCCGAATTCGGCCGGCAATTGACTGCGGTCGATCCGGAACTCCTGAATGGAATCGATAGAGGGATTCATCGCCGGCCCGCCAATTAAGGTAAAGCCGTTATCCACTCCATCGTAGGTATACGTGTTCGACCCGCCACCATAGCTGCCACCTTCTCCGCCATTGACGCGCACAAGGGTGGCAAAAAACCCGCCCGCCATGATTCCAGAGGAACCCGACGTGCCTACAACCTGCACACCGGCCATGAGCGGCGCCAACGTGCTGAACTCGCGGCCGTTCAGGGGGAGGTCAGTCATTTCCCGGTTCGAGATAATCGTACCGACCGCCGCCGTATCGGTGTCCACTTTTGCCGCCGCACCTGTCACTTCCACCTTAGTCGTGAGCTGGCCAACCTTGAGTTGGACATCGACGCGTCTCTTTTCGAGAACTTGGACTTTGTTGCCTGTGAAAACGGCGGTCTCAAAGCCCTCCTTTTGCACGGTCAAAGTATATGTGCCGCTATCCAAATAAAGGAACTCATAGTCTCCGGCGCTCGTCGTCGACATCGTGCTCCGAACTCCCGTCGCTTCGTTCGTCAGGATTACCGTCGCGCCGGGTACTGCTAACCCGGTAGTGTCGGTAACGATCCCCAGGACTTGTGATTGTGGCACTTGACCGTATAACCAAGCACCACCTGATGCCATCGCTAGTATCAGGGCCAATAAGATTGTCTTCAACCTGAAACTCCCCATAAACGCCTTCCTCCTCGCGATTGAGATCACCAAGGTTCTTTGACGCAATTACAGACAGACAGCAATAGTCAAATATCGGAATGAGTATTCGCGCGGCCCAAGACCCGACGCAAACTCAGGAATTGAGATGTGGATGCGATGGTCAGCAAGTATTAGGCTTGGACCATCATGACCGCAGCCAGTGGCCGCCGCTGGCCCCGCACAAACGGGCTTAGTTATCTGAGAGCGGCCAAAGCAAGCAATTGCTACAAGTATTTGCGGCATTGTTCGACCATTTCGTTCACAGAATACGAATTGTTTGTTCTCATGTCAAGCAGTTTTTTTACTTTTTTGCCTGTGCGTCGCCAGAGCACGTTTGCCCCTAATTGAATCCAATGAGACTGCATGCCATGGTGGATTCTCCCGGACCGCGGCTGTGAGGACTGTGCTTCCGAGTCCCATCACTTACCCGGGGCTCCTCGCACTCGCGCTCCATGGCTTTCGCAAACAAGTAGAGTTCGGAGAAAGAGGCGGGTAGCAGATCTCAATAAGAATCGTCTCGTTGACCCGCTCATTTATGCCGCTGGGCACCAGGTGTACCGATGGCGTAGCCCACCGACGCGAGGCACGGCCACAACCGCGCACGGAGCTGCCGCCCTCTGGTCGAAGGGTCTCTTCTCGCGTGCGTCCTTGCGCGATCCATCGTGAATTCGACTCTCGTGATGGTAGCCAAGTTGCCAGCGATTGCCGGCGACAGCTCCCACCTAACGTTCGGCGATACGATTTTGCCCAGCGGCTGCGGTCGGCAGTTCGGAGTACGTGGTGCTCCAATTCAGACGCACCGCGGCCAGGGGCTTTCCCCTGTAATTGAAGACTTATTGACAGTATGCCAGCATGCCGGGCGAGAGCGGTCCCCCTCCACGCAGGGAGCTATTCGGCTGGCAGTCTTCGCTAGGTTCGTAATCCCTTCCAGCGGCCCCTCGAATAAAAAATGATCCATGGCCCCGATCACGGCCCGCTCGTTTCGGTTAAAAAGCCGCTAAATGCGAATGTTTCCGATGGTTCGTATGCTCCTCTGCAGGATTTGTGGTGCGTCTTCCTAAATCAGACTGACTACCCCGGGATTGCCGCTGCGATTCCAGCGCGCCAGCAAAAAGCTGGTGGCTCAGCGCCGTTTCTTCCGGTGTGACGCAACCGGCAAATGTCTTAAGCGTTGGCCCTTCGTTAACTCGTAGACATACGACGCACACATTTGAAGGGTTGACAGGATGTGCCGACTGATAATAATATTCATCTTTGGCGAGCGACCCGTTCGTATCCTCAGAGCATTATGCGGGAAGGCTTCGCGCGCACGACCGTTCATCGGCCGAGGGGCGAATGAGGGGGGCGAGCGGGCCCTGCCAGATGGCCGCCGGACAAATATCGGTAATCAGGAGACCATCCTTCGCAATGAAATGGTCTTCTTCGGCAGCGCTGACCGGCCGAGTCTACGCCTTCGAACACTGCTGTTGGAGTCTGGACGCCAGTAGCCGCAAAAGAGTCTCTGGCGAGAGTGCAATGTTCTGTCATGCCTGGGACTTCGTGGAGATGGGCCGCACCAAGGAGACTGAAAAGGTCTCGAGCAACTTGCGGACGCCCCGTCTAAGGCCAACACCACTGCCGAGGGTTGTTACGTTGCTGCGTTGGCGGCACGATACTTGAAGCATGGTGATGAAGCGAAGGCAGAGTTCCAAAGGGTCTTGGAATTTGATCCAAGCTTGTGGCAAGTGAGCTTGGAACTCTCACGGCTGGCGAATGTCAACTGGTGGAGGGCTACTGTGTTCTGCGGTTTGTTATTACGGGAAAGGAGATATCGATGAATGAAAGCGGTGCGAGTCGCGAAAGACGCGCCACTGGGTATTTTCTCTTGTTGATTCTGGTCAATTTGATGTGGGCTTTCCAGTACTCGGGGGCCAGGATCGCGACGCAAAAACTCGGCCCGATCACGGTTGCTCTGTTACCGATGGCTATGTCGACGGTCCTGTTAAGCCTCGTGCTCTTCTTAGGCCGGCGGAGGAAAAGCCTGGATGTCTCCAGGGTAGGCGCGAGCTTCGGCCGACAATTGCTGAGCTTTCTCGTACTGGGAATCGTCGGGAGCGTTGTCGCGCAATTAGGTTTGACTTCGGGCCTCAAACGCTCCCTTGCGTCCAATGCATCCGTCATCACTCTGACGATTCCGGTCCTGACGGCACTTCTCGCAACGATCCTCGTCGGCGAGAGGATGAGCCGTCTTCTTTGGATCTCATTTGCGCTGGCGATTGTCGGCGTGCTGCTGGTGTCGGACGTGGACTGGCGCACCGTTCACATCTTTCATGGCAATTACCTGTTCGGTAACGCCCTGATTCTGGCCAGTTGCTTGGGGAGCGCGTTCTACAACGCCTTCAGCAAGAGGCTACTCCGCATATTCGCACCTCTGGAGGTGCTCGTCTATAGTTTCATCGTTGCGGACGTGGCGCTCGTCATTGCGATGCTGGCGCGCGAACCGGTGTCTTGGCAACAACTGGCTTCACTCGGTTTCGCAGTTTGGTTGAGCCTCGGGATAATTGCGGTTTTCACCCTAACCCTAGCCATGACGCTTTTCTTCTGGGTGATTAAACGGATTGACCTCACCCAGGCGGCGCTATCCTTTTATTTTCTGCCGGTTTTTGGAGTGCTGATTTCCACCGTTACCTTGAAGGAGAAGATGAGGTGGCAGTTGTTCGCTGGGGGAATCTTGGTATTTGTCGGCACCTTTCTCGCAACTATGTACGGGGAACGTATGAGAACCACCGACGCACGATTTTAGTATGCGACGCGGAGAGGCTCTCTGTGTGCCGGTCTTATTGGGCCTTTCCACGCGCCACCAGTTTGGCAACACACATAGCGCCAGGCTTTGGGTCGGCACGTGCCGCCCTAGAGGGCGGCACTACAC
>Ga0181521_10005197_pt1 | contig 14577 bp, 9 predicted proteins | sample PEATcosm2014_Bin_32_FD_119764 | JGI IMG/M metagenome (GOLD analysis project Ga0181521, IMG submission 119764) | Peatland microbial communities from MTU Mesocosm Facility, Houghton, MI, USA - PEATcosm2014_Bin02_60_metaG | ecosystem: Environmental > Terrestrial > Soil > Wetlands > Peat | place...
AGTCGCTCCGGATTTTCGATTGCCGAGCACACCCGATCAGCTCGTTTCCCTGCACGAGTTCCGCGGCCAGCCAGTGGTCCTGGTGTTTTACCCGGCGGATTGGAGCCCCGTGTGCGGCGATCAAACCGCGCTGTACAACGAGCTCCTGCCGGAGTTTCACCGTTTTGATGCCGAGTTGATCGGCATCTCCGTCGACGGCGCCTGGTGCCATCTGGCGTTCGCGCAGGAGCGCAAGCTGCACTTCCCGCTGTTGGCCGATTTTGAGCCGAAGGGGGCTGTGGCTCGCCAGTACGGTGTCTATCGCTCCCAGGACGGTTTCTGCGAACGCGCTCTTTTCGTCATCGATGCGCAGGGAGTCATTCGATGGAGCTACGTCTCGCCGGTCGGTGTCAACCCGGGAGCCGACGGGATTCTGGCCGCGCTGGAGGGCCTCCCGTCAAAGGAGAAAAAGCAATGACCGCACCTTCTTCGGCCAGGCTCACTCTGCCCGTGACCGATCGGGACCACATTCAGGGGTCGCCGGAAGCGGCGGTCACTTTGGTCGAGTATGGCGACTACGAATGTCCGCACTGCGGCCGCGCCTACCCCATCGTGGAGGCGCTCCGCCAGAATCTCGGCGACCGGTTGCGGTTTGTCTTTCGCAATTTTCCGCTGACGCAGGTCCATGCGCACGCCGAGATGGCGGCTGAAGCCGCGGAGGCGGCAGGCGCGCAGGGCCGCTTCTGGGAGATGCACCACGCCTTATTCACTCACCAGAATGCGCTCGATTCCGCGCACCTGGTGCAGTACGCGGGCCGCCTCAGGATCAATGCGGCACAGCTCGGCGAAGCGCTCGCGGCACACACGTTTCGCGAACGCGTCCGCGAGGATTTCATGAGCGGCGTCCGCAGCGGAGTGAACGGCACCCCCACGTTCTTCATCAACGGCAGGCGGCATGACGGGCCGTATGACTTATCCTCGCTGACAGAGGCGGTTGATGGAGCCTGAGGTGGAGGCGTGGCGCGGGCACCGGTTACGTCCCATACCCGGCTGTCCCTCAGGCGATGAGACGGACGGTCACGGCTGAATCCCGTATAGACGCACCACTCCGTTGCATCCCTCCGCAATGTACTGCCCGTCGGGCGAAATCGCGAAGGGACAAAGGTCCTTGCTGTGCTTGGGTGGAACAGGACCTAGGTCATTGTAGGCCTGATAGCCAGGGTGCCACGACGCGATCTCCTCTCCGCTTCGAAAATCCCAAACTACCATCCGCTTTAGCTTCTCCCCAAACTCATAGCTGAACAGAGACTCCCTTACGCGGCTGTAATCGGACACTACGATTCGGCTGGCCTGCGCTGCCGCCTCAATGGGATTCCCGCCCCTGACGTTGGGAGCGTCGGCGATCTTCTCGCCCGTATCGACGTCCCAGCAGCTTACCGGCAACTTCTTGGTCTCTGCCTCACTGCCACAACAGATCGCCTTACCTGAATCCGCGAAGACAGCGCCAGCCATGAGCTGGACCGTCCATCCCTCCCAACTATCCGTGGTAGGCCATCGATGGAGTTCCCGTTTGGTTGCCGGATCAACGATCACTACCTCACCCGGCGCGTGCGTCTTCGAGTTGACCAGCACCAAACCGCGATCAGCGGAGACGTCTGAGACAGACCACATTCCGGGGACGAGCCACTTCTCCTGAAGGCCACAGTCGGCCCCGAAAGAGCCCAAAAGGTCGCCCTTGGCCGAAGCGCTGGGCACCAGCGTTATGTCGAATGCGAGCTTGTCCGCAGACAAAAAGCCGCCCTCGGCGGCGGCATAGGCCGGCGGAATACCGCACCTCTTGCCATCGGCCAAGCGGATGACGGTCTTGGCCGCGAAAATCAACGCACCGCCAGGGGACCATTGAACGCGGTCCCTGTCAAGAAGGTCGTCGTACCATCGAACACTCTGGGCAGGGTGTTCCGCCTGGATTATGAACAAGCCGCTATCAATGTCATAGTACGGAGCCCGAGTTGTTTTGGTCCCAAGCAGCCACTGATCTGCCACCACCGCGAGCTGGCTCCCGTCGGGCGAAAACGTCAGAGACCACACTGGTAGATCGGGGTCGTGCACAACCCCGTGGCCTTGAATTGCCTTCCTCAAGTCGACGTCCCAAACGGCACGTAGACTGCCGGCACGGACAGATCCTGAGCCCACAACCATCAAGGCGCTCAGAACGAATCCTAAACGAGCCCGATGCCTCACTAGTGCCAAGCGGGATCCAAGCATGGTTTTCCCAGGTGACCTCCGATGACGTCGCCGAACAGATGCCCTATCGCCCCGGGACCAACGAGGACGGACGGCACGCTCGCCGATGCCAATGAAAACCCGCAACTTATCGCGCATTCATCTCCCATCTTTCACAGCGCCCGCTCCAGCGTCGTAATATCGACTAATCCTCTCGCGCCGTAGAGCGCCGGCAGAATGCGCGACGCGGGATAGCGGCGGCGTAAGTCGGCGATACGCATGGTGCCGGCGCGGTAAGCGGGGAGATACATGCGGCCCAGCAGCGGGTGACGGCCCCAGGCGCCGGAGAGTTTGTCGGCGCGCTCGGGCGACACCAGAAAATCGCGGCGCAGGATTTCGGCGACGGACGCCTGCGCGGCGCCTTCGCCCCAAGTGAGAAACGACGATTGGTTCTTGGCATCGTCCTGCAGCAGCGCCAGCAGCACGCCGATCTGCAAATCCGGGTCGGGCAACTGGTCCACCTCGGCAACGCCGTAGGCCATCAGAATAGCGTTGTTGGCAATGCCCTCGAACAGCGCCGCGGCGCGCGTATTCATTGTTAGGACAGTGGCTTCGAAGCCGACCTCGCCGCGGACGTACAGGTCCTGTAAATAGGCAAACGTGGTGACGTGACCGGGCACCACTTCGTGGCTGACCAGTTGCATGAATTCCGGCAGCGACGTTTCGAGCGAGGCGTTGATCTCATAAGTCGCCTCATATTCCGGGCCGCCATCCGGACGGCGGGCGCGGCCCAGATAATTCATCGATCCGGAAAACCAGGCATCCTGAATCGGCAGGAACTCGATGTTGGCGCGCGGCACCAGGGCGAATTCGTGCGGCAGGTAAGGAACCACGCTGAGGGCGGCGAGTTGATCGAAATGGCCGATCACAGCCGCGCCGAGCAGGCGGATGGATGCCATGGAGACGCGATGGCGGGCGCGCCAGGCATCCACGGCTGCCAGCAGATCGCCCGACGCTCCAAGCAGTTCCGCCACTCGCTCGCGCTTTTGCACAGGATCGGAGGGTTCCGGCGGCCGGCCAGTGGAGGCTTCCACGCAACGTTCGTAAGGGACCGCAGCGCCGCGGCCGAGGATCTCCATGGCCAGATCCCACATAGCTTCGAAACACAGAGCCAGGCCCACCAGATACTCGCCGCGCAAGCCGCCGCACTCCGCGCCAGCGCGCTTCAGGCCTTCGATGGCGCCGCGAATATCGACCTGCGACAGGTAGCGGTCGATAGCCGCGGCGTCAGGTGATTTGGCGGAAACGCCGCCTGCGGCGCGAACCGGCGCAGCCTCCGCGATGATGTAGGCGAGGGGCAGCGGCTCGTCGCTGAACCAGGAATCTGCAATGAACCGGCCTGTGCCGGAGGCGCACATGACGTCGCCGCCCCAAAGCGTGTCGATGCCCAGGATGGCGTTGCCGACGAGTGTTTCCAAAGGCTCGCTCATACTTCGTTCTCCTTCTGCCGGCGAATGGCGCTGAACCACAAATAGGCGCACAGTCCCAGGAACATCAGGCCGGACACGCACTGCGAAACCAGATCGTTCGCATAGAACGGCGTGTGGATCCAGGCTTCCGTGAAGCCGGGGATGAGGCGGCAGGCCGCGCCGAACACGCCGCCCAGCGCGCCGCCCGCCATCAGGCCGCTGGCGATTACCACGCCGCGCTCACGGGCCGTGGCGTCGCGCTTCGAAACCAGGTGCGCCAGAAATCCACCGACCAGCGCCGGAGTGTTCAGCTCCAGCGGCAGGTACATGCCGAGCGCGAAAATCAGCGCCGGAACGCCGAGCATTTCCATCGAGACCGCGACCGCGGCTCCCGCGCCGAATAACAGGTACGCCACCGGCTGCCGGCTCATGAACCCCTCGACCAGCGCTTTCATGATGGAAGCCTGCGGCGAGGGCAACACCACGCGCGGGTCGCCGGGCACCGCTTCGCCGAACTGGAACGCGCGGGCCAGCATCACGATGGTCAGACCGACAGCCACCGAGGCGGCCAGCACGCCGAGGAATTTCACTTTCTGCTGCGCCGCCGGAGTGGAACCGAGCCAATAGCCCACCTTGAAATCCGTGATGGCCTGGCCGGAAACCGAAAGCGCAGTGCACACCATGCCGGCCAGCGCCATCACGAAGAACATGCCGGTGGTGCCGGAAAGGCCGAAGCGCAGCAGCACGATCGACGAGATGATGATGGTGAGCATGGTCATGCCCGAAACCGGATTGCGCGCGGTGGTGGCGATAGCGTTGGCGGCCACGCTGGTGAAGAAGAAGGAGAACACCAGGGTCAACACCACGCCGATGAGGATCACCGCGGGCGCGGTGGAGAGCGTGCCGAGCAGCGCGCCGGCGGCGATCGCGCTCACAATCACGCCCAGCAGCACCGACATCACCGGCAGGTCGCGGTCGGTGCGCTCGCCCGATGCGGTTTCGCCGGCGCGGAAGGTGCGCGCCGCTATGCCGAAGGAGCCGGCCACGATGCGAATGGACTTGACGATGCCGAAGATGCCCGCGGTGGCGATGGCGCCCACGCCCACGAAACGCACATACCCGCGGAAGATCTGTGTGGCCGTCATTTTCGCGATCGGAATGGCGGCGGGATAGACGGCGGTCGAGTGCTCACGGCCGATCATCCACACCAGCGGCACCAGCACCAGGTTGGACAGCACGCCACCGGCGCAGAGGATCATCGAGCTGCGCAGGCCCATCACGTAGCCCAGACCAAGAATGAAGCCGATGGCATCGAAGCTGACGGCGGCTTTGGCGCGCTCCGAGAGCATCCGCATTACCGGCACGAACTGAAAGTCCACGTACTCTTTCCAGACCTGAAAGGTGGTCACCAGAAAATCGTAGACGCCGGAAATGGCGGTGGCTTCGAGCAGCAGCCTGGCCTGCGATCCGCCCTTTTCGCCGGTGACCAGCACTTCGGTGATGGCGGTGGCTTCCGGGTAAGGGAACATGCCGTGCATGTCGCGCACGAAGTAGCGGCGCAGCGGGATCAGGAACAGGACGCCCAGGCAGCCGCCGGCGATACAGATGCAGATGGTCTCGACCGGGTGGGGAGCGAGATGCAGAATGTAGAGCGCCGGGAGAGTGAACACCGCTCCGGCCACCACCCCGCCGGCCACGCCGCCGATGCCGGTGATGATGACGTTCTCGAGGACGCTGGACCGGCGACGGTAGACGCGCGCCAGGCCGATGGCGAGGATGGAGATGGGGATGGCGGCCTCCATCACCTGGCCCACCTTCAGCCCCGAGTACGCCGAGGCCACCGTGAATACCACGCAAAGAAACACGCCCCAGCCGATTGAGCGCGGCGTGAGCTCGGGCAGTCGCTCGGCTGCGGAGACGGGCGGCTGATAGGCCTCGCCGGGAGCGAGCGGCGTGTAGGCGTTGGAAGGTAGCTGTTTAGCCGGCGCGGCAGTTGCCATGGAATCGGCCTCCGGGCGTGCGTTGAACCCGTATGCTACTACACTTCAAAAGCAAATCTTCCTTAGCGCCTCTCGTCTTCGTCGTCAATCGGGTGTGCTTCGGGGAGCATGCGCTGGTGCAGGATGCGGGAGCCCAGAATCCCCCCGGTCTCCTGCCTGTAAAACACAACATGCCTGCCTCGCTCCATCCGGCGAAGGCCGGCACGAACCTCGCCGCACTCCCGACCGAGCGCGGGATTATCGGCAAGCATCTGGCAGCATTCTTCAAGATCGTCGATGTAGCGGACGGTCTGGGTTTCGCCCCACGTGCGAAGAGTATAGGCGCCGATCGCGAGCAAGTCAGCTTCGGCCCTACGAGAGAAACGAAACCGGGCCACGGGTTAGCGCGGCCTGGTGGGAAGCTTGAGTGCTTCCCGCACGCGCGCAATGGGGTTGCCCTCCGCAACACCGCTCGAATCGCCATCATCGATGGCCGTCCTCAGTGCGGCAAGCTTCGCTTCGTACTGCTGCTCGTCGCGTTCCAACGTGCGCAGCGCGGCGCGAATCACCTCGCTCGCGTTTTCGTAACGTCCGCTCTCGACTTTCTTGAGCACGAAGCGGTCAAGCTGGTCGGTCAAATTGACGTTCCGGGTGGGCATGACATTCCTGTTCCCAATCGGTTTAGGTCTGAAGTCATCATACCGCAATTAGCAAAGATTGCCAACAAGCGACACCGAGCGCGCGGACCGGATAGCGCAAGCACCGCGCGCTCCCCCCAGCGGCTCACCCGTTCCCGGATCACGACCACAACCACCCGTGTAATCCTGTTGTAACGGCGGGCGCGCGGCGGGGCATCGTAAAAACTCCCACGGTTCATAAAGTCGTAACATCCCGCTTGATATTCTGTTTTTTCTTCAAGGGAGACTATGAACTGGAAATCCGTTACAGCGCTATTGTTGTTTTCGTCAGCTTCGCTATTCGCGCAAGCGGCGGGAGGCGTGGCAGGCATTTCGGGCACCGTGCGCGATCCCTCGAATTCGGCGGTTCCAGACGCGAAGGTTGTTATTACCAGGGCGAGCCAGGGCGAGATCCGCTCTTTGAGCACCAACGACGCGGGCCTGTTCAGCGCCCCGGCGTTGATTCCCGGATCCGGCTATCAGGTTACGGTGACCGCGGCGGGCTTCGCCGCTTACAGCGCTAAGGACATCGACCTCCAGGTGGGACAGAATGTCGACCTCAACGTCAAGCTTCAGGTCACGCAAAGCACGACCCAGGTGGAGGTGACAGCGACAGCCAGCATGGTGGACGACACCAAGACGGACGTCTCGACGGTCATCGACAATCATCAGATCGAGAGTTTGCCGATCAACGGAAGACGCGTGGACTCGTTCGTGCTGTTGACGCCCGGCGTGAGCAACGACGCCACCTTCGGCCTGCTGAGTTTCCGCGGCGTGGCGGGTAACAATTCGTTCCTGCTGGACGGCAACGACAATACCGAGCAGTTCTACGACGAAAACTCCGGGCGCACCCGCATTCAATCGCAGATCTCGCAGGATGCCGTGCAGGAATTCCAGGTTGTCTCCGACGATTATTCCGCCGAGTACGGGCGCGCCATGGGCGGCGTGGTCAACACCGTGACCAAGAGCGGCACCAACGAACTGCACGGCGTCGGATTCTATTACTTCCGCAGCACCGGGTTCGATGCCCGCGATACCTTCGCAGCGTTTAATCCATCGGAAAAGCGCGTCGAAGGCGGCGCCACCCTGGGCGGCCCGTTCATCAAGAACAAGCTGTTTTATCTGATCAACTTCGATCTGACTTACCGCGAGTTTCCGATGGTGGATAGCTACGTGCTATCGGGCGTAGTCAACCCCACGACGCAGACCTTTATTGGGTGCGGCGCTCCCGCCACCACCGCGCAATGCAACGCCATCAACGCTCTGTTGCCGCGTTTCTACGGCCAGATTCCGCGCACCGACGATAACGATCTCGGCTTCGGCCGGTTGGATTACCACCTCTCCGACACGAACACGTTCACAGCCGAGTTCAACTTTCTCCGCTGGTGGTCTCCGAACGGCATTCAGACGGGCCTCAGCTCCACTACAGGCGCGGGTATTACCGGCAACGGCGACGACTCGGTCCGCCTGCGCACCGGCAAACTCGGCTGGACGTGGGTTCCCACCAGTAGCTTCGTCAACAGCTTCCGTTTTGGCGTGGATACCGACCGCCAGGCCGATTCCTTCGACCAGGCCGAGCTAGGCAGCGGGCTAGGCTACCTCGACGTTTCGGTGGGTGGCGTGCAGCTTGGACCCGCCACCTATTTGCCGCGCGTGGAGCCGAGCGAAACCCGCTTCGAGTTTTCCGACGACGCGACCCTGGTGAAGAGCAAGCACACCATCAAATTCGGTTTCAACTACTTCACCACCGAGGACTACAACTATTACATCAGCAACGCGTTTGGTTCGTATTCATACTCTAATCCGACCGAGTTCGCCCTCGACTACAGCGGCAACACCGCGGGAGCCAAAGACTGGTCGTCCTACGGTCAAACCTTCGGCAACCCGGTGGCCGATTACCGGATTAACGAACTGGCCTGGTATGCCCTCGACCAATGGAAGGCCACGCCGAAACTGACGTTGAACCTGGGCGTGCGTTGGGACAAGTCGCTCAGCATGAACTTCCCGGTCACCAACCCGGCTTGGCCGGAGACCGGCTACATTCACACACCGAGCACCAACTTCGCGCCGCGCATCGGACTCTCCTACCGGCTCGACGATAAGACGGTGCTGCGCGGAGGATTCGGCATTTTCTACGCCCGCCTGCTCGGCGGATTGATCGACAATCTTTGGACCACCAACGGCATCTATCAAATCGCCGACACGTTGAGCGCCAGCAACAAGACCCAACTCGCCGCCGGGCCGGTATTTCCTAACGTTCTGGCCGGAGCTCCGACCGGCGCCAGCATCGCCGCCGCCACCATCCAGTTTGCCGATCCGAACCTGAAGGCCCCTCGTTCTTTGCAGGGCAATATCACCGTCGAGCGGCAACTCACCAAGGACATCTTGCTGAGCGCTTCCGGCATCTGGAGCCGCGGCGAGCATTTGCTCAGCTCGGTGGATTTGAATGCCCCTCTTCCCAGTTCCAGTTACACCTACGCCATCGACGACGCCAGTGGCAATCCGGTCGGCTCATTCACCTCGCCGCTCTATCTGAACCCGCGTCCGAATACCGCTTTCGGCGCGGTCTATGAAACCACCAACGGCATCGATAGCTATTACGACGGCTTGGCCGTCACGCTGAACAAGAGCATGAAGCACGGTCTTCAGGCACTCGCGTCGTACACCTGGTCGCATGAGATCGACGATGGCCAGGAGCAGGCGAGCAACGCGATCTTCTTCAGCAGTCTCGGCTCGATGACGTACAACGGCAACAACTCCTTCGAGCGCGGCAGCGGTTGGCTCGATCAGCGCCACCGGTTTGTGTTGTCGTTCGTCTGGTCGCCCACGGTTACGCATTCCACCAGCGCTTTCGCCAAGTACTTCCTGAACAACTGGCAGCTTTCCGCTATTACTACGCTGGCGTCGGGCCGACCCTACAGTAGCCCGACCATCCGCGTCAGCTCGGCGTTGGCCGTTTGCAAGAGCGGGGCGACCGCCAACTGCATCCCTGGCGCAAACGGGCTGATCTCGACCGGCGTGATCGATGGGTTCTCCGGCGGTAACTCCCGTGTTCCGTGGCTGCCGTTGAATAGCATTCTCACGCCGGCCTCGTATCGCACCGACGCCCGGCTCAGCAAAGCCATCCCGATCACCATCAGCGAGCGGGAAACCATTCTGGCGCTCAACTTCGAGGCGTTCAATGTCAGCAACTCATGGTCGCCAACGGCTATGACGACGCAGGAATACCTCGAGAGCAGCCCGGGCGTGCTCACGTTGACCCCGGCTGCCTACGGAGTTGGCTCGGCCGATGGCGGCTTCCCGGATGGAACCCAGGCCCGCCGCTTGCAGGTGAGCGCCCGCTTCACCTTCTGATCGGCTGTCTGATCACGCTCTTTTTCTCCCGGGCAACTGTAACGGAGAATTCACGCGATCTTCACGAACCCGTGGTCACACTTCTTCTGCGCACGCGACATAATGTCGGAAGATCCCAAAAAAGAGGCTCGTATCCTTTTCATGCGGACCCAAATTGGCACCCAACGCTGTTTCCAGGGGGCGTTATTCTTCCTGGCGGTCGCCGGCGTCGCTTCGGCCCAAGTCTCCTTCACCGAATACCCCATACCGACGGCAAACGGCAGTCCCTATGGCATCGCAGCGGGACCGGACGGGGCGCTGTGGTTCGCAGAGTACTCAGTTGGCAAGATCGGGCGGATTACCACTGCCGGCGCCTTCACCGAATACCGCACGCCGACACCCGCCAGCACCAGCACGCCTAGCTTGATCGCGAAGGGACCGGACGGGGCGCTGTGGTTTACGGAGGACTATGCCAACCAGATCGGCAGGGTCACCACCGGTGGCGCATTCGCCGAATACCCCATACCGACGGCGTACAGCTACCCCTTTGGCATTGCGGCAGGGCCGGATGGGGCGCTCTGGTTCACCGAGCAGGCTAGCAACCAGATCGGGCGGATGGCCACCAGCGGCAGCCCGGTCACCGAATACCCCATACCGACGGCGAACAGCCAGCCGCAAGTAATTGCGGCAGGACCAGATGGGGCGCTGTGGTTCACGGAAGTCAATACCAACAAGATCGGGCGGATCGCGACCAGCGGCGGCTCCGTCACCGAGTATACTGTCCCGACACCGAACAGTGCACCCTTCGGCATCGTAGCGGGGCCGGATGGGGCGCTCTGGTTCACGGAGGGCAACGTTGGAAAGGCCGGGCGGATCACCACTACCGGCCAAATCACTGAATACACCCTGCCGGCGGCACCAAACGCCGCCGGCATCGCGGTAGGGCCGGATGGCGCACTCTGGATCGGCACCGCCAATTCACTTGTGCGCATCACCACGGCCGGCGCCGCCAGCCGGTACCCGTTGCCTAGCGGCGTTTCGATTTTCCCCGTGGCGGGGCCGGACCAAGCCATTTGGTTCACCGGCGGGTCTTACGGCGCGGGCGCCATCGGCCGGGCCGCTATTCCAGCGTCGTTCTTTCCACCGGGATCGCCCGCGGCTACGCCCATACCGCCGACTTGGGTTCTGATGCTGCTGGCGATGCTTGCAATCGGCGCCGGCGCTGCGGTCAAAAGCATTCAGGCTAACCGCTGCCGGCTCCACAGACAGCCTGGATCGTAGCGGGGATGTTCGAGCTAGGTCGCGGGCGCGCGTGCAGGACGGCACCGTTGCCGGCGGGCGCTTCGCATGCGCCATCCCGATCAAATTCTGGTAACGCTTTCCTTATGCCGGAGCGCTTTTTGCCCTTAAATGTGAATTCCCCGTAACCTTAACACACTTCATATAGATAAACTCCTTGCTTTCCCACCATATCTTGGGGCATCATTACGAGTGCGTCCTTTGAGCGTGGGGATCCCCAAGAAAAGGAGATGGCAAAAATGGGACAGCTTACCGTAGGCTTGGGTGCGAAAATGGAGACGTTGGAGATTCAGGCCACCCAACCGAGCAAGACCGGGGTATCGTTTCCCCGCTATTTTACCGCCAGGCTTGCGCCCGGCCAGACTCCGTATGACGAGGTGCGCTGGGAAACCCGCACCGCCTCGATCGGCAACGACAAAGGAGCGGTGATCTTCGAGCAGCGCGATGTCGAAGTGCCGGCCGATTGGTCGCAGACCGCCACCAACATCGTCGCCAGCAAGTACTTCCACGGCAAGCTGGGGTCGCCGGAGCGCGAGACCAGCGTGGCCCAGTTGGTGGAGCGCGTGGTGAACACCATCGCCAACTGGGGAAAGAAGGACGGGTACTTCCGCAGCGGCGAGGACGGCGAGAACTTCCGCGCCGAGCTGGCTCACCTGATGCTCACGCAGAAGGCCTGCTTCAATTCGCCGGTGTGGTTCAACGTGGGCGTCAGGGAAGCGCGCGGCTACGGCTGGGTGTACGATGCCGCGATGGACCGCATCCAGAAGCTCGAATCGGGCGAGAGGCGGCCGCAGTGCTCGGCGTGCTTCATTGTTTCGGTCAAGGATTCGCTGGAATCGATTCTCGACCTGGCCAAGACCGAAGGCATGTTGTTCAAGTGGGGCTCGGGGACGGGAACGAACCTATCGGCGCTGCGCGAGGAAGACGCGGTGCTCTCGGGCGGCGGGCGCGCCAGCGGGCCGCTTTCCTTTATGAAGGGCTTCGATGCCTTCGCCGGCGTCATCAAGTCCGGTGGCAAGACGCGGCGCGCGGCCAAGATGGTAATCCTCAATAGCGACCATCCGGATATCGAAAAGTTCATTTGGTGCAAGGCCAAGGAAGAGAAAAAGGCCTATACGCTGGTGGAGGCCGGTTACGACGCTTCGCTCGACGGCGAAGCCTACAGCTCCATCTTTTTCCAGAACGCCAACAACTCGGTGCGCGCCACCGACGATTTCATGCGCGCGGCGCAGGAGGATGGCGAATGGTGGACCAAGCACGTGTTCAGCGGCCAGCCCAAGGACCGCTATAAGGCGCGCGATCTGCTGCGCCAGATCGCCGAGGCCACTCACCAGTGCGGCGATCCCGGTATGCAATTCGATACGACCGTCAACCGCTGGCACCCGTGCAAGAACACGGCGCGCATCAACGCTTCCAACCCGTGCTCGGAATACATGTTCCTGGACGATTCGGCGTGCAACCTGTCCTCGCTGAACCTGATGAAGTTCGTCGGCCCGGACGGCCAGTTTGACGTCGAGGCGTTCCGGCACGCGGTCGATACGCTGATCCTGGCGCAGGAAATCATCGTCGATAACGCCAGCTACCCGACCGAAAAGATCGGCGAAAATTCGCACCGTTTCCGCCCGCTGGGTCTTGGCTTCGCCAACCTGGGCGCGCTGCTGATGTCGATGGGCATGCCCTACGACAGCGACCAGGGTCGCGACATGGCGGCGGGCGTGACGGCTGTAATGTGCGGGCAGGCTTATCTGACCAGCTCGCGGGTGGCCGAAGCGGTGGGACCGTTCGCCGGGTATCGGGAAAACGAGCAGCCGTTCCTGGAAGTCATCCGCATGCACCGCGATTCGGTGGAGCGGGTGCGGCGCACGAACATTCCGGCGGCTTTGTACGAAGCTGCGCGCGAGTGCTGGGACGACGCTTACCAATCCGGACAACGCCACGGCTACCGAAACGCGCAGGTGACCGTGATCGCGCCCACCGGCACCATCGGGTTCATGATGGACTGCGATACCACCGGCATCGAACCGGACTTGGCGCTGATCAAGCATAAGAAGCTGGTGGGCGGCGGCGTCATCAAGATCGTCAACAACACCGTGCCGCAGGCGCTGATCAAGCTCGGCTATTCATCCACGCAGGCGGAAAAGATCGTCGGCCACATCGATTCCACCGGAACCATCGAAGGCGCGCCGGACCTGAAGCCGGAGCACCTGGCGGTTTTCGATTGCAGCTTCCGGCCGCAGAACGGCGCGCGGTCGATCCATTATATGGGCCATGTGCGCATGATGGCGGCGGTGCAGCCGTTCATCTCCGGCGCCATTTCGAAGACCATCAACATGCCCGAGGAATCCACGGTGGAAGACATCGTTAATGCCTACACCGAAAGCTGGAAGCTGGGGCTGAAAGCGGTGGCGATTTACCGCGACAATTCCAAGCGCGTGCAACCGCTCAGCTCGGGAGGCGGGAAGACCGAGAAAAAGGCCGCGGCTGCGGCCCCCGCCGCGCCGGTAGTGGAGAAGGTGGTTTACCGCCCAGTGCGGCGCAAGCTGCCCGACGAGCGGCGGAGCATCACGCACAAGTTTTCGATCGGCGGACATGAGGGCTACATCACGGCCGGCATGTACGACGATGGCGCGCCGGGCGAAATCTTCATCACCATGGCCAAGGAAGGCTCGACCATTTCCGGCTTGATGGACGCGTTCGCCACCGCCGTCAGCTTCAACTTGCAATACGGCGTGCCGCTGAAGTTCCTGGTCGATAAGTTCGCACACCTGAGGTTCGAGCCCAGCGGCTGGACCGGCAACCCGCAGGTGCCGTACGCCAAGTCGATCATGGATTACATATTTCGCTGGTTGGGAGCCAAGTTCCTGGGACCGGAATACGCTATCACGGAAGCCGGCGAAACCACCAACCTGCGGCCCACCGAGCCCGACCCGCAGCAGCAATTGCCCTTCGCGCCGGTGACCGCCGACGCTCCGCTGTGCGCCGAATGCGGTTCCATCATGACGCGCAACGGAAGCTGCTACAAGTGCGGCAACTGCGGCGGCACCAGCGGCTGCAGCTAGACGAGTTACGCCACCCGCCGCCATCGTGCGGCGGACCGAGTTATCACTGGGAGAATCGCACACCCGGTTCGCATGTCGGGCCGGGTGTTTTTTATTGGGAGGGTGGAGACGGCCCCGGTGTGCGGGAAGAAACGTCCCGATGAATCGGGACGCTGCCGGCCTGACGGCCCGCGCCACGGCGGCGCGCCCGTTTCATCGTGGCGGCTGCCATCCAGCACAACGCCGCTCCGCCCGCCAGCAGCCATGCCGAGCCCGGCTCCGGCGCGCCGCCGGGGGGGGCCGGATCGTCGAGAGTCGTTTCCACAACCGGCGCGCCCGTGGTCAGCCCTCCTCCCGACAGCGAGACCGTGAGGTCGTGCGGGATGGTGTAGGAGGACAGTCCGACGGTGGCCGATGGCCCGAGGTTCTGTAGCATGAGCACCGCCGAAGCGCCGCCGAACAGTTGCTGCGAGAGCGCGGGTGAGAGTGTCAGCGAAGCCTCGATCTCGCCCACCGGACCGCTATAAGAGGCCGCTTGGTATTGCGCCGGCACAAACTCCAGGAGACCCGGAAACTGCTC
>Ga0181521_10005200_pt1 | contig 14573 bp, 6 predicted proteins | sample PEATcosm2014_Bin_32_FD_119764 | JGI IMG/M metagenome (GOLD analysis project Ga0181521, IMG submission 119764) | Peatland microbial communities from MTU Mesocosm Facility, Houghton, MI, USA - PEATcosm2014_Bin02_60_metaG | ecosystem: Environmental > Terrestrial > Soil > Wetlands > Peat | place...
CAAGTTCTTCTACTACGCCGGCACTATGCAGGAAGCATGCCTGAGGCTGATGGGGAAGAAGCTGCTGGTTTCGCTGGCAATGGAAGGGAAGTTCGCAACTGACGGTCTTCAAGCGATCGACGATGGTGACGACATCCTGATGGCGATGGCGCGTGAGCTGGTCACGGAGAAGGGTATCGGGGAGAATGCAGACGCGGTCTGGAAGCAGCTTCAAAGGCAGCAGGCGGAAGTGTTCGGAGTGCGGGCTGCGGAATCTTTAGCCTCAGAAATCGAAGCTAAACTTTCGGCTGGCAGTATGCCGGAAGTCGTCATTCCGCCAGTAGTGCCCATCCCGGCTGCGGTGACGCAACTCGTGATGTTCGGCATGTCACATGAACCGATTCAGCAACACAGGGTTTCGCGTAGGCCGCCGAGAGCCTTAACACTGTCGGATCAACTGGGACTGTTTCAAGGCTGAAAGGGAGACAAGCCCTGGGCTGATCGTGCCGGTCAACGAAGCCGGGAACCTGGGCATCGCCATCTGCAACATGCGGCAGGGTGAGGGCATCCGTCACGAGACTCTATCCCGGGACGAAACGGTAGGAGCTCTGGATGTTGTCAATGGCAAGGAGTACGTGCGCATGCTGCGCCGGGCCATGGACCTGGGCGGGTTCCGCCAAACAATCTTTATGTGCCATACGCCGCTTGTTTGGGAGTTGGCGGACAGAATACTACTAGTCTGCAAAGGACGAGTCACTTTGGAAAGCCGGGAGACAGCTGTATCTGGGATTTAGGTGCTCTTCCTGTCGATTCGAACGGAGCCCTCCAGTCCAAGGTCACGCAGCGCTTGGCGTAAGTCCGATTCGACGTGGCTAAGGTCCTTCGCAGGGACATCCAGCGATGCGTCGACTGTGAGGGAAAGGCCCTGACCCGAGGTGCGTAGCTTGGGTATGAGCTTTGTTCCAAGTTTGTTCCAGAGTTCTGGAGGGATAGCCCCGTGCAAGGAAAGACGCACAGTTTGTTCCGCCGCAAGTGCCACGGTCGGCGGAGGAAGCACAACGGGTGGCTCCAAGACTAGATGTGGTGGTTCCTCGGTTAGTGCCGGTTCAACCTTCGGCGGCGGTCCGGCTTTAAGAGCGGCTGCACGTGTGCGCATCAGCAAGAAGGTGTTGTCGTCAAACGCGACTTCCTCAGACCTGATATATTCTTTCCACCAGACCCGTTCGAAGCCCCCGTCCGGATTCGGTCCGGAGCCTAGACCAAATTCGCCCCTCTCCACGAAGCTCGGTATCTGCCTTCGCAGGACCTCTTCGGGGTCGAGCAGCCGCGTCAAGGAACCGTCAAGGAAGCTCTGGCGACATCCCTTAAGCGGCCACGCGCCGCTTTCCTTCAGCGCTGTGGGCCAATTTCGTTCCAGGTATCCCGCACCGACTGTCTCGTTCAGAAGGCCTTCGGCCTTGAGCGCGGCGACGACATGCACCGTGAGACTTCCCGAGCCGCTACTGGCGTGCCCCGCCCCCAGGTCGATTTCCCTCAAGCCTTCAGCGCCTTTCGGGTCAGCGACGATCGCATACCTATAGCTTGCCCAGACTTCGTCCTTCAGTGCTTCCTCACCGTCCTTGATCTGCCGTGTTACCTCGCCTCGATCGGACTGTTCGAATTCCGCTCCCAGCACACCCGAATTGAGATCTTCCGCCACCCGCTTCCATGCCAACCATGCTTCGCCCTTTTCGCGCAGCGTTCGACCGGGTTTGCGCACAACCCAGACCAGTGCGGCAGGGTACAGGCGAGGTGAGGCGCCTCGTTGACGCGTCCAGTCCCCAAGTTTCATTCTGATGGCCCCAGCGGATTCCCATTCGACTTCAGGATCCATGACGACGATGCTCAGCTTTGGAGTGTCCGACACTTCCGCCCCATCGCTGGGGCTCAAGTAAACCGGGACCACCCGGCCATGCTCGAATTCCTGCTTTACCGCTGTCTTGACTGCTTTAGATACCTCCCCATCATCCAAGGCGGCGCGGCGGTCTCCTACCACTTTCTTAAGTGTGGGCCTATGGCCAATGCGGAATCCATCCGTGCCTACCTTGCGGATGAAGAATGCGCGTTTTTCCAGGGCCGAACCTGCGTTATCGATGGAAGTAACATCCAGATTGGGCTCTCCCAATGCAAAGCGGATCTCCGGCAAGTGGGCGGCACGGTCGGTCGCTACCCCTGTAGACTCAAAGAGAATCGCCGCACCGACCCGCCGATGGATTCCCTGGAGTTCGCCTTGCGCATCTGCGTCGAGGGCCTTCGCGTGGCTGGTCGCGCCTGCGATGTCCACCTCGATCGCGGGAAGCAAGCGCTGCTCGCCCAATTGGCTCAGGATGGTCGCTTGAAAATCCTGAACATCCAGAGGAGCTGATCCCAAAGTTATGAGAGGTTCCCTTCTGGCCTTCGTGAAGCCTTCGCGCGCTGCCCAGGAAATCCACTGCGCGAACATTGCCAGCGTGCCACGCGTGCGCTGGTAATGCGGCAGGCCCTGCCACTTCCGCTGGAACACGGAAATCGTAGCCGGGTGGAACGGGTAGGCAGATTCGAAACGCGCCTGGAGGTGCTCCCTCGCTTTGACGTCAGTGGTGATCGTGTCAACCGCCGTCCATTCCGGAGGCAACTGTGCTCGCCGTGCGAAGCACCACTCCGCGTAGGCTTTCGCGACCGCCCTCCGTGTGCTCTCTTTGCCCAGGTTTTCGAAGAGCCGGCAACGTACCACCTGGCTGATCTCGCTCTCGTCGTTGGCGATCAGATCCTTCGCCACCCGATTCACAACCTTGCTGATTCGATCCAGCCACTGTTCGTCGAACTCGGTCATCTCCATGCGGCTGCGCGGCAGGCTGAGCATGGCCGCGCTGCCCCTGGTCCCCGTCATCGCCCGAACCGTGTTGTCCAGGAACGCATAGAAGCCCTCGGCCAGGCTTCGATGGCGGTTGAGGAAATTCAGCACCTCGTCGAATAGCAAAAGGACGCTTCCTCCCGCGGCCTCGAACAGCCGGAGGAGCGCCTCGGTCCCTGGTGGCGTGGTGCGTGCTGTGGGCCCCAGTGCCTCGACCCCGGCGGGCCCAGCTAGCCGGCGCCCCATGTCTGTCCAGGGGTTTTCCCGGCCTTCCCCCGGGTCCCAGGCGTTGCCCACAAAAACGGCCACCCGAGCTTTGGGAATCTGCTTGAGTCCAATGCTGGCGAGCAGCTTTTGGACCTCAGGGTGCCCCGCGGAGGCCTTTGCATTCTCGATCAGGTGGTAGAGCGCCGCGAGCGTATGCGTTTTGCCACCGCCGAACTGGGTTATCAGGCTCAGGACCGCTGCTGTGTTCTGCGTCTCGCCGGCCAGCCGACGGAGCACGAGCCCAAGGTGCTCATTCAGTGCGCGCGTGAATACCGTGCGGTCAAAGAACTGGTCAGGCTTGCGGTAGTCTTCCGGTGCTTTCCCAGCGACGACTTGCTCCAAAGCGATGGCAAACTCGTCGGGGTTGAACGAGCGCCCCTCTCGCACCTCGGTGCGCGGTGTAGTAACTTTGTACCAGGGTTCCATGCTTATGCCTCACTTGGTCCGGCTCCTGTCTCCATGCTCTTGCCATCGGGAGTTGCGGCCTTTCGAAATCCTTCCAGCGGAGAACGAGAACTGACAATGGAGCGGAACAACTTCATCAGCTTTTCTATTGGTTCGATAAGTGGAGATTCAGATGTACAAACCGCACGCACAATGGCGCGCAGAGCTTCCAACGCATTCATGATTCCCCCTACAATCGGAGTCAAGCCTGCGTCGTGTGTCGGTCCGACATAAGGAATCCAGTGATACTGGTGCAGGGGGTTTAGGCACCTCTGAAGATGGTAGCGCTTAAGATCGCGCCATGACCCATGCACAATGTCGCTTGCTCTTGAGAAAACAGTTCTGTACACATGCTCACGGCCTATGTCCGTGGCCATAGCGTGCGGGCTGGCATTTGTCCATGCGCCGCGCTCTTCAGCAGCAAGCTGCTCCCAAATGCCTTCTCGCCAAATGTCTGCGCTTAGATCTCGTTCCATTGTGGTTTTGTAGTCTTTTAACTTCGGGTCGTCCTTGTGTCCCATCTTCCTTACGTATTCCAGAAGTGCTTTATCCTTGCCGGATGAGTATTCAACAAACCTTTGAAATAGGGCAGGGTCATTCTGCTTGATAAGCCACAGCAGGGTAAGGTAAGTGTCGCACTGGCAGCGTAGGGCTATTTCCGCCATTTCGCCGTTCCCTGCCTTGCTAAGGTCGATAATATGGTGCGTCATGCGCCAAACACGTCCCATAAGGCCCAATGTAACGCTCGCGACCGAGGCGATGGCATGACGAGGCTCTTCCGCGACCACTGCGCGCCAGAGCCGGTCGAGTTCCCCGACTACGTGAAACAGCTCAGCATCAGGCTCCACCGTCTCGACTATCGTCGGCTCGGGCGCTTTCATGCAGGGGGTTTCGCTGCTTCCCTGTAACCAGAAGCCCAGGGGCCAACCAGATATCACTCCATCCTTCATGGCCACAAGGTCACCCCAGGATGCTCTCACCTGTCCGGGGATGGCATTCTGCGGGAGAGAGTCATCCTTCGCCGCTAGCAACGGCGCGAGATTCTCCTTGTTGATTGAATGAAACCCTCTGAGTCCGGGGTCAAGAAGAATCAAGTGAACTAACTTGGCGCGCGTTGCGCGACCGCCGCTGCCATCAAAGGACTTACCCACGACACGCATGATCTGTTTGTAATCTTCCATCGGATCTGCATCCGGAAGATTGATCAAGTTGAGAATGATCGTCTTTCCAGGTACGTCGAACCGGCGCAGTAAGGCGCCGTTAGCTCCGCTAAATATCTTACCCAAATACGCTTTCGCCTTTTGGGCTACGGTAGCGTCGGATTCAAGACACTCTGCGAGCTCACTAACCCACGCCGTGAGCGATTGACACGGACGGCAGCCCGATAGCTTCCTGAGTTCCGTTTGCAGATTCGCAAACACAATGCCAACGTCCTGGGCTGTCATCTCTTCGAGAAGGCCCAGAATGAGGATCATCTCCGGCATATGGTACAGCCAGTCAAGCGTTTGGATTGGCAAGCCCGATGCCCTTAGAAAGGGCTGCTTCTGACGAACCCGGCTTTTCTTCTTCTTTCCCATGCCCGGATAAACCCTGCTATCTGGTGTACTTCCTTTAGTGTCGAGCCACCGTAAGCAGCATGGCGTCAAGCAATCGCTTTTCCTCGCTGTCCTTTGGGTAGAGGGCGGACAGGGCGTTGGCGAGACGAAGGAAGTCGGGGCTGCGCTGGGTTTCAGCTTCGAGCATGGCGCGTAGGGCTGTCGCCTGGCCACCAGCTTGGAGGAGCATCGCGGCGTGCACGCGGTCAAGTGTGGTCGCCTCTCGAGGCGTGACGGAGGGCTTCTGCCCGGCACCGGCGGTATCGGCCTTAGGCCCCCGGCTAGCCTTGCGAGTCTTGATGGGCGTCTCCGGGGCGCGCTCCTCGTCAGGGAATAGCGTGAACTGGGGGCTCTCGCCATGCGTGCGTTCGATGGCGCGCGCCACGGCTTCTGTCCCGGCTTGACCGAAGAGCTCCTCGGCACGCTCCGTCACGGGGATCAACCGGACTGCGCCCTTCTTAGTCTCGATGATTCTCCCTTCCCAGTTCTCCAGGTGGATTCCAAGCGGTTGAGCAAATCGCCTCGCTACGTCATAGATCAGCACGTAACCTTTCTTGGGTTTCCCGGCGCCGTCCTCTTCTTCCTCGTCCTCAGATGTCTCTTCCTCACTTTCAACTTTCGACTTTTGACTCTCGACTTGGCCATTTGTACTTTGGAGTGTCCAGAGAAACAGTGCTGTCAAGCGCGCGTCTTCTTCGAGCGCGCCAGCGGTGCTGTTGCGTGCGCGAGCCTCGGCCGTGCCAAGTATCTGTTGTAAGGCACTGCGGCCCACGACTTCCCAGACCTTTTCCAGGAACTCCGGCAGCTCGACTTCCCGGCCTTCGGCGGTTTCGACTTTGTCGTGCTTGCTGAAAAGCTCAAGGGCGGGGCCGATGCAGGAGAAAACCAAATCGGCGCCGCGAATGCCTTCGTCTTGCAACCGTTCCATCCAATCCCCGACCCGTCCGGGCAGCTCGCGAAGAACCTCACGCCAATCACCCACACCAGCATCTACGGCTCGAGGCCGACAAATAAGGTGGACGCTAGCCGCCAGTGCAGCCTGCTGACGTGCTACCAGACGTGCCGCTCGCTCAGTAACTATTGGCCATGAAGCAGTAATCGTCCAACGTCCTGAATGTAGGGCGGCGAGTAGTGCCTCCCAGCCTTCCGTCTTCTTATGCGCAAAAACGACGGACGCGATCCCATTGGGACTACAGATGCGGTTACCTTCGAGGAACGCTTCACGTACACACCTTTCGAAATGGTCGCGATCCATGGGGCGACCATCGACAATCCGCTCCTCGGATTGAATACATTCCTTGACCTTAGGAGTCAGCGTATTGGAGGGATCGTACGGATCTCGGAGTAGCGGGTGTCCCGGAAGAGCTCTCTTAAGCCAGACGTAAAAGAAATCGGAGAGGTCTGCATACGCGATGTTGTCGTAGTAGGGGGGGTCCGTGAACCAGGTGGCAGCGCTCTGGTCTGGCAGCAGGGTCTCAGCTGCGTTAGCTTCCCGAACCATGGCTGGGCGGAGCCCGGCGGCCGCTTCGGTCTCTATGGCCCGAGCCATAGCTTCGGCGACTTCGCGATATTGCGTGCTGTCGCCGAACGGCACAATCTCCACATAATCCCAAATCATCGGGATCGCCTGACGTGAGAAGGTGCCCCTTATCGCTTGCGTCTGTGTTATCCAGGAGACACCTGCAGAGAATCGTTCCGCCAGCTTGCTCACAGACAGAGCGAGAAGCTCCGAAACGGCGTTCTCGCAATCGGTACGCGAATGATCTGATCGAATGAGCCGTGTGATTGTCGTCAGCGATAACAGCTGACGCGCGTTAAATAGGTCAGCCCACGTTGATGCACCGTACGGAATGACATCGAAGCTAGATTTCGCTCGGAACCGCTGAGGAAGTGGTTCATTGGGAATGGCTGCGGTCGCGTCGGCGTTCTGTCTCTGCAGCGTTTCAGCTGCCTCGATATAAGCCGAATAGTCATGTTCATTCGGCAAGCGATAACTGAGATGTCCATCAAGGCCGCGGACGACTACCGCGATCAGGCGTGCATCAGATGCTCCGCCGCGACGAGTGCATAACTGCGCTCGAATCCTTGCGTTTGGAAGCGTAACGCCGCAACGGGGACAGACTGCTCGTACGTGACGAACGGTACCAGAACCCACCTCCGACTCAGTCGTCGGCCGGAACAGTTCAAAATCGACCTTATATGAGCCAGGCGCAGACTCCCTGACCGTATAACGGAGACCCACTTTTGCGTTCCGCCTCTTGGAAAGCCAGAGAGAGGTGAGCAGTGGGATCTCTAATCCACAGCTTGGTGCTTCGCAGCGCGCCGTTCGAGCCCAGACATAGCCGAAGGGGTATTGTCCGTTCGGCTCTTTTGGGTAGTAACGTGCGATTTCCGTTTCGGCATCCTGCTCCAGCCGCGTGCTCTCTGCTCGAAATAGTCGCGCCAACTCCGACCCATATCTCGGGATTGATTCGAGCATTGTCCGGAGGACCAAGCACGCCACCGGATTGAGGTCGCTAGCGAAGGTGTCGCAGCCAACTCGCAACGACTCCAAGGGAATCGACCCGCCACCGGCGAAAGAATCGACCACAAGCGGCAGTTCCTCGCCGTGCGCAGCCTTCACCAAGCCGCGAGAGCATTCGAGATAAGCTGGCTTAGCAGCGTTGTCCCAGTTGGCAAAGTCGGCAATGAACCCTAGGAGTGCATCCCTTAATTCCTTGTTGGTTCTGGTCGACCCGCAGTTAGGCATGGGCTTCAGCAGTTGGCGAGCTTCTTCCCTGAACTCAGCAGGGCAGTTTACGTCGCAAGGGTCAGGAAGAAGCAGCGCCATCAGCATCGCCCGGCACGCCGCCAGAGGTCGCCGCGCCCACCAAAGGTGGAGGGTCGAAGGGTGCCCTCGGCGGATAGACTTCTCCCGCGCCGAGTGCTTGCTGACCTCGGCAACCGGAAAATCCACCTCCGCCAGCCTCTTACATTCCTTTGGGATTCCTGGCTTAACCATGTCCGATTCTTTAGTCTCCGTGGAAGCGCTTAATAGTTGCCGCTCCAGCCCTGTGGCATCAATACCGTTCGTTACCTCCGCGGAACCTGGGAAATGAGGGACGACTTCGGCTTCCAAGGTTGTGCTAGGCGCGGCCTCGGAGGTCAACAGGCGACCTCCAACTGTCCTGATCGGTTCCCCGAGGAACAAGAAGTCAGGGATTTCGGGCAGTCCAACTCTCTGGAGGGATTCTCTTTTCGGCCCTCGTAGTTCCTCGCGAAGCTCCATCAGCAAACGGCCAAGGACATTTGCTCCCACCAGGGTTTCATTATTCTCGGGCTTCGCACCCCAGAATTCATCCTTAGGCGACTCCTCGACAATTTGGCGATCCCCGGTCACCAACAGGAGCTCTCCAAACTTCTCCCAGTTCTCCGCTAACTTCACACGCAGACACCAGCGCATGACTTTAACTCGGATGTTAAGCCAGTCGGGACGTGAATCCTTGCGGAAGGGTTTGCTTTTCATTTTGGCAGTCATGGGACTGCGCTGACCAATAATCATCTCCTGGACTCTGGGGAGATAGGGAAAACGACAGGCTTGGTAGAGCGCTTCAGCGGTCCACACACTTACGCCATTGACTTCAAGGGGAAAACCAGAAGCCATGTTTGAGAGACCACCGAAACGCTCTTTAGTCTTGCGAAAGACGATGCATTCGTCTCGCAGATAGGTGCGAGTTTGAACGGTGTGGGGCATCAGTTCGTTTTTCGAGGGAATAGTGGATACCAAGGGTTTCCTGCCCAAAGGGCCAGGGGACAATTATTCGGACAGTTTCTGAAAGTTACAGTCAAGGTACCAAATCCCAGGGTTTCGAGAATCATGTTCCCCAGCGGTCTTTGGTAAACATTCAAGTATGGGCACCGGTCCCTTATAATTACCCCAGCCTTTAGGAGTTCCTGCTCGAGGAGGTTTCGCCCCTCTTCGGAGGAGAAGAACTTATTCTCGCCAATGCTGCCAGGCTTACGAAGTACTGGTTGGTACCGCAAGCTCTCGGAATAGGCCCGTACCCGTTCGTCATCCGGAAGGCTTGTAGGGCGAAGGACATCGGATCGATCGACATAAGCCTTACGATCCTCGATTGACACACACCGCCACCATCCAATCTCGATTTCCTTTCCTGCATGTTCTGCCGCTTTCTTGAGACCCGTGCGGGCGTAGTACTCCCCTCCTCGGTGGAGCGCTATCACGACGATTCGCACCTCGGCTTCTTGTGGTGCGCTGGATTGAATCCACTTTGTTAGATCGTTCCGCACCCGGTTGCCGGTAAATATCCCGTCATCGATGTACACGAATGTCTCGGCATCCTTCCCGCACTTGGCAATGGTCAAATCGCATTCGCTTTGGAGCACTTCGTCGAACATTGCGAGCATTTCTTGCTGGCTGTTTCCCCCTTCTTGGATATTGAGCAATGATGTCTTTCGCCAAAATGATCGGGGATTTTCGCCCACGAAGTCCTTGTTCTTGACGAGTGCTGAAAGGAATTCTCGAACTTGGGTCCTTGAGATATATGTCTCTTTTAGGACATGATTCAACTCGGCGAGCATGGGCGCTTGAGCATCGTCGTCGAACTGCCGAATCCACGTATCCACATGGTCTGATGTCGGCGCTGGGATTTCGCCTTCCCGGTAATCCGCGATGGTTTTAGCAATCGATTCCAATAACTTTTCACGCTTGCTCATAATGTGCCCCCCACAAGTCTAGGGTTGCTGTGTGTGGCCGGGGTATGTCCGCGCGGGCGATTTCCGCCTCACCTCCGCCAATAGCTTGCTTGATTTCTGGATCATACCCTGACTAATACCCTTACTTAGGGGTACAATTCTTACCCCTGGTATAATGCCACCCGGCGGCGGGGCCTTTCCTTTGGAACGTGACTTCCCCGGATCTTTTGAGGCCCGCAAGCAACGCTCGAATCCACTCGCGGCCGACACCGGGGCAGGCCAGCTTCGATGCCCGCGAGGAATTGCCGAAGTGTCATCATATGTCCTAGCCCTCGGCGGTCGGACCCTGGTTTGCTCCGGATTCTCGCCTGATATCATTAGTCCCGAGCCGGTAATGCTCCACCTGGGTGACTTCCCGCCAGCCATAGCGGGCTGGATCCTGGCAGGCATGCAGTCGAGGTTCATCCGTTCCGCACTCGGTGACAAGGTAAAGCCAATAGCAGTCGCGGCGGTCCTGGGCGACGCGATGCTCGTTGGGCGTCAGGATGATTTCGCCTCCGCTGCTGGCCAGTCCCTTAACTTCGATAAGGCGGAGTTCACCCTTCCGGGTATCGAGACTCGTGAGGTCGTAACCGAGGTCCTTTTCATGTACGTCGGCCACGGCACGGCCCGCCGCGCGTTCGTACTCCATTGCGACCCGCATGGCGGTCGCCTCCGTCTCCGGATTCGGGCGCAGGTTGCGCAGGTCGGGGCGCTCGCGCTCCGGATGTGGCAGCACAAGCGCTGAGGCGAATCGCTCGACTCCTTCCAGGTGAAGGGCCTTTTGCCGCTCAAGCTCTTCACGGCGGCGGTCACGACGGCAGCAGAGCTCGTCGTGCTTATCGATGGCGATCTTCAGAAGGCCAGCTGCTCCCTCCACTCCGCGGTCTTTCTGCTCTTCGCAGCGCCCGATGTCCAAGTCTGCGCGGGCAATGAGTTCGGTGAGGGAAATCTCCACGTGCTGCCGGATGCGCTCAATCTCTTCTACTCGCTCGGCCTTAACCTCTTCAAGGAAAGGAGTCAATGCTTGCTGCTGCAAAACGCTCGTGGCTTCAGGCGCGCCGGCGACCCCAGGGAGTGGCTGGGGCGTGAATGCCGGCTGGAGATCACCAACAATCGTCGGTTCGCGGAGAATGGGTTCACCACCCTCGGGAATTTCAACCGCGAACAACCTTTCGTGGATGACCTTACCCATCCCATCAACCACCCGGGCGCGGTAGAAGTCAAGGCGGATGGGCTGGTCGTGGCGCAACGAGTAAAAAGAAGCGCCATCTGCAAAGACGGGTTGCGCCTCTTCCAACACGTCGCGTCGCAAAGCTTCAAAAAGGGAGTGGCCGGGCGTCACCCACTCCAGCGCGTTATCATCAGCTACTGTACGATCCGTAGAGAGACGGGGATAACGATTGACCAGGGCGGGAAGGCGCCAGTCGGGCTGCTGCTCAAATCGGCGCAAGCGGGAAGGAGTAGGGCCTGGGTCGAAGGTGTGAAGCAGCGAAGGGTGAGGATTTAAGACAAGGGACGCCAGAGGTGCGGTCTCCGCCAGGAAGCGAGCGATTGTCTCGGGCACTACTCGGCGCTCCTGCGCACGCGCGCGCCGCTCGACCACCATTGCCAAATTAAGCTTTTTCGTCGCCAGCCCTTCGAGGGCAGTTCGGCAGATGGCACGGAAGCGATCCTCGCTGACATCGCGGAGGATACGAGTCTCAAGGTCCTGCTCGCCAAGTTTCCCAGCATAGTAATCACGCAGAATGCGGTCAATGTGTGCAGCAGGCAGGATCTCGCCCACCACGTTGAAGACAGCATCCTCATCCAGCGCGTCACGAATCTCCTGAAGCCGCTCAAGGAGCTTTTCCAGGACGCGGCCCTCGACGGTGTTGGTGGCAACGAAGTTGAAGATCAGGCAGTCGTAAAGTTGGCCGTAGCGGTGAATGCGCCCCATCCGCTGTTCGAGGCGGTTGGGATTCCAAGGGATGTCGTAGTTGAACAGGATGTGGCAAAACTGAAGGTTGATGCCTTCCCCTGCCGCCTCTGTGGCAACGAGGATCTGGATGTTTCCGTCTTTGAACTGCTGCTCAGCCCAGAGGCGTGAGCCAGGCTCCTCGCGCGAGCCGGACTTCATGCCACCATGAATGAACCCCACACGGAAGCCCCAGTCACGCAGGCGGTCCACGAGGTAATCGAGGGTGTCCTTGAATTCCGTAAAAATCAGGAGCCGTTGGTCGGGGTGGTCGAAGAAGCCCTGGTCATGGAGCACTTTCTTAAGTTTCGAAAGCTTCGCCTCGATGCCCGCGGACTCCACATCTTCCGCCATCTTTGCCAGGCGGAGCAGGTCGTCAATTTCGTCGCGAAGCTCCTGTGGGTTTCTAGCGACTGACATCAGGGCGAGCCGCTCCTCCCACTTCTCTCGCTCGGCCTCGTCCATTTCCTCGAGGTCCTCGGGATCGGGAATATCGACGACCTCTTCGAGCAATTCCTTCCCGCGTTTGAGTGCTGTATCCAGACGCCGGGCACGATTCTCGAGCGAGCGCTGCACGGCGAACGTACTTGAAGCCAGACGCCGCTGATACAAGGTCATCAAGAACCCGACGGCGCGAGCGCGGGGATCGTCTTCACGAGCCGCTGCTCGGGCGCTCTGAGACTTCACGAAGTGCGTGACCTCGCGGTAGAGATCGAACTCCGCGCCGTCGATGGTGAAATTGACAGTGTGCGGAATCCGCTTGGTGAAGATCTTCTTAGCGGCCCAGGTGCCGTCCGGCTGCTGCTCCGGAAAGTAGACCATGGCCTCCTTGAGTCGCCGGAGATAGAACGGCGCGCGCCGCCGCTCCATAGCCTCGCGAATGGACCGCACGTCAGCGAAGGCGTCTTCGTCGAGGAGCCGCAGGAATAGAGTGAAGTTGAGGGGGTCGCCCTTATGGGGAGTGGCCGTCAAAAGCAAGCAGTGGTCAGTGGTGTCACGCAGCAGCTCACCCAGCCTGTACCGCATGCTCTTCTTGTCTTCCGCAGCAGCCGACATCCGGTGAGCCTCATCGACTATCACCAGATCCCACTTGGCCTGGCGAAGACTCGCCAAGATGTCTTCACGCTTAGCGAGATCGAGCGAGGTAATAATCTGGTTGTGCTGGAGCCACTGGTTGACGCCATACTGAACGCGCAGCTCGAAACCGCGCATCACAATAAACTGCTCGTCGAACTTCTCCTTCAACTCCCGCTGCCATTGAAACGTGAGGTTCGCCGGGCAAACAACAAGCGTTCGCTCCACAAGGCCGCGAAGTTTCAGCTCGCGCAGAAGTAAACCCGCCATGATAGTTTTACCAGCTCCCGCATCGTCCGCAAGCAGAAACCGGACACGCGGCAGCTTGAGCATGTGGTCATAGATCGCTTCGAGTTGATGCGGGAGAGGGTCCACGCGGGACATAGAGAGGCCGAAATAGGGGTCAAACTCAAAGGCAATGCCGAGGGAGTAGGCCTGGACCCCGAGCCGCAGTATCGCGCCATCGCCATTGAAACTGCGAGTAGTTTGAAGGACGGTGAGGCCGGCGAGGTCAGCACTTGTGAGCATCACACTTCGGAATTTCTCTGTTCGAGCGCCAACTAGGCCGAGCCGCCACGTGACATCTCCGGTCTGGATGGCAGTCTCGACACGCATCGCCTCGCTGAACAACTTACCCGTGATAACTTGACCTGGTTGAGGAGGTCCAGGCATGGAGAAACCCGTCCAGGGTTTGCGAGCGTCAAAAACCCCTTCTTCACGCGATCAAGGTTGGCGATGCAAGTCTAACACAACCTGGTAGGTACAGGCGTATCGGTTTATGATGCAAGCGTAAGCCTAAAGCTTGTACCAAACGTAATCCTTTGATACGGTTGAAACCAGAGAATGCCGACGTTGCTCTCTCAATACCTTGGGAGCCCTGTTTTGCCGACCCTTTGATACACACTGATTCGAACAAGCTCACCCGGTCAATCGTTAATCCGCAGCGGCACAATCCCGCCTCTGTTAAAATGCATCGTAAGGAACATTGACAACCACATGGCCCACTGGAAAGTTATTGCCCTGGTCAACGGCCAGATCGAAGCCGTTTCAGGCCCGGCTGCTCAAGACCGGCCGGCAGCCCATGAATGGGAACAGGACAGGGTCGACTATCAGGTCGCCTTTGGTTTTCCTGCTTTATCCTCAGATGATGGGTTCTTGGTCTGGAGGGCGGGGCAAGCCCGGCAACTGTCAGGGTGGCGGCTTGCCGTACCCGGGTCGGTCGACGAGCCCACTTGCGCGCTTCTCGTCGTGCTTCGCCCGTGCTTGGGAGTGAAGGCTAGCTTGTCGGGACGGTCGCTACAGTTTCGGCCGAGGCCGCGCTCTGCTCGCCGTCCGAGCCTACAGCCGTAACAGAGTAGTAGTATGTCGCCCCTGCCGTCACATTCGCATCCACATAGGTGGTCTCGTTAATCGGCGTGGAATTCAGCGGCGCCGAACTCTCCCCCCCAGAGGTGGTTCCCCGGTAAACGTTATAGCCCACGACGCCAGAGGTCCCGCTCGCAGCCCAGGATAGAATCACGTCGTGGCTTCCGGTGCCCGAGAGGCTCACAGTCTGCGGGCTGCCGCTGGTATTGTCCGTGATGCTGAGTGTGGCTGTGCGCTGCCCGGAGGCAGAAGGGGTGAACGTCACCTCGATCGTACAGTTGCCGCC
>Ga0181521_10005204_pt1 | contig 14569 bp, 12 predicted proteins | sample PEATcosm2014_Bin_32_FD_119764 | JGI IMG/M metagenome (GOLD analysis project Ga0181521, IMG submission 119764) | Peatland microbial communities from MTU Mesocosm Facility, Houghton, MI, USA - PEATcosm2014_Bin02_60_metaG | ecosystem: Environmental > Terrestrial > Soil > Wetlands > Peat | place...
CCGAAGAGACGATCGCGCGCATGCATCGCGCGCTCTGGGAATTCCGTATTCGCGGTGTGGTGACCAATCTGCGTTTTCTCGATCAACTGATCATGCATCCGCGCTTTGCGTCGGCGGATTACACCACCAAATTCATCGATCAAACCCCGGAACTGTTTGTCATACCGCGCAAGCGCGATCGGGCGACGCGGCTGTTGACATTCATCGGGGACGTGATCGTCAACGGTAATCCCGAGGTCAAGGGGCGGGAGCGTAAGCCGAAAATGCCCGTATTCCCCCGGGTTCCGCGTGTGCCCTTGGCGGCGCCGGCGCCCGGCACGAAACAGAAGCTCGAGGAACTCGGGCCCGACCGCTTCGCCGACTGGATGTTGCGAGAAAAGCGCGTGTTGCTCACGGACACCAGCATGCGGGACGCACACCAATCCCTGCTGGCGACGCGCTTGAGAACTCACGATATGGCGTTGATTGCGCCCTACTACGCGAGCCTTTTGCCGCAATTATTTTCGGTGGAATGCTGGGGCGGAGCAACCTTCGACGTCGCGATGAGGTTTCTCAAGGAAGACCCGTGGGCGCGGCTTGCGAGCTTTCGCGAGGCGATGCCCAATCTGCTGCTGCAAATGTTGCTGCGCTCCGCGAATGCGGTCGGATACACCAACTATCCGGATAACGTGGTGCGGCACTTCGTCGCCCGGGCAAGCGAGGGCGGAATCGACGTGTTTCGAATTTTCGATTGCCTGAATTGGGTCGACAACATGAAGGTGGCGATCGAAGCCGTCAGAGCCAACAATCGGCTCTGCGAGGCGGCCATTTGCTACACAGGTAATTTATCGAATCCGCGGGAAACGAAGTACGACATCAAGTACTACGTCAAGATTGCGAAGGAACTGAAGGCCATGGGCGCGCACGTGATCGCCATCAAGGACATGGCGGGTCTGTGTCAGCCGCATGCGGCTACTGCGCTGGTCGGAGCACTGAAGGACGAAGTGGGCCTGGCGATACATTTCCATACGCACGACACCAGCGGCATTGGCGCAGCGAGCGTGCTCGCCGCCGTCGAGGCCGGCGCAGACGCGGTCGATGGCGCCGTCGACGCCCTCTCGGGCCTCACCTCGCAGCCCAATTTGGGATCAATCGTCGAAGCTCTGCGATTCGGGCCGCGCGACTCGCTGCTGGACGCGGATCGGCTGCGCGCGATCTCGACGTATTGGGAACAGGTTCGTCACGGCTATGTGGCGTTCGAAAGCGACATCCGTGCGGGCGATTCCGAAGTCTATGTGCATGGCATACCGGGTGGTCAGTACACGAATTTGCGTGAACAGGCGCGCTCCCTCGGTCTAGATGATCATCGCTGGCCGGAAGTGGCGCTTGCCTACTCGCAAGTCAACGAGATGTTCGGCGATATCATCAAGGTTACACCGACGTCCAAGGTGGTCGGCGACATGGCCATCATGATGGTCACCAGTGGGCTCACTCGGGAGGCGGTGCTCGACCCCACGGTTGAAATTGCATATCCCGAATCCGTGGTGCAATTGTTCCGCGGCGAACTGGGCCAGCCTCCCGGCGGCTTCCCTGCGGCGTTGCAGAAAAAAGTGCTGGGCGGCAGAGCGCCGCTCACCGTGCGTCCGGGCGAATTGCTGCCGCCCGTGGATCTGCAAGCGGAACGCGCAACGGCGGAGTCCAAGATCGGCCGGCGAATCACGGAGTTCGAACTCGCCTCCCATCTGATGTATCCGAAGGTATTCGCGGAGTACGCGGCCGAACGCGCGGCATTCGGCGACGTGAGCACCCTGCCGACGGCGGTGTTCTTCTACGGCATGCATTCGGGTCAGGAAATCAACATCGACCTGGAGCGCGGCAAGACTTTGATCGTCAGGTACGTCACCACCAGCGATGCGCACGAGGACGGAACGCGCACGGTGTTCTTCGAGTTGAATGGTCAGCCGCGCCCCATTCGCGTGCAGGACCGCAGCCAAATCGCCAAACGGCCGCCGCAGCGAAAAGTAGAAGCAGGTAATCCGAAGCATGTCGGCGCGCCCATGCCGGGGACGATCGGCACGGTCCCGGTGCACGGCGGCCAGCACCTGGTTCGCGGCGACGTGCTGTTGACGCTGGAGGCGATGAAGATGGAGACCACGGTTCGCGCGGAGCAGGACGCCGTCATCAAGGAGGTTTTGGTCACCCCCGGCTTGCAGGTCGACGCCAAGGATTTGCTGATCGTGTTCGAATAGTCTTGGTCAAATCGCCTCTTTCAGCGCGATTTGCGGGTCAGCCAGCTTACTCAGATCCGGACGGGCGCGCTCGGCGATGAGCTTGCGCGCCGCCATGTAGTCCTTCGAATGATTGATCGCTTCCACGGCAAGCAATTCGCCGCCTTTGAGATAACAAACGCTGAAACTGCGTGTGGCCGGATCGCCGCGCAGCACTTGCCGATCGAAGCCCTGGGACAACCCCACGATGAGCAATTTATGGTCGAATTGATCCGACCAAAACCACGGTACGCGGTCGTGCACCACCGCTCGGTCGAGGATATTGAGGGCCGCCGCTTTCGCCTGTTCGAACGCATTGTCGACCGACTCGAGACGTACACGCATGCCGTACCGCGGCGAGGGGTGATTGGTGCAGTCGCCGGCGGCATAAATCGCGGCATCGCTGGTGCGGCAGTATTGATCGACCACGATGCCATTGTCGCATTCCAGCCCCGCATCGCTGGCCAGCCGGGTGTTTGCCACGGCGCCGACGCCGACCACCAGCAAGTCCGCACCGTAGGTGCTGCCGTCGGCGCAAACGACGCGCTCGACGCGTCCCGCTCCCTCGAGTCGCACCACGCGAGCATCGCAAAGGATCTTGACGCCATGCGCGCGGTGTTCCTGCGCGAAAAATTCCGAGACGCAGGGTGCCACGACGCGGTTCATCACCCGGTCCGCCATTTCGAGGACGGTGACCGTGCAACCCAGCTTGCGGGCCGTGGCCGCAGTCTCGAGACCGATGTACCCGCCGCCGATGATGACCGCCCGTGCGCCCGGCTTCAGGCCTTCCCGAATCCTTGCGACATCCGCGATGTCGCGCAACGTGTGCACCCCGGACAAGTCCGCTCCCGGACAGGTCAACTGACGCGACCGGGCGCCGATGCACAGCAACAGCCGGTCATAGGCGATCTCCTCGCCGCCCTCGAGCGCCACCCGGCGCGCGGCCGGATCGACTCGGATTACCCGCAGCCCTAACTTGAGCTCGATGCGGTGCTCGTCGTAAAAGGACCGATGGCGAAACAGCAAGCGGTCCTCTGCCAGTTCGCCCGCGAGGTATTTTTTCGATAGCGGGGGCCGCTGATAGGGTAACTGCGGCTCGTCGCCGATCAATACGAGACGACCCCCAAAACCCTCGCGGCGCAAAGTATCCACGGCTTGAGCGCCCGCCTGCCCGCCGCCGATGATGAGAATGGTCGAGATCATGGGTTTCCTTAGTGCAGGCCGGGGGACGCCCTACGCCCAAGCTTAGGCCAAAAGCTACCCTGCGGGGTCCAAAAGCGCAGATGGGCGTGCCGGTTGCGTAGAATAGTAATAGGATTGTCTCGGCGGCCCAACGCGGAGCGGAGTCTCGAATGAAATTGATTACTGCCATTATCAAACCCTTCAAGCTGGACGATGTTCGTGCGGCGCTGTCGGAAATTGGGGTGTCGGGCATGACCGTAACCGAGGTCAAGGGCTTCGGGCGCCAGCGCGGCCACACCGAGTTGTATCGTGGGGCGGAATACGTCGTCGACTTCGTCCCGAAGACGCGTATCGAAGTTGCCGTAAAGAACGAGCTCGTGGATCAGGTCATGGAGGCGATCGTGGGCGCCTCGAAAACCGGCAAGGTCGGTGACGGCAAGATATTTGTCACCGATATCCTTCGGGTGCTGCGCATCCGCACGGGCGAGACCGACAACGCCGCCCTGTAGTAGATCGAATCCACCGACCCGGAGAGGCTTGATCGCATCGTGCGCGACAGTGCGTGATGGCGATGTCCGTCGTTTGCGACGGCATTTTGTCCACCACGGTGCACGATATGCAGGTAGCCTGTTGCCCCCATGAAGTTTTCGGACAGCGGCCCATGGCTTGCGGTGACCATGCTCAGCGCCGCCCTCGCCTCGCCCGGGCTGGCGGCGAAGCTCACGGACATGGAACACACCCAAATCGAGGAGCCGCGCCCGGCCGGTCTGCCGAGCGACGCAGTGATGGAGGCCGCGGGCGCGGTCATCGGCACCATCGACATCGACATTCGCAATATATTCGACAAGGACGACCCGCGCGAAAACACCGGCCTGTACCGGCTCGCCGATCACTTGCACCTTAGAACCAAGCCCTTAGCGATCCGGGCGCAGCTGCTGTTCAAGAGCGGCGACCGCTATCGCGCTCAAAAGCTGGCCGAGACCGAGCGCAATTTGCGCTTGCTCAACTATGTCTATGACGCACACATCGTTCCCGTGCGCTTCGCCGACGGTAAAGTCGACATCAAGGTCATTACCAAGGATGTTTGGACCTTGAGCCCCGGTCTCTCTTTCGGGCGTGCCGGCGGCACCAACGCCACGAGTTACAACCTGCAGGATAGCAATTTCTTGGGGTGGGGGAAGAACGTGCAGCTGTCGCACAGCGTCAGCGTCGACCGCACCAGCGACACGGTGGCTTATACGGATCCCAACGTGTTCGGCTCGCGATGGACCGCGGCCCTGGCGTATGTCGATTCCAGCGACGGCGACCAGCGCTCCGTGCAGATCGCGCAGCCCTTTTATTCGCTCGACACGCGTTGGGCCGCCAAAATCTCGGCGGTCAGCTTCGATCGCACCGTGTCGCGTTACAACTTGGGCAATATCGTCGATCAATTCAACGACAATGAAACGAGCTACCAATTGAGCGGCGGCATCTCCAGCGGCTTGATCGACGGGTGGAGCAAGCGACTGCTCTTCGGCATGTATTACGACAAAAACCTATTCATTCCCACCCCGGTCACATCCTTGCCGGCCAAGCAATTGCCGCCCGCCCGAACCCTGTCATACCCATTCGTCGGATTCGACGTGCTGGAGGACAATTACAAAAAGTTCGGCGATGAGAACGAAATCGGCAGAACCGAGGATTTGTACTTCGGCACGGAAGTCACCGGTCAAGTGGGTTGGTCCAACGGGGCGTTTGGCGCGGATCGCAATGCGCTGATGCTGGCCGCCACCGTCGTGTCGGGATTTGAATTACCCGACGAGCAACAGTTGTTTCTAACCGGCGATTTCTCGTCGCGCATCGAGGACGGCCGAGCGCGCAATTTGATCACCGATGGGGGCGCCAAATACTACTGGCGCTGGCGTCCGGATTGGCTGCTCTACGCGGCGCTCTCGGCAACCGTCACGGACTCGCTGGATCCCGACATGCAGCTCCTCCTGGGGGGAGACAACGGACTGCGCGGCTACCCGTTGCGCTACGAGTCCGGCACGTCGCGGGGCCTCTTGACCGTGGAGCAGCGGGTGTTTACCGATTGGTATCCGTTTCGTCTGGCGCGCGTCGGCGCCGCGGTTTTCGCCGATGTGGGCAGAACGTGGGGCAGCGGCGTCATCGGCAACAGCGACCCGGGTCTGCTGAGCGATGTGGGATTTGGATTGCGCCTGGGCAACACGCGCAGCGGCCTCGGCAACGTGGTGCACATTGATTTGGCCTTTCCGCTCAACAGCATCTCCGGCATCAATAAATTTCAGTTTCTCGTGCAGACGTTTCAGAGCTTTTAGGAGCCTGTCTGAGTATTCCCCGCGGCCTTACCCAAGGCAGATTTCGCTTCAGCCGAGGCGGACAGGCTCCTAGGCCCGGGCGGCCTTGCGTCGGCGCCACAGCATGAGAAATCCGATGCAAACCGCGAAATTGAGCACCCACCAGCCGAGTTGGCGTGCGCTATTTTTGTCCTCGGGTTTGTCCGGCGCATCGGCGGCTTGCAAAGTCCCGTTGAGATCCTCGCGCGCGCCGCCGCGGGTCACTTGAAATTGCACCGCGGCCGCTCCCGGCAAGCTCAACTCCGGCGTCTGCAGCGAGTAGCTGCCGTCGGTTTCGGCGACAGTGGAATGCGTGATTCCTCTGAGTACGACGGTCACCACGGCGTCGCGAACCGGCGCATTGTCGGTGATGCGGCTCAAGTGAATCGTCATGCGCTCGCCACGCACCGTCCCGACCGCCAAGAGCTCGGCAGAACGCGCTGCAATTCGCGCGGATGGGGCGGGCTCGGGCGGAGCGGCCGGCGCCGCCATCGAGCCGAGCACGGCGAGCGCGCCGGCCGCGCAAATTGCGACGCCGTGCCTCAAAGCAACCAACCGGAAATCCCCATGGAGATTCCGGCGGCTGCGGCGAGCACGCCGAAGATGGGAAAGAATCCTTTGCGCGCCAAGAAGTACAAGGAACACAACACCAGACCGAGTTCCAGCAAGCCCTCGCCGATGTCGAAGCGCAACGCGCGGCGCTCTTCGGTCTTGGTTTCGTCCTCTTTCGCGTGCGCCTCATCCATGAGTCCCTTGGCGTCGGCGTTCTCCTTGTCGCGCGCTGCCTCGAGCTTCTGCGCGCTTGCCGCCGCTTTCGCGGGGTCGGGTGCCAGGGTCTGCAGCAACGTCAACGCCGCGTCGGCGGTATTGGCGCGAATCTTCTTCGCTTGGTAAAAGGCCCATGCGTCGTTCGACTCGGTGCGGTGGATGACCGCGTCGGTGTGCGCGCGGTGCGAGGCGATGGTGACCACCGAGAGAAAAATACCGACGACGCCGACCATGATTCCGACCCAGCGGGTATTCGGATCGGCCGCGTGTTCCGGTGTGACTTCGATTTCAGGCATGACGTAAAATTATCCTCCGTTCAACAGTTTTTTGGCATGTAGGTCGTCCCGCGAGGGGCGATCACTTGACGGCATGCAATCGCGGGTTCGCGCGGGAAATGCCCAGGACGCCGCTGCGCACGACTTCGACGATTTCGCCGAATGCGGCGACGTTGGCGATGAACTCGCCGATCTCGATCTCGGTGCTCGTGAGCTCCACGATATAGCTCGACGGGTTCGACGACAGCACCCGGCCGCCCACCCGGCGCAGCAGCGTAGCGACCGCTTCGACATGCTCGGGCGCGAGTTGCAGCTTGATCAGCATCAGTTCGCGCGCGAGATGATCGCCGCTGGTCATGTCATCGACCGCCACGACGTCGACGAGTTTCAGCAGTTGCGCGTTGATTTGAGCGATGACGGGATCGGAGCCGATGGTGACCAGGGTGACCCGCGACACCGTCGGATCATTGGTGGGCGCAACCGAGAGCGACTCGATGTTGTAGCCGCGGGTGGAAATCAGCCCGGTGACGCGGGTGAGGGCGCCGGCTTCGTTTTGCAGAAGTATTGCAATGAGGTGCCGCATGGCCGCAGAGGATACGGGAGTGGGGCACTTGGGCGCCAGGGCGAGAACTGCTAGGCTTTGAGAGTGAAGGATCGCTACGACATGTTAAGTCAGGGTGCGCACCCGCTGGCCGGCGCCAACATGACGGGTGCGGAAATGCTGGTCCAGGTGCTGGCCGATGAGGGCGTGGACACCATTTTTGGATACAGCGGCGGTGCCATTTTGCCGATCTACGACGCCGTATTTCGCTTCAATCTGGACCACCCATCCGCGATGCCGCTCATCGTGCCGGCCAATGAGCAAGGCGCCGGGTTCATGGCCGCGGGGTATGCGCGGGCAAGCGGGCGCGTCGGTGTGGCCTTGGTGACGTCCGGCCCGGGGGCGACCAATACGGTGACTCCGGTGCGCGACAGCCAGGCCGATTCGATCCCCATGGTGGCCATTGCGGGTCAGGGGGCGACAACCGGGACGGCCACCGATGCGTTCAAAGAGCGGCCCGTGCCGAGCATCATGGGCGCGGTGGCGAAGCACGTGTTCTTGGTAACCGACCCCACAAAGCTGGAGGCGACGGTGCGTACCGCTTTCGAGATCGCCCGGACTGGCCGTCCGGGGCCGGTGGTGCTCGATGTTCCCAAGGACGTGCAGAACTGGAAAGGCGTGTTTCATGGGTCCGGGCGGCTGCCGATTCCCGGCTACCGGCAGCGCATGAATCGCCTGGAGGCGAGCAAGTTGCAGGATGCCGCGTGCGCGGCTTTTTTCGCCGCGTTGAGCGCGGCGAAGCGTCCGCTGATTTATGCCGGCGGCGGTGTCATCAACGCCGGCGCCTCGCACGCGTTGCGCGAGTTCGCCAAGGAGTTTCAATTACCGGTGGTGACGACCCTGATGGGCATCGGCGCCGTCGACACCACGCATCCATTGTCCATGCGCATGCTCGGAATGCACGGCGCCGCATTCGCGAATTACGCGGTGGATGACTGTGATTTGCTGATGGCGGTGGGTGCGCGCTTCGATGATCGCGTGGCCGGCAATCCGCAGAAATTTGCCGGCCGAGCCAAGTTCATCGCGCATTTGGATATCGACGCATCGGAGATCAACAAGGTCAAGCGAGTCGATTGGAGCCACGTGGGCCTGATGTCGGACGCGCTCTCGAGTTTGCTCGAGTACGGCAAACGGCATGGTTTCAAGCGCGAGCGCTCCGAGTGGCGCGCACGTTGCGATGATCTGCGCACGAAATACGCCATGAATTACGACCGCGACAGCGCGCTGATCCAACCCTACTACATCATCGAGGAAATCAATCGCTTGACGCGGGGCGAGGCCATCATCACCACCGGCGTGGGGCAGCACCAAATGTGGGCTGCGCAATATTTTGATTTCCTCAGCCCGCGGTTGTGGTTGACCTCGGGCAGCATGGGAACGATGGGCTTTGGGTTACCGGCGGCGGTGGGCGCGCAATTCGCACAGCGCGATCGTTTGGTGATCGACGTCGACGGCGATGCCAGCATCCGCATGAATATCGGCGAGCTGGAGACGGTTACCACTTACGATTTGCCGATCAAGATCGTCGTGCTGAACAACTGCGGTGACGGCATGGTCAAGCAGTGGCAAAAATTGTTCTTCAAAGGCCGATTGAGCGCCAGCGACAAGAGCCTGCACACCAAGGATTTCGTCAAAGCGGCGCTCGCCGATGGGTTTAAGTTTGCCGTGAGACTCGATAAGAAGACCGACGTGCCGCGTGTCATCGAGGAATTCATCCGCTTCGATGGAGCGGCGTTCCTCGAGGTGATGATCGACCAAAATGCCGGAGTCTATCCGATGGTGGGTCCCGGCCAAGCCTACGATGAAATGATCACCGGCGAACACATTGCGTCGCGCACACAGGTCGAGATCAAGGCACCCGACGCGTCAGAGATGTTCTGAGAGCCTCTGGCTACCACACACCGCTGTTCGGCATGAGGGTCCAGGGTTCGGCGGGAGGCAGCGCCGCGCCCTGCTGCAGCAATTCGATCGATATCTGGTCCGGAGATCGGACAAAGGCCATGCGCCCGTCCCGCGGCGGCCGGTTAATCGTTACGCCGTGATCCATCAAGCGCCTGCAGGTCGCGTAAATGTCTTCTACGGCGTATGCGAGGTGCCCGAAGTTGCGCCCCGCGCCGTAAACTTCCGGGTCCCAGTTATGAGTCAATTCCACCTGACAGCGCTCGTCGCCGGGCGCGGCCAAAAACACCAGCGTGTATCGGCCTTGGCTGTAATCGCGCCGCGATAATTCAATGAGCCCGAGAGCGTCTCGATAGAACCGCAGGGACTCCTCGATTTCGGTGACGCGGACCATGGTATGCAGATACTTCATGATGAGGGCCTTCAGGGTTGCGGCGCAAATTTCGCGCATGTGCTGCCTAAAAGCAATTGGGCCGAGCGTCCGACCGCCGGTAGGACGTTTGGGCCGACGCTCGATTGGGCGTAGCCGCCACGCATCACAGCGCCCGGGACTGATTTCACTGTTGCGTCAATGTCACGAAACGGCGGGCGATTTGACATAGTGCAACAATTTACAATTTTGACGCCATAACTCTTGGATTTCACTGTGATATGGTGTAGTATTCCTGCCACTGTAAAAGTAGGTCTTGTTGCTGGCGTAACTTAATTGCAACAGTTACAGGAACTCAAAGAAGGTCGAACGTAAGCGCATTTTTGTGCCGCGTATCTTCCACCGAAAGGACGTGTCGAGTTATTACTCAACACCTGTTCCACTCGAATTCCCCGGCCAGTCCGGGGATTCTTTTGTATGAATCTTAGCTGAGCCGCCAACCTGACTCCCGCAGAGTGTCCGAATCGCTGCAATCGCCGCCCATGGACCGGTCCACGGGATGCGGCCACAATGAGCGCCCATTGCGGGAGGACTTTGGATGGCTTTGAGCGACGGCTTTACGGGTGCGATCGGCAATACCCCCTTGATTCGTCTGGGTCATTTGAGCGAAGAAACCGGCTGCGAGATTCTCGGTAAAGCCGAATTCATGAATCCCGGCGGCTCGGTGAAGGATCGCGCTGCCAAATGGATTGTGCTCGACGCTGAAAGGCGCGGGGTCCTGAAGCCCGGCGGAACGGTCGTGGAGGGAACGGCCGGCAACACGGGCATTGGTCTCGCGCATGTTTGCAATGCGCGGGGATACAAGTGCGTGATCGTCATGCCCGACAATCAGGCGGCCGAGAAATACCAGATCATCGAGGCCTTGGGCGCGCAATTGCGCAAGGTGCCGGCGGTCCCTTACAGCAACCCCAACCAGTATCAGAAGGTCGCCGGCCGATTGGCCGCGGAGCTGCCGAACGCGATCTGGGCCAACCAGTTCGACAACACGGCCAATCGTGCCGCGCACTTCGAATCCACCGGTCCGGAAATTTGGCGCGATACGGAGGGGAAAATCGACGTGTTTTGCGCGGCCACTGGCACGGGTGGCACGCTGGCGGGCGTCGCCGCTTTTCTCAAATCGCAATCGACGGCGGTACGGATCGTATTGGTGGATCCGCCGGGCAGTTCGCTTTACCACTACGTCAAGGAGGGTGAACTGAAATCGGACGGTGGTTCGTCGATCACCGAAGGCATCGGCACCGGACGCGTGACGGCGAATCTCGAGAGTGCGCCGATCGACGACGCGCTGCGAATCCCGGACGCCGAGACCATGCACTTCGTCTATCGACTCTTGCGCGAGGAAGGCCTGTTTCTGGGCAGTACCGCCGGGATCAATGTGGCTGCCGCCGTCAAACTCGCCAGGCAAATCGGCCCGGGCCACACCATCGTGACCGTCCTTTGCGACGGCGGCGCCAAGTACCAGTCGCGCTTGTTCAACCGGGCGTGGATCGCGGAGCGCGGCTTCTCAGAGGCGATCGGCTCCTGAGCTATGCGGTCTGCAACAGATCGACATCCCGAGGGGTGTTGAACCAGGCGAGAGTGGGGTGCAGACCCACCACGTCGCCTACCACCAGCAGCGCCGGTGATTGTAGGCTCGCGCGCGACGAGATGTCGCAAATGCTGGCCAGAGTTGCCGTCATCACTCGCTGGTCCGCTGTCGTGCCCTGCGCGATGATGGCGGCCGGTCGCAGAGGCGTGGCGCCGTGCTCGATCAGCTTTTCCACGATGCGATCCAAGCGTGCGAGGCCCATGTAGAAAACCGCCGTGACGCCCGGCATCGCCAACGCGCGCCAATCGGGTTCGTTGCCGTCGGGGTCCGCGTGACCCGTCACGAAACTCACGCTGTGGGCGCGCTCGCGATGTGTAAGCGGAATGCCGGCATAGGCCGCGCACCCGGTCGCTGCGGTGATGCCCGGCACCACGGTGAAATTGATCTCTGCCTGCGCGAGGGCCTCCAGTTCCTCGCCGCCGCGACCGAAGATGAAGGGATCGCCGCCTTTCAAGCGCACGACGCGGCGCCCTTGACGGGCGTGTTCGATCAACAAGTCGTTGATTCTCCCTTGAGCCGTGCTCACACCGCCCGCGCGCTTGCCCACGCAAATCAGCTTCGCATCGCGCCGCGCGAAGTCGAGTATGGCGGCCGATACCAAATGATCGTGCAAGATGACGTCCGCGTCTTGCAGGGCGCGCAGGGCTTTCAACGTCAGTAATTCGGGATCGCCGGGACCGGCGCCTACCAGGGTCACTTCGCCGGCGGCGCGCGGTGCGGTAGAGGTCGTCGCCAGCAATTGCTGCGCAATGCGCGCCGCGCCGCGCTGATCACCCTCGACGAAGCGGCGCGCCGCGGGTCCGTCAACGATGGCCTCGAAATAACGCCGCCGTTCGAGCGAACTGCGCAGCCGCCGGCGGCTCACCTTGCGCAGATCGCGCAGCCACAACGCCAAGTCGCCAAAGCGCTTTGGAATGTACGTCTCCAAACGTTCGCGCAAGCGGCGCGCCAATACGGGCGAGGTACCGGCGGTGGAAACCGCCACCAGGACGGGATCGCGATCGATGATTGCCGGCACGATGAAGCGAGACGCTTCGCGATCATCCACCACATTCACGGGTATGGCGCGCGCATCGCTCAATTTCGCGATCCAGCGGTTCACCGCGCGTCGCGACGTGGCAACGATCACGAGGCGCGCGTCGTCCAAATCGCCGGGAGTGAATTCGCGGATCGCAAGTTTCAGCTTGCCGCTCGCGGCGCGCTCCATCAGCTCGGGCGCGATTTGCGGAGCAACCACCGTGATCAAAGCGCCGCTACGCTCCAGCAAGGACACCTTTCGCAGCGCGACGTCGCCGCCGCCGACGACGAGCACTTTCTGACCTTTCAGGTCGAGGAAGATGGGAAAATAATTCAATCGGCAACTCCTCGGCGCATCTCACCCAACGGCAGACTACGGCTTAGGTACGTGCAACGCGCCCAGCGCCGGAATACTGCGGTGCGGGTGCAGGCCGCACTCGCGTGACTCGGCGCGTTCCCACCACCAGCGCCCCGAGCGCGCATCCTCGCCCGGTTGCACGGCCCGGGTGCACGGGGCGCAGCCGATGCTGGGAAAGCCGCTATCGTGCAAACTGTTATAGGGCACTCGCTTGCCGCGAATGTAGTCCCAGATTTCCTTCTCCGACCATTCGAGCAGCGGGCTCACTTTGTGCAGCCCATATTCGCCGTCCCATTCAACCGCGGCAGCCAGGGCCCGGCTCGTCGACTGGCCGCGCCGAATACCGGTCACCCAGGCGCCGCGACCGGACACGGCGCGCCGGAATGGTTCGACCTTGCGCACCCGGCAGCAGCCGTGACGTTGCTCGATGCCGTCTCGGAATCCATTGACGCCGTTCTGCCCGACCCAGCCTTCCAGTGATGCGGCCTCCGGAAAGTACATTCGCAGGGCGCGGCCATAGCGTTGCTGGAGCCGCTCAATCAAATCATAGGTTTCGGGGAACAGGCGGCCGGTATCGATGCTGAAGATCTCGATCTGCGGGACCGCCTCCCAGATCAAATCGGTCAGGACCATGGACTCTGAGCCTAAGCTATTGGCGTAGCACACGTTTTTGTACTCCGCGACCGCGGCGCGAAGCTGCGAAATGCTGTCCTCCGCGCGTGCGCGAAGAGCCTTGGACAGATCGGACACGTGATAATCCGGTGAGAATTGGGGCGGGCAACTATAAAACCGTCGCGGCCTACGTGAAACGAACTATCGCTTATGAGGACATGCGTTTAAATGCTAGCGTTCGGCGCGCGAGTGCGCGCGAGTGCGCGCGAGTGCGCACGGGTTTGAGTCTATCCTAATGGCGCCGTAACACTGCGGCCCACTGGCCGAGGGATGATGGCATGGACTTAGCCCAAGCGCTGTCCGGATTCGTCGTTGGCTCTCTGGTGGGGCTCACCGGCGTCGGGGGCGGTTCGCTCATGACGCCGGTGTTGGTGTTGCTGTTCGGCATTCATCCGGCCACCGCCGTCGGTACGGATCTCCTGCAAGCAGCGATCACCAAGGCAGGCGGGACGTATGTGCATGCGAAAAAGGGCCGTGTCGATTGGCGCATCACCTGTCTGCTCGCTGCCGGCAGCCTGCCTGCCGCCGTCATTACCATTTTGAGCTTGCACACCTTCACCAACGGGGTCGGCGGCTCCAAGATCATCACATCGACGCTCGGCGTAGCGCTGCTTCTCACCGCCGCTGCGCTCATTTTGCGCACCCGCCTGCGCCGCTTGTCGAAGGCGCATGGTCCTGAAATTGCACGTCATCCCGCGTTCACGATCGTTACCGGCGCCCTATTGGGCGTTGTCGTTTCTTTGTCCTCTGTGGGTGCAGGGGCACTTGGAATTACCGCGCTGTTCTTTTTGTATCCGCGCCTGCCGGCGGGCCGCATCGTCGCTTCGGATTTGGCCCATGCCGTACCGCTCACCCTGCTCGCCGGCCTTGGCCATTGGCTATTCGGCAGTGTCGATTGGCGGCTGCTCGTGTCGCTGTTGGCCGGGTCCTTGCCGGGTATCTATATCGGCAGCCACTTCGCCGGCCGTGTCCCGGACTCCATTCTGCGTTTCGTGTTAGCCGCGATGCTGGTACTCGTGGGCGGCAAGCTGATCGCGTTATCCTAGGAGCCTGTCTGAGTATTCCCCGTGGCCTAACCTAAGGCTGATTTCGCTTCAGCCGAGGCGGAGCCGACGCGGTTGGGTCAACACCCAATGAGGAGGCGACAACGATGGATGAAGCGAAATCTGCCCGGTCCCTCCGGGTTGGCTTGGTGAG
>Ga0181521_10005215_pt1 | contig 14543 bp, 15 predicted proteins | sample PEATcosm2014_Bin_32_FD_119764 | JGI IMG/M metagenome (GOLD analysis project Ga0181521, IMG submission 119764) | Peatland microbial communities from MTU Mesocosm Facility, Houghton, MI, USA - PEATcosm2014_Bin02_60_metaG | ecosystem: Environmental > Terrestrial > Soil > Wetlands > Peat | place...
ATCTTTTTTGCGACCGACCTGCATGGGTCGGAGAAGTGCTTTCTGAAATTCGTTAACGCAGCAAAGTTCTACAAAGCCAATACGCTCGTCATGGGCGGTGATATTACCGGGAAGATGATTATACCAATCATTAAGGAAGCTAACGGTAAATGTCATGCGACATTTTTGGGAGACAAACGATCAGCGGGGAACGAGGCAGAGCTTCAGGATTTGCAGAGGGTTATACGGTTTGCCGGTTACTACCCGTATATGACGAACCCCCAAGAGATGGAGCAGCTTCAAAATGACGACTCAAGAGTACAAGTCATTTTCAAAGAACTCATGCTGAGCACTGTAAAGCGATGGGTTCAGCTCGCGGAGGAGCGACTGAAGGCGTCTAATGTGAAGGTCTACATTACCGGCGGGAACGACGATATAGCCGAAATCGAAGAGATAATTGGGAGTTCAAGCTACGTAATCGACCCCGAGGACAAAGTTGTAGATATCGATGGTAAGTTCGAGATGGTTAGCACAGGCTGGAGTAACCCAACACCTTGGAAGACTGCACGCGAGTGCTCCGAAGAAGAGCTTTGGGCCAAGATAGAAAAGATGGCGGCCCAGGTCAAGAACGTAAACAATAGTATATTCAACCTGCACGTGCCACCAATTGACTCGGGCCTCGATACGTGTCCCAAACTTGATGAAAACCTCAAGCCTGTAATCGCCGGAGGAGAAATCGTAATGACCGCCGGTGGGAGCGCATCGGTTAGAAAGGCTATTGAAACATATCAGCCACTACTGGGGCTGCACGGCCACATTCATGAATCTAAGGGATTCTTGAAGGTCGGCAGGACTCTATGTCTTAACCCTGGAAGCGAGTATAGCGAAGGGATTCTACGAGGCGCCCTAGTCGAATTGGATGATGGCGAGGTTAAGAATTTCCTGCTCACACAAGGTTGACGAACTATGAACCCATTCGAACGAGATTTCGTCGGCTACGGCGAGTCGGTGCCGAAGGTTCGATGGCCCAAGGGTGCAAGGCTCGCGTTGACGTTCGCAATCAACTATGAGGCGGGAGGCGAACATTCAGTCGTCTTCGGGGACCAGGGACCTGAAACTTTTGGGGAGTTTCCATCGTACGGGACGCCCCCCAAGCGTGACTTGGCTATCGAATCCATCTTCGAATACGAGACACGAGTCGCCATTTGGCGGATCCTGAGAACTTTCAAGAAATCCAACGCAAAGGTAACTTTCTTCGCCACCGCCAAGACTTTGGAAACAAACCCAGCAGCGGCCAAGAAAATAGTTGAGAGTGGCCATGAGATTTGTAGCCATGGTTATCGGTGGACCGAACACTTTACGCTGACACGGGAAGAAGAGAGGGAGGCGATTCGCAAAGCCGTAACCTTGATTGAGAAGGTGACGGGGAAGAGGCCTGTTGGCTGGTATTGTAGGGAACCAAGCGAGAACACAATTGAACTTCTCGCCGAAGAAGGAGGATTCCTATATGATTCTGACGTCTACAACGACGACCTACCCTATTACATAAACGTGGGCGGCAAGAATTTCCTCCTAATCCCCTACACACCAGACATAAACGACTTTCACTACTTTGCCAACAGGTTCAACAATTCTGAGGAGTTCTATCAATACCTGAAGGACTCATTCGATCAAATGTACGCTGAGGGTCGTGAGAGCCCGAAGATGATGAACGTAGGGTTGCATGTGAGAATATCTGGCAGACCTGGGAGGACTGTGGCTGTGGACAGATTCCTCAAGTACGTAAAAGCGAAACCTAAGGTTTGGATAGCGCGCAGGGATGACATCGCAAAATGGTGGCTAGCCAACCACCCGCCCTAGGTAATTATTGATTCAGAGAACTGCTCTCCTCGTCGTTTGCGGACCCGATTTGGTTATAAGGTGTCCGAGGAAAAGCCTGAGTTGTCAAGTGGGAAATTTGCGACTGGCCATCTGGGTGATGATCACTATCGTTCTTTCGGCCTCACTCGGTTTACTCATAACAGTGCTTGCGTCAGGCCCTGGCCAACCTTTTCCATTTTCAGAGTGCACGGATTACCCATTAAATTCGCCACCTAGTTCATGCTCGCCCCTAGCTCCCGTTCTGCTCCTGCTTACAGCCGTGCTGCTTTGTCTCGCTATCTACTCAGCCGTGAAAGGCAGGAATACACGCCAGAAGTGAAAGAAGAAGGCTCATGGCCTCGAAGTTGGAACACACTTCGAGTTGGAAGTCTAAATTGTCCCTCGCGGAACTCATTTCAATCCATCATGATAGCAATGTTTTGATTACTTCCTTGTAGACAGAGACCGTCTTTCTAACGGATTCAAGGTCGACGAACTCGTCCGGTTGATGCAATCTCCCGCCCGACGGCCCAAACTCTACCGTAGGAATCTTTCCCTGGTTCACGAGGATACAGGAATCACATGGGCCCGCATGAAAATCAATTCTCGGAGCATAGCCCAGAGCCTTCGTTGCGGCTTCAACTACGATTTTCACATCTCCGCTCTCTTCCGGTATCTCGAAGGGGTCGCAGAACGGCGTCTCGCGAACAAGGAACTTTGCCGTGGCGTTAATCCCGAGTTCCCGGATCAGATTATTGAGATCTTCGAGTGCGTCTTTCGAGTTGTGCCCTGGGACTAAGCACCTGTCGATGACAATTCGGCATTGGTCGGGTACAAGCATGACGTCCTCCTGTCCACCCTCAATTTTCAGGACGTTGACCGTCGAACGACCCATTCTAGGGTGAGTGGGGCTGCTAAGCCTTGGTAAAGAGTTGACAAGAGTGGCCGCATCCTGAATCGCGTTTACTCCATGCTCAGGCCACATCGAGTGCGCAGCCTTTCCGTGAACAACAACGTCTAGTACAGTTCTGCCGCGATGTGCCGTTACGACATTGAGGTCTGTTGCTTCAGAAATCATTGCTAACTTTACACCGCTTGTAATGCCCCCCTGAACCAGGGCGTAGGATCCCCAATCTAGCGATTCTTCGTCTACGACTCCGGCCACAATAACCTCGCCTCTCTTAGGCAGCCCTTCCTTCTTGCATTCAACTGCTGCCGAGAGAATTGCAGCCAAACCTGATTTCATATCGATCGCCCCGAGGCCATACATTCTACCACTCTCTATTTCAGCCCCGAATGGGTCATGTTTCCATCCCATCCCGGGGGCAACGGTGTCCATATGGGCGTTGAGCATCAGGCGGAAACCGTCCTGCGCACCCTTTACTCTACTGAGCACGTCGGGTCTACGTGGTTTGACTTCAAGCATCTCGGCAGGTAGCCCATTTTCCATAAGCCATTTAGCGATGAACTCCGCGACTCTACCCTCCTCTCCACATACGCTCGGAATCCTCACCAGGTCAGCAAGAAGCGAGATTACATCGTCCGACAAATGATTCACACCTAGCGACAAATTAGGAAACGGCGAACATCTAGCTTAAAACACATCGTCTCAAACTTTTCTTAGATATTCTCGATACACGAGCATAAATGCGCCAATCGATTTTTCCGATTCACGATCCTTGGCGTTCAAAGTTTATTTACATCTTGAATCAGTGCCGAACCAGATTCCAATGAGTGCTAGCTCTCGCCCTCTCGGAATTACATTGCTAGCCGTGCTTCACATCCTCCAAGCAATCTTCTTTTTCCTGGGGGGTGTCGCGCTGATTGTTCTTGGTGCGTTCATTAGGCGGGGCTTGTTCGGTCCTCCGCGACTCCTGCATGGAGTCGTATCCTTGATTGGGCTTGTGGTAGTCGTAATCGGATTGCTCTACGTAGGCTTGGTTTGGGGGTTATGGACTGGTAAGGGATGGGCGTGGATTCTGTCGCTAGTGCTCGCCGTGTTGGGATTGATTGCTTCTCTAATCGCGCTTGTAAGAGGCCGCTTTGGCGCGATCGTGGTATTGATTCTCGACGTGATAATCCTATACTACCTCTTCAGACCCAACGTTAGGGCTTTCTTCGGCGAGCAGAAAACGCCTCCGCAACCCACACCAGCTGCTGCATCAACATCTCAGCCGACGGCTCCGACACGATTCTGCTCTAATTGTGGAGCCCCAACCCAAGGGAACGAAAAAATCTGCTCACACTGTGGCAAACCCATTTCCTAAAAACCTGATCGTTCCTCCTTAGGAAACTAGCGTAACCTCAGATTTGGCGCTATCGAGTTAGATCAATGGATGTTAACTCAAGAGATGAGCGTCCTGTTCGCGCGTCGAGGCGCATTCACAGTTCTCTCAAAGGCCATCCAGGCTGCCTACGGGCTAGACAACTCCCTAGAGAGCGAAAATCTTGGGTTGAGGCCGCGAAAAGAACTTTGATTTGAAAAGTAGCCGGCGCCGCGTTCTAAGAGGAATGAATTCTAACGAACAGTCGTAAGATCCTAACTGAGCGAGAATCCGTATCCTATCGGGTCTCCGCTCTCGATGATGCATTGTTCCACGCCTATGATTTGAGCGTATGCGGAGAGTCTTGGTGTAATGGCGGTGTAGTTTCCAAACTTGGTTTTGTTCGTCGCCTTGCCTATCATTATCAGGTCCGGATGGACTAGGCTCTCAACGATCATTTCGTTACCGACGTTAAGCTTTCCTTTAGCGATTAACGCTGCGAGTTTTGCACTCACTGAGGTGCCCGCCGGAGAGACGCATATTGTGTCCGCGTATACGTTTGCATGTTTGAAGTGATGTTCAGGTTTAGTTGGCTTCGCAGAGAACGTCACGAGTTCAATCTTATTCAACTCTGGTTTCTCAGGGTGGCTAACCTTCACTTGCTTGTTTGCAGCATTTAGTATGTTCATGCCGACCGAGGTCAGCTTTCTCGCGTTTTCTGGGTTGACAGTCACGCCGACCTCCTCTGGTTCTACGATGGCATAGTACATTCCGCCAAACGCTATGTCAGCATGAATTTTTCCAAGGTTAGGGACGTCAATTACTGTGGACTCTTGATAGAACGCTGGAGGTGCGTCGAAGGAGATTTTTCCAACGATACCGTTGCTAACTTCAGCCTCTGCCCTCACGAGACCGGCTCCCGTATCGAGCACAACTTTCGTTGTCGGCTCTTCAACCTGCACCATACCTTGTTCAATTAGTGCTTTGGTTACGCTGAAAGTACTGTCTCCGCAGGAGTGGAAGTAGCCTCCACTGTACGTGAATACGAGGCCGAAGTCTGCTTCCCGGTTGACTGGCTCGGTTACTATTGCTCCGAGTATGCCTGAAAACCCGCGAGGCTGCGTCATCAAGGCTTTTCTCAGGTGGTCGAAGTGATCTTGGCAGTATTTCGTCTTCTCCCACATGCTCTTGCCTTGGATCCGTGGAAAACCGTTCATAATTACTTTGGTTGTCTCGCCGTTTGAGTGAGTTTCAACAACTGTGATTACGTTTTGAGTCTTCATGCCTGATCCGTCCTAGAATGGATGTTGTTCTCGCTATCGAACTATCGAGTATATGAGCTAGCTACGCTAATCTCCAGTGATTTTGTTCCCATGAGTTTAATTAAATCAAACCTTGACTAGAAATTGAAGTCACTATGTTATCCGTTAGCCTTGAAAAACGCTACCCGTTCCTTAAGGAGCTCGGAATTCAAGAAATAAATCCAGGAGCATGCGCTGGGCCCGGCGACTGGACTCCTGTCAAGGATCGAGATCTTCTAAACGTTATTAGCCCAATTGACGGCTCAGTTATCGCTCAAGTTGCGATGGCTTCGGAAGCTGATTATGACTACGTAATTAACAAGGCCCATGAGAACTTTCTCAAATGGCGAATGATCCCTGCTCCCAAGCGCGGCGATGTCGTTCGGCAGGTAGGCGATGAGCTTCGCAAACTAAAGGAGCCTCTAGGCAAACTTGTTACGCTGGAAATGGGCAAGATAATCGGGGAAGGAAAGGGTGAAGTTCAAGAAGCCATCGACATCGCTGATTTTGCGGTCGGGCTTTCTCGCCAATTATATGGGTTGACGATGCAATCCGAACGACCATCGCACCGAATGTATGAGCAATGGCATCCCCTCGGCGTAGTCGGGGTAATCACTGCGTTCAACTTTCCAATAGCCGTATGGTCATGGAACACTATGATTGCAGGGGTATGCGGCGACACCCTAGTCTGGAAACCATCATCAAAAACCCCGTTATGCGCAATAGCTGTACAACACATCATGAACCGCGTGATGGAAAAGAACGGGCTGGAAGGAATTTTCACACTGGTAGTTGGCAAAGGATCTAGCGTAGGAGAAAGGATGCTCAACGACAAGCGAATCATGCTCATTTCAGCCACTGGTTCCACGGCAGTGGGCAAGCGAGTCGCCGAAGCTACCTCTAGAAGACTTGCGCGCAACATCTTGGAGTTGGGAGGGAACAACGCAATCATCGTGGCCGATGATGCAAACCTCGACATGGCCATTCGAGCGATTCTGTTTGGCGCAGTTGGGACGGCAGGTCAGCGGTGTACGACGACGAGGAGGATAATTGTCCACGAGAAGATCGCTGACGATTTCACCGCGAGACTTGTTAGAGCCTACGAGCAGGTACGCATAGGGGATCCGCTGGATGAGAATACGGTGATGGGTCCATTGGTTGACCAAGAGGCGGTCGACATCATGAACAACGCTTTACAAATCCTGCCAAAGCAAGGAGGAAAGATAATCGCAGGCGGAAAGAAAATCAGTAAACCCGGGTTCTACATTACTCCAGCAATAGTTCGCGTTCCGGGCAACACACAGATGGTGTGCGAGGAAACATTCGCCCCGATCTTGTACATCATGACATACAAGACTCTGGACGAGGCGATTAAGCTGCACAATGAAGTGCCTCAGGGGCTTTCATCCGCAGTCTTCACAGAATCACTGAAAAACGCAGAAAGATTCCTGTCAACCATCGGAAGTGATTGCGGCATCGCCAATGTGAACATCGGAACGTCGGGCGCTGAGATCGGGGGCGCCTTCGGAGGCGAGAAGGAAACCGGAGGCGGCAGAGAGGCTGGATCGGACGCGTGGAAACAGTACATGCGCCGTCAAACTACTACCATAAACTGGAGTAACGAACTTCCACTAGCTCAGGGCATAAAATTCGGCAGCTGACAACGGGCAGACGAAGTTCCAATAACGAATGCATTTGCACTCAGGCTGTGAGGTCTTGACTTCATGGTAGCCTCGCCGCACCAACTCCTCTTCCTTTCCCGAGCAGATATCGAGGAGACGAACATCCCGCTGAAAGATGTTATTTCCATGGTGGAACAGGCTTTTCGAGAGAAGGGTGAAGGATTCGCTGAAATGCCTCCGAAACCAGGGATACATACAGCCCCTGACGCCTTCATTCACGCCATGCCGGCATATCTCCCGAGGCTTCGCGCGGCTGGGATAAAGTGGATAAGTGGATACCCTGACAATTACAAGCTCGGCCTTCCGTACTTCTCGGGCCTGACGATTCTGAACAATCCCGAAACAGGATTCCCTGAAGCCGTCATGGACGGCGCTTGGATTACAGCGAAAAGAACCGGAGCCGCCACAGCGGTCGCCGCGAAATACCTTGCGAGACAGGACGCCGAAATCATTGGAATATTGGGGCTAGGCGTCGAGGGCCGAACTAACCTTGAGGCTCTGCATGAGGCATTCCCCAAGATAAGAGTCGCTAGAGTCTACGACACATCCGAAACCAATCAGCAGAGATACGTCGACGAGATGACCCGAAAAACTGGCCTTATGATTGAGCCTATGAAAACTCCGCGTGCAGTCGTCGAACGCTCTGATATCATAGTAACGGCGGCACCAATGTCAATAAACGCTAATCCGGTAATTGAGAAGGATTGGTTAAAGGAAGGAGTCTTCGGCTGCTCATTAGACTTCGGCTCCTACTGGAAGCCGGAAGCTATGCATTCAATGAACAAGTTCTGCGCAGATGATGCAGAGCAGTTACTCTACTACAAGAGCATAGGTTGGTTTCAAGACATACCGCCAATCTACGCAAACCTAGAACAGGTAATATTGGGGCGGAAGCCCGGCAGGGAGAACGATCTAGAAAAGACCATGTCCATGAACCTCGGCCTAGCAATTGAGGACATTGCTGTGGCGATTCGACTGTTTGAACTGGCGAAGAAAAAAGGCGTAGGCCAATGGCTCACCATCTGAGACTTTCTCGATAAGTTCTACGTAATCGTTCCAACGTTCGCCTCGGCGATCGTTCAGTTTAGTTTTGACAAACACCTGGTCCAAGGTTATCTATGACCCACTATGTTCTAGGAATTCAGCGTATGGTTCGCTGGAAGTGATTCAACTGAGAATCGTGATAGCGGTTCTTCTAATTGCTTTGATTTACGGCGGAACTTTCGGAGTTTTCTGGGTCGCTTCCGTCCACACTTTAGCGCTCTACCCGATTGCACAAAGCTACTCTTGGCAAATCGTTCCCCTAGCCAATAATGGCGGTTCGGATAACTTCGAAATCACCTCGTGGCGCAATGGTCATAATATGAGGGGATGGATCGAGTTCAATCTATCATCGATTCCGCAGCAAGTGTGGATCACGTCAGCCGTCCTCAGCCTGCGCCTCTGGCAAAAAACAACACCCCAAACCCAGCTCGGCGACCAGCTGGGTAATCAATCTCAGTTAGGTGACCCGACCGGCAGAATTTACGGAGTCTACGCGTTGTCCTCGCCTTGGACTGATGAGGGAATTAACTGGGTAAATCAGCCAAATTGGACAGATTACCATCACGCGGAATCTTCCGTCCCAGCAGGCCAAGGCGGATGGAATGGCCCATTGATTTACATGAACTGGGATCTCACTGAGATGGTGAAGGGTTGGCAGTCCGGTGTACAAAACGATGGGGTAGTCGTAAAAGACACTCAAGAGAACGCATCGTTACTCTACTCAACCCAATTCTTCACGATCCACCAGACTCCAAATCCGAGCTACTTCCCAAGGCTAATTGTCACATACACTTACCCGCAAGAAGCTTATGCCACAGCAATCGTCTTCCTCGTCGAAACCACCCTGATCTCCCAATTTGTCTTGAGAGCGCAACGGACACCTAGACGCTTGCACTCGGCTGCTGCAAGGAGGATATTCATCCGTTGTTGCATATCCCAAGTGGCCCAATGTTAATTGGTGACTGTTTGAGGATCAACAGCGAGTGTGGGCGTGTTTGAGTAAGCAGAGAAAGATTCGATTGAAAACGCAGGGCAAAGTCGACTCAGATAGAGTGTTCAAGCGGATACTTGTCGCAGTGGACGGATCTGAGAGCGCCTTCAGGGCTGCAAGGGTTGCGGCCAGACTGGCAAAGCGCAACGAAGCAGACTTGTTGGTTGTTTCCGTAATTCAAAGACCTGCACACGCATTCATGCCAACACAAACTATGCTTCCTCCAAGCGTTGATGTCGACGGACTGCAGGAATACTACAAGTACGCCAAAAGAGACGCTCAGGAATGGATTGACAAAGTGGTACCTATCGCAAACGCGCTAGGGGTGAAAGTTCGAGAGAACGTTCTCAAAGGCGATACTTCGGTAGTTCAGTCTCTAACAGACTACGCATCGAGTCAGGCGGTTGATCTCATAGTCGTAGGGAGAAAAGGGTCCGGCGGCTTCAAGAGACTCCTGCTAGGCAGCGTGTCCAACGGAGTCGTGAACCACGCCGCCAGCTCAGTGCTAGTAGTAAGATGATGGCCTTCTATCGGCGGTCAGCCTCTGGAAAGCCGCTGTAAAATCAACTTACTTTTGCATCAACGTTTTCTCTTAAGCTTAGTCACGTCGCGGGTGTTCGTGTCGTCGCTAAGACTCAGGTTGCGCGTCGTGAAGGAACGTAAGCTTAGATAATCTCCCCGAAACATGTAGCTGGCTAGAGTTGCGGTGAAAAACATTTGAAGTGCCCTACGTGTCCTGGTGCCCTCAACAATCATTGCTGCAGGTGCAGTCGCATCATACCGCCGGAGCGCCAGTTCCTAAGAGTTGGGCCATTCAGAAGCAAGTTCAGAGACGACACGAGCGAGCATTTGTATTGTGATCCTTGCTACGAGGAAAGAAGCAGAGACGCCCAATAACAAGATTGGACGTATGCCTGGTTCTCGCTGCCACCGTTCATCCTTCTTTGCCTCTCACCTGACAATGGGTGAGGCAGCAGCTCTCGCCCGCATTGCGGTTAGAGGAAAAGACGGGCATTTATCGATACTCTTTACAGTTTGATAATTTGTTGGCTCATGAGGCCTTCTCCAGCCTTAAGAATGGCGCAGTGCATTATCGGTCGGGTGTCGATTTGGCAACTGTGAGAGAGTTGGCTACAAATATATTAGAGCTGTTCCGCGAAAAAGCGAGGAGCAAGGGCGCGGCGGAAATTTCCGCCACGTCTCTATACAAGGCATTTGAGGGCGAAGGTTCACACGATACAATTCAGAACGCGATCCGCTACCTCATCGAAAGGGATTTCATAGCACCCCACAGCTACAGTTTGACAGCCAAAGGGATGGTCAAGCGCGTAGGTAGCGAAAAAGAAGACGCCAGCTGAAGAAACGCGCCCACACCGACTCAGTTTTATCTATACGGCTCAACAGGTGACGTGAATCGGTCGGTCTCACTATCTCATTCAGTTTTCGACCTTGCAAAGACGAGCGCGTCAATCAAGTTCTTTGACTAGGTGCCGCATTGGCTCTGTCATTGCGTCCGTGGACACTGATTGCAATCACAACCTCGCCTAAACACTGGGGGCTTAGTTGAATAGTTGTTTTGGAGGGCTTATCGGTCATCCTCGCTCTCCTTCAGGTAGCGTTCATGTTCGGCGGCGATTTTATCGAGCCTTCCGTCGTTGAGTGCCTTGCGTATGTCCTCGTAGTTTGTTACGTCGAGTATGCGGGGTTCGTTGAAATGGTACCATTTCATCTCGTCTTGGGCGGGTATGTGGCCTGGATCGTGGTTCCAGTGGTGGTCATACCATTTGATGTGGCCCCATAATGTGAAGGCCGCCTGTCCGTCTTCAAGTAGGGTTTTGTATTCTTCACCGTATGGGCATTTGAAGAAATTTAGTACGTCGCATGTTCGGTCGCCTGCGCGTCCAAACTCGCTGACGACTCGTAGTTGCGTCTTTTGCATGGCGTCTTGTCGCCGGAATTTTTCGGCTTCAATTTTTTCCCATCTCTCGTAAAACTTTTGTCTGGCTTCTTCACCGCCCTGGCTCGCCCACGCCTCCCTCACACGGTCTATATCCTTTCTTGCGCTTTGGGCGTGTTTGATGGCACAGTTTTGCACGCATATCTGCCATCTGAACTCTGGGTCTTGGATTTTGTTCATGAGGGCGTAGTAGTCATGGAGCCAGTCTTCTGGGGGGTGCGCGCTCATTAGGACTAGGGTGAATTGGTCTGGGAAGGTTGACCAGTCCTCGTAGGTCCAGTCGTAGACTGGTACGACTCGTCTTCCTCGGAACTTCCAAACTCGCGGGGCTCTCTTTAATCCTCTTTCGCAGTTGTTGGATGTTCTTCTTGATCGATTCCTTGCTCATCTCTGAGACTTTCCTCCGTAATCTGCTTGAGGTTTTGGATTTGCTGTTTCAAGTCCTCGATGTCGGCGTCTCGGAGGATGGAGTTGCATGCTTGGCCGGCCGCGATGACGATGCGGGACCATTTGATTCGGTCGGCGGGAGCGGTCTTGCGGTTGGTCACTCGGTCCATCGCAATCTCCAGTACGCCTCGCAACTGTTTAATGAGCCATTCACGGGTGGTGGAATCGACCGTCCCTCCACTTTCCACACCCGCTGTTAGCTCATTGGGAATTTGCGTCAAGCTTGGTTTTCCTACGCTCCTGGTTGCGGCTGGGCTGTTCGGGTTGGTTGAGGCGGTTGAGGATCGAGTCGCATATCTCGCTAACCATAACTTCAGGCGCCCCTTGCAACGGGCGTTTCGGCGCGTCAGCCTTCCCTTTGCCGATCTGAACCCCGCGGGGCAGTTGGCTTTCCTCTGTCTGAATCATCTCCCGTAACTTACGTGGCTTAGCTTTGCCCATGCCACCGCACAGCCCTCCGCGTCCGATTTCAATGATGAGGGGAGTGGAAGTATTCGGGGCAGACACTAGTGTTGTCCGTAGCCGTTATCCTCGCCAAGAAAAAACCGCAACCCGGGGGAGTCATTCTCTCAATGGCTTTCTATAGTTGCCGTCGGCTCAAAAGGGTTGTAGAAAACCGTCAGACACGGGCCTTTACGCGGGTAGGAATGTCTTAAGGTCTTTCCCAACCCGCGGTAATTTCCTGGTTTCTCTAAATGCGTTCAGTAGTCCGCGCGCTTTGCCGAGTCTTGTCTTAACGAGGATAGCATGGTCTCCGTAGCCACTGCCAGTGCGTTTCTTCATTATCTGGATTATCCCCTCTTGCTTCAGTTCATCAATAGCCTTTGTAATCAAATGTCTCAGATGGGGAGGATAGCCTTGTGACAGGTAGAGAATTGGAAGGTGTGCGCCGCCATACCGCTGCTGTTCGAACAGCTTGTTTATGACGTAACCTTTGGCGTGGTTAAGACTTCCAAGCTTAAGAACCATTGGCAAATTCTCCACTATTAGTGGAATATCCCCCAATACCTTATTAGCCTGGAACCATGTAGCAATAGCGTAGTGAGGCATGCCGCGGCATGCCGTCGAGGCGTGCTAGACATGCCTTGGCAAGCGTGGGAGAGATAAGCAATGAGAGGAGTGAAAGAGGGACCGTTCACACAAGTATTCGGAGGCCCCGTAGCTAAAGTTCTGGACCAAGCATTGTATGTTGGAGACATGGAACAGACGATCCCTTTGTTGGTCGAATCAACTGAATTATCATTTAAGACTGTCCAAAAGGCAATAAAACAATTGAATAAGTTCGGGCTGGTTAAACGGTCCAGAAAGATCGGCAACGCACAAACATACCGGTTCGATGTTGGGAATGACTTACACGAACTCATCGTGTGGGCAGAACGTTTGAAGCTTAAGCAACATCACTGAGTAGACGGGCGTCATTCTCTCAAGTGTCTCGGAAGTTTTCTCCAGGACTCGTCTGTCTATTGATTGTCGCTGAGAATATGCTCAAGTAGGAATCTTGAATCGATAACCTCCAAGACTCCTAGTATTCCTGCCGCATTCGCTCGACAATCTTTCGGGCTTCTGCTGGTGTCCCGTACTTTGCGTCCACGCCGGCTAGATCCATGAGGTCAGGCACTCTGCGAACCAACAGTCCGCGTTCAGTTTCCTCAATTACCAGGTCGTCGCCCTCTTTGATGCCGAGCTTGATTCGGTGTTCGATAGGAAGGGTTGTTTCTCCCCTTCTCGTGACCTTCACCACCCACTCCCAACGCTCGTCCCAACATCATAGACACTTATCCTACCTTACAAGTGAATTGATATTTAGAAGCAAAAATCCTGAATGATGCTCATCGGGCAATCGGTTCAGTCAGGAAGAAACATAATCGCTAGCCGTTACCCTACGCCAACAAAAAAAATTCTACAAACAACCCCAAAACAAACCCCACCACCCAGACAAGCCGCAAAAGGAAACGTTTCACCTCAACCTGTTCCGCTCAACCTAACCGCGGAAGCTCCGCTGGGTGAGAATTGTGGTGTTTGTTTCGCACCGTGCATAGGCCTCCGTGTTGCGTTATCAGACGGTGGGTTCCATTTTCAGTTCAACACCTTGAGCGATTGGGGGCAGCGCGCTAAACGCGTCGACCGAAGTCTTCGTGCTTACACGCCTGCTCCATCAAACCCATCTTCTTTGGGAGCCCTCGTCCAACCCTGACGCCCGTTACCGAGTGTCGTGGGTTAGAATGGCTGCCTTTTTTCGGGAGAGGCTTCGAGCTTAGATGCTTTCAGCCCTTATCCTCGACAGCGTGGCTGCCCGGCAGTGCCCTGTCGGACAACCGGTAAACTAGAGGCTGCGATACCCCGTTCCTCTCGTACTAGGGGCGCCTTCCCCTCAGGCAACCAGCACTTCCAGCAGGTAGAGGCCGACCTGTCTCGCGACGGTCTAAACCCATCTCGCATTCCCCTTTAATCGGCGAACAGCCGCGCCCTTGGACCCTGCTGCGGGCCCAGGATGGGAAGGGACGACGGCGGAGAACCAATCCTCCTCGTCGATGGGGACTCTCAGAGGAGACGAGCCAATTACTCCCGGGGTAATTTTTCTGTCACATCCAGCCCCCAACAATGGGGACATGAATGATCGCTAGACCCGGCTTTCGCCTCTGGATGCCTTGCTGATGAGCATCCAGTCAGCCCGGCTTTTGGTCTTGCCCTCTACTCCCGGTTTCTGTCCGGGATGAGCCGAGCTTTGGGCCCCCTTGATATTTTTTCAAGGGGGTGCCGCCCCAGCCGAACTGCCCGCCAGCCGTTGTTCTGTACTTTGATGCACAGTTAGAGATGCGACCACAGATAGGTGGTGTTACATTGGCGCCTCCATCAACCCCAAAGAGTTGACTTCGAAGGCTCCCACCTACACTCTGTACCCGCAATCACATCCCAGCGACAGGTTGCAGTAAAACTCCACGGGGACTTCTCGCCCCGCTGGAAGACCTTGGACTGTTCGTCCAGGTTGTGGGTTCACCGGGCCCTAGGCGGGGACAG
>Ga0181521_10005217_pt1 | contig 14541 bp, 12 predicted proteins | sample PEATcosm2014_Bin_32_FD_119764 | JGI IMG/M metagenome (GOLD analysis project Ga0181521, IMG submission 119764) | Peatland microbial communities from MTU Mesocosm Facility, Houghton, MI, USA - PEATcosm2014_Bin02_60_metaG | ecosystem: Environmental > Terrestrial > Soil > Wetlands > Peat | place...
CGATCTGCATCAGATCTTCGGCGACGACGTTGCCATCCTCCACTCCGCCCTCAGCGATGACGAGCGCGCCGAGCAGTGGAAGCGCATCCGCGGCGGCGAGTCCCATATTGTGGTAGGTACGCGATCGGCGGTCTTTGCCCCGGTTTCCGACCTCGCGCTGATCGTGGTGGATGAAGAACATGACCACTCCTACAAACAGGAAGAGATGCCGCGCTACCACGCGCGCGACGTTGCCGTCATGCGCGCCAAGATGTGCAACGCGGCAGTGGTGCTGGGCTCGGCGACACCCTCCCTTGAGACCTACCACAATGGGGTACAAGGCAAATACCGGTTGCTGGAGCTGCCCGAGCGCATCGAGAAACGGCCCTTGCCGGAGGTGGAAATCCTCGATATGCGTGAGGAGTTTCATCGCACCAGGAAAGACGAGGTGCTGTCTCGCAAGCTCGTGGAAGAGATCGGCGAGCGCCTGTCTCGTCACGAGCAGGTAATGGTGCTGCTCAACCGGCGTGGTTATTCCGCCTTCGTCCTCTGCCGCGAGTGTGGCGAGTCGGTGCACTGCAAGAACTGCGCTATCGCCATGACCTATCACAAGCGCGAGCATCGCCTGGTCTGCCATTACTGCGGCTACACGCGGCCTGCACCGAAGACCTGCCCCAAGTGCGGCAGCGAGTTTGTTCAGTATCTCGGCACCGGCTCGGAAAAACTGGAGCACATTTTGCACGGCCTTTTCCCCCAGGCACACATTGCGCGGCTCGACCGCGACACGGTGCGCGGACGCGACGATTTCGAGCGCATGTTGGCCGCCCTGCAGGCTGGCGAAATCGATCTGCTGGTGGGAACCCAGATGATCGCCAAGGGCCACGATGTGGCCAACGTGACCCTGGTCGGCGTGGTGGCATCCGATGCCGCGCTCAGCTTCCCCGACTTTCGCGCCGCCGAGCGCACCTTCCAGCTATTGACTCAGGTCGCGGGGCGGGCCGGCCGTGGCGACACGCCGGGGAGGGTCGTACTGCAAACATTCTTCCCCGATCACTATGCTATCCAGTTCGCTGCCGCGCACGACTATCGCGGCTTCTACGAAAAAGAGATCCGTTTTCGCAGCTGGATGCACTATCCGCCGTTCAGCGCGGTCAGCAACGTGCTGGTGCGCAGCCCGAAACTCGAAGAAGCCCTGGCCTGGTCAGGCATTCTGGGCAAGTGGTTCGCGAGCACGCGTCTGGAAGGTATGCGCGTGATGGGACCGGCCGCGGCGGCCATCGTGCGGCTCAAAACCGAATATCGCTATCACTTCCTGCTGAAGTCGGCCAGTCGCGAACGCATGAACGAGGTGCTGCGCGCCATGCTCGCGCACGCCGACACGCACGGAATTCCGCGCAACCATGTTGTAGTGGATGTCGATGCGCTGTCGTTGATTTAGAAGCCGCACTTGGCACTTGGCAATTAGCTTGGGGAATTCAAGGGCTTATTCACATAAGAGGCTCCCAATCATCATTTCGAATTGCCCGTCTCATCCTGCGCTCGCAGTTGCTAAGTGCTAAGTGCTAATTGCCAACTGCTAATTGCTTCTTCATCCCTTCCACGCTCCCAGCGCCTTGCGCACCAGCACCAGTTGTCCGATGTGATATGCATTGTGGTCAGCGATCAACAGCGCCTCGCGCAGCAGCGTTTGTCCTGAGCCGTGCGGAAGTGGTGCGAACAGGTCCCGCTTCGGATCGCTGATCAATTTCCGCATTGCTTCCAGGTTCTCGCGGATTGACTTGACGCTCTGCTCCCAGGCTGCCTCACTGGGCGGAGCTGCTTTCTTCGGCCAGTAGCCTTCAGGCCATTCCGGCGACTTGTGCCGGGCATCGCGGCTGAACTCAACGATGTCCCACAATGCGATACGCACGTGTTCCAGAAGCTGCCAGGCGGAGTACGGCAATCCATCCGGCACCCGCCCACGCAATTCGGCGGGAAAATCGGAAACTGCCGCCGATAAGTCGGCGTGCGCCTCGTGCCAATCCATCATCTTCGCAAGCTGTTGACGAAGCTGTTTGTCGTGGTCCATAAAAGCCTCGGAAGATTTCAGTTAACAGGTGTGGGATGTGATCGTTGGCTGGCTGGATGTAATTTCACGCGTCACATTGAGACCGCCAGGGATCGGCGGCCAGCGTCGGGGCGGAGAGGCGATGCACAAACCTGTGTTCTTAGCCCCTGCTGTTTCGCCGCCGCTGGCGCTGCAGGACGCCGGCCGCATCAGGATTCACCAGCACGGTAAAGCCATTGCGAAAACGGCTGGGATCCACATCCACCAACGTCGCGCGCTGGCCTTCAATGCATCCGCCCAGGACGCGGCCCAAACTCAATAGCGACCGGCTGCCGCAAACTTCGCAGGTCTCACCGCCGCTGTTGCTGATGATCTCGCAGTCGGCGCAGAGCACAGCTTCCAGCAAGGCAACTGAATTCAGTGTCGGCTCCCATTTGCGGCTTTCGTCCATAGTAAGACTCTTTGACTAAGCTAGCCGTCTTCGGCCCGCTGGGAAAGTGCTTACTTGTGGACGGAAGCAGGAAAGTAACGGGTCCTCGAATCAGGACGGAAGTGCGGAGCCGGTCGAGAATTCAGCCTCGCTCGCTCCGCCGCACGCTTTCTCGGCTACTGGACATCGGTGCTGGCGGCGGGTGGGAGCAGATGGTGGTTAAGGGCGAACAGCGCCAGCTCCAGACGATTCCCGACTCCGATTTTGTTGAAAATGTTGGTCAGATGGCGCTTGACCGTCTCTTCGCTGATGCCAAATGTCTCGGCGATATGCTTGTTGGTCGAGCCTTCAGTGATCAGGGTGACCACCTCCAGCTCGCGCGCCGTGAGGCCGAAGGTCTTGCGCGGCGGCGGCGCGGTTTGTGCGGTCAGGTCACGCAGCACCTGCACCAGGTTCTGCACTGGCCGCCCGTCCAGCCAGTACTGGCCTTGCATCACCGCACGAATGCAGGCCGAAAGATGGGCCACGACCGCATCTTTCAGCACCACTCCGCGCGCCCCAAGTTGCAGTGCCTCCAGAATTTGCCGCTTGTCCACCTGCCCGGTCAGGACAATGGTGCGGGTCCCGGCGCTGTCGCCCGTCAGCTCCCGCAACGCCTCCATGCCAGGCATCTTGGGCATGGCCAGATCGAGCAGAAGAATGTCGGGCCGCAGCGTGCGCACCATGTGGAGCGCTTCCATTCCATCTTTGGCTTCGGCCACCACCTTCATCTGGGAGTCGGCCGACAACATGTTGCGCAGACCGATACGGACCACAGGATGATCATCAGCAATCAGTATCCGCGTTGCCGTCACCGCCATCTTGTTTCCTCGTTGAGGGATGGTCTTCATGTATCTTATCTAGGCTGCTGATCCCTCGGCTGGAAGCACCACCGGACCGAGCTCCCTGGTCAATTCGTCTTCCACGGCTTTGAGAGCAGCCATAGCCTGACCCAGCACGGGTTCCGCTGCCTGCAAGTCAGAATCGCGCGCCATTTGTTCCAAAGTGGTGCAGCATTGCGCCAGGATTTTGGCTCCAATCATCAGACTGCTGCCCTTCAAATAGTGGGCGCGTTCGCGCAATTCCGCCGCATCTCGTTGAGCCAGCGCCTGGCGAAGCCTAACCATAGTGGACCGCGCTTCCGCCACATACTCACGGCATAGCTCCGCAAGTACTCCGGGGTCGGCCGCAGCTGCTTGCCGCAGCCGCTCGAAGACCTCTTGCGCTATGACCACGTCAGCCACCAGATCTTAGATGTTACCCCGACTAGCTTTCACTATTCCCAATAGGTAATCCTTCTGCGCGCTGGCGTCAAGGAGGGAATGCGGCGCCAGCGCCGTTTTCGCAAGACCTGCTTGCCAGTCCCGTTGTTCCTCGGACTACACCATTCAACCGCCATGCAACAACAGCTTGTTTCATAAGTGTTGTCATCCCGAGGGAGCGCCGCGGCTATTTCCCCCGGCTGCCATTCATGGAACAAGCTCTAGAACCGGGAAAAATCAGGGGTGCGCTTTTCCAGAAATGCGCTCAGCGCCTCCTTGGTTTCGGATGACTCCAGCCGTTCTGAGATCACTTCTACTTCTTCCTTCAAAGCGCGCTCCACTTCCGCTCGAAGGGCACGCTTCATCAGCTCCTTGCAGGCAAGCACGGCTCCTGCAGGTTTTGCCGCCAACTGCTGGGCAATCGCGGCGGCGGTTGCCAGCAGCTCCTCGCGGACTAGCACTCCATTCACCAGTCCAATCTCGTACGCGCGTTGCGCCGTTAAAGGAGCGCCCAGCAGGAACAACTCCGCTGCGCGCTGGCGCCCGATGAGCAGTGGCAACAACACAGTAGACGCCGCCTCGGGGACGATACCCAGGTTGATGAAGGGCATCATGAATCTCGCGTCCTCCGCCGCATATACCAGATCGCAATGCAACAGAATGGTAGTACCGATGCCGACGGCCAATCCATGGACGGCAGCAACGATAGGCTTTCTGGCGCCGGCCACGGCACGGATAAAGCGCACCGCCGGCGGTACTGCCTGTGCTTTCCACGGCCGCTTCATGAAATCTTCCAAGTCGTTGCCCGCGGTGAAAGCGTCGCCCTTGCCGTACAGCAAGAGCACGCGAATGCCGGCATCGGCTTCCGCACTTTCGATGGCATCGGAGAGCCCGTCGTACGCCTCCGCGGTCAATGCATTTTTCTTCTCCGGACGGTTGATGGCAACCTGCAATACTGCGCCTTTGCGCTCGAGTTCAATCTGCCCCATGATGCATTCCTCTTGCTGATATGCGACGGTGGCCTCAGCCGTGGTCACCGTGGCCAAGGCCAGTCTTGGGAGCGTGCGAGTTCGCCCGGTGAAGCCCGGCGCTTCCACCCTCGCGCTCGATCACGATCATCTGATAGTTATTTCTTCCGCTTGAAATCGAAGCTTCCCGTGGTCAGCTTGCCCTGATTGTCCACATAGGTCCACTCTTCGATGTGATGGTCGGCTCCATCGAAGATGAAAGCCACCTGCTGCATGTGGCCGTCGTGCGGACCAATGTTGGTGCCATCCTTGAACTTAAAGACGATGCGGTTGGGGTCGGCGCTGGACACGGCGACGAACCGCGGTTGATTGTGGGCAGCGCAATAATGAGTCGCCATAAGCTCGTTGCCGTCCGGGTGAAAGATGGTGACCATCTCGTACGGCGTGCCCTCGCTGAGCCACGCCATCAGCGCCGAGCCATCGGAAACCATCTGGAAGCGAGTGGTCGTGGGATATTCCTTACCGCCCTCCATCATCGTTCCTACCCAGGCGCCTTCCAGCGCCTTCATTTTGTCGAACGAGGCATTGGGAGCGATGGCGGATTTGTGCTCGTCAGCGAGCGCGGCGGTAGCAGCAAGAATTAAGACAAAAAGGACAACATAAAGCTTCATCGCGAGCCTCCTGGTGAAACCGTGTGGATTGTAGCTGAATTCGGGACAAGTGGACTAATAAAAGGCGGGGGGACCTTGGAGCCCGAGGACGTACCTCCGGAGACACTCTGCTTCTGGCTCGTGTCGCAACGACGCCTGAGTCGGCCGCCACTGCGATCCCCATGACTTGCATCTCTGCACCCCATACAATGGTTCCGGAATCCAAACCTCGGTGGTTCGTTATTCCGCAAGGAGACCGTCATGCCCGCTAAGATTCCTGAGAATTATCTCGACCTCTTCCACAAGAAAGCCTTCGGCAGCCTGAGCACGCTGATGCCCGACGGCAGCCCGCAAACCAATCCCGTGTGGGTGGACTACCAAAACGGAGAAGTTTGGGTAAACACCGCCGTGGGTCGCCTGAAAGACAAAAACATGAAACGCGATCCGCGCGTTTCCGTGGCTGTCATCGATCCTGACAATCCTTATCGCTTTGTCGAAGTGCGCGGGCGCGTGCGCGAAGTCACTCAGGAAGGCGCGCCGCAGCACATCGACAAGATGGCCAAGAAGTATCTCGACAAGGACAAGTACCCCTTCGCCCAACCGGGCGAGCAGCGTGTGCTCTACAAGATCACTCCCGAACATGTGCACACGATGGGGTAGCTTTTCGATTCCAGGAGCGAGCTTCGAGCCTCGTTACCTCGTGGCTCGCACCCCTGCAAGGCCAGTCCACTCTTCAGTACACCCGAGTTGTGCTATTGTTCTGCCATCCTAGAGGCCGTTCGGAGCTTCATGCCGGCGAAGAACATAGTGGTTTGTTGTGACGGTACCGGAAACGAATACGGTACTGAAAATTCCAACGTCGTCAAGCTCTACAGCACTCTGATGGTTAACGAGGAACAGGTAGCCTACTACCATCCCGGTGTCGGTACCATGGGATCGGCTACCGCGCGCAACCGCTTTCAAGAGGGCTGGGACCGGTTGAAGGGTCTCGCCTTCGGCTACGGACTTCTCGATAACATTAGCGACGCGTATCGCTATTTGATGGACACCTATGCAGATGGCGACCAGATCTATCTGTTCGGCTTCAGCCGCGGCGCCTACACCGTTCGGGCGCTCGGTGGTCTGCTGCGCATGTTCGGCCTGCTGTGTAGGGGAAACGACGGTCTGATTCCTTACATCCTCCGCATGTACGCGCAGCGCACCCGCTCAGCAGCGGGCATGAGTCGCACGTTCGAGATGGCGGAGGGTTTCAAAGACACTTACTCGCGGGATGTGTTGCTGCACTTTGTCGGCGTCTGGGATACGGTGAACTCGGTGGGCTGGGTGTGGGACCCGATCAGGCTTCCTTACACTGCATGCAACCCAATCATGAAGAACGGGCGGCACGCCGTCTCCATCGACGAACGCCGCTGCTATTATCGCGACAACCTGTGGGGCGAGCCGTTCACTCCCGAAAACAAGGAATATCGCGTCCCTCAGGACGTCAAGCAAGTGTGGTTCGCCGGCGTCCACTCCGATGTGGGCGGAAGTTATCCCGAAGGTGAAAGTGGGCTCTCGAAGGTAACCCTCGAGTGGATGTTGGGGGAGGCGGCCGGCAAAGGCTTGAAACTTGACATGGGTCGGGTGGACTTGGTTCTTGGCCGCACTTCGCCCATGTGGTTTGTCCCTCCCGATCCCGCCGACGGCGAGCACCAATCCTTGCAGGGACCCTGGTGGATCACGGAGGTTCTACCCCATCGCCGCTATCTTAAGACCAAAGGTAAGCCAGGCTGGGTGTGGCATCCGGGGTTGCGTCGGCATGTGCCTGAAGGCGCCGTCGTCCACCAGAGTGTTATACAACGTATGCAGCACGTCGAGGGCTACCGACCCGCGAATTTGACGCCGGGATACAGCATCGAGCCGGCGGTGCGATTTGCCTGTGCGCCCGTAGCCGAAGCGCAGCAGCGCGACGAGAGACTCTTCGAAGAATTGACTGATGCCGAAAAAGTGCAGGCGGTGCGTAGCTTCAAGTTGGACGCAGAGCCGCTGTTGGATTCCCCGCCGAAAGCGCCTGTGAAGTTCATGCTGCTTTCGGCCGTGGTGGCTGCGCTCGCGTTGCTTCGAGCCGGTCTCCACTTGTGGCCGGCTGCGGCCCTGGTCATCGCAGTCATGGCTGCGCTCGCAAAGATAACTGCGGATAAGCAAAAATCCGCCAACGCCGCGCTCTCCCGCGCTTGGGAAGAAGCACGAAAATCCAGCGCATACGATGCCCACAAGGAAGGGATACTGAAGCACCGCAAAGGTAGGGCAGCAGCAGGTTCAGGCGGTACAACCGGTGGAGCCTTGTATGCCTAAAGCCAAACTGCAGCCGTCGGCGAGTGAGGCGTCACACGGGCTCAGACGGCTCTTTTCACTTGCGCAGAAGCTGGCCCGGACCGACCAGGCGCTGGCAACCGGGCTACTTGGCGGGGTAGCCGGCTTTCTTATACCCGCACTTCGAGGTCCGCACATCCTGGGGTTGACGTCGGAGGTTTGCGCGATGCTCGGCTTCATTGCCGCGGTCGGGCTGTATACGCTGTTGTCTCCGCGGGAGCGCGTTACTGGCTACCTGGTCAGCGTGCACAAGCTCTTCCTCGATGGCTGCACCACCAAGGCGCAGCAGCAGGAACTTCGCCAGCGATGTTTGCGTGACGGCCGTTTCTACTGATTCGCCTGTGCGGCAATGTGCTGCGGTGCAGGCGAAGTCATTTGGGCCACACGCCAACTTTCATCGCTCTCGATTGCAATACCGTCGCGGAAGCTGACGTACTTTCCGGAGATGGCAGCCACTCGCTCGCCAGGGACGATGAAGCCAACCAGATTCAAGGGATCGGCAGCAGCCACCGTCACCACCTCGCCGCTGGCGGCCAGATTACGCATGGCGCGCAACGACTCCACCGCCTCCGGCAGCGCAAACTGCTCGCCCAGAAATCCGCTGACGAAGCGGCCGCCGCGGACCTCGCCTCGATCTTCCAGCCGGCGAAAGGCGATCAGCAGCTCGCGCCACTTGGGAAGGTTGGATTCACGCGCCAACACTTCTCGGAAGACGACGCCGTAGCGGCGCAGCAGCATCCAGCCAGTCGCTTCGGCAACCTTCATGCGATCCGTGTTCTCCGCGCCATACAACAGCGACCAACGCCCCGAAGTGTGCCGAGGCCGGCTCGTCTTGCCTGATCCTGTGCCCAAGCGCCGCTTGGGATTGATGAGCGAACGAAGATTATCGAAGCCGTCGGCGGTGACCATGCCCGCCGCTACCAATTCCCACAGCGCAGTTTCAATTTCAGCTTTCAGTTTGCTGGTGCCGCGCACGATGTCGGCGAAGAACGAGGCGCCACGGCGTCGCAGAAACTCCAGCACGGCATGAGCGCCGGGGCTGAGAACGCGCTCGAAGTTTTGCTCATCGTCGCTCAGGCGTGGCTGCATCCAGTCCGATTCTTCGCGGACGAAGAAGGTGATGGGCGCAACACTGGTGGGAACAACGCGACGGCGTCCGTCGCCGGAATCTTCCAACGTTGCCGGATGCGGCGACAGCCGTCCCCAGCCGACCGCGCCGGTCAGACAAAGCTGATCGAGTGCGGCGGGATCGTACTCGTTTACGCGAGGTGCGAGAATCTGCTTCTCCCAGGCGTTGGCGGGAATCTCGAAACCCTGCAACTGCCGTACGGCCTGCAACAGGCCGCGTTCGCCGCTGAGTTGCGATTGCGGAGCGAGGTGTTGCCAACGCAGCAGCCAGCGCATAAACTGCGCCGCTGTGACTGGCTCGACTTGCTTGCGCAGGGTCGCGACTGTGAGGTGATGAATGCGAGCCAGCAGGCGACGTTCGCACCATTCGATGTTCTCCAATTCTGATTGCGGGTGCCCCGTCCAAGCCGGGTTTGCTTGGGCGGGGGTTTTCGCCTGAAGCCCCGTGAAATTCCCTCGCAGGATCGATCCCGAAGCCTCGAGTCGCAGCAGGGCCTTCTCGACATCGGCAGGCAAGCCCAGACGATATCCCAATGCAGTCGCCGTGATGGGGCCGGAGTGCATCATCCAGCCGGCGATCATGGCGAGCAAGGCATCATCGCGCGTAGCGATGGTGGAAGGCAGATCGGGAGGAGCAGTTTCGAATTGCGCGTCAGAAAAGATCAGCGCAAAGTCCTTGGCGCGCTCGGAAGCGACGAGGTAGCGGCGAGTGTCGCCGGCTGAAACAACGCTCGCCCGCACTGCCCTCCAGCTTTCCAATAGCTCGCTCGCCAGCGGCATCCAGCTCATGATCGCCTGGCGCCAGTCCTCGTCGGGCATCTCAAGAGGCAGCGCCACCAGCGTCTGCAAAATATCGTGCAATTCGTCGCTGTCGCGGACATCGGGTCGCGCCTCGTCGCGCACCCGCGCAATCGCCTGCTGATCCAGCTTGCCGACCTCATTCAGCACCGCCTCGGGCAACATGCGCCGCATTTGCACGGCGCGCGCGCGCCGCTCCTCCAGCGGAGCGTCGTCAAGGAAGGCGTAAGGATTGGCATTCAGAATCTCGTGCGAGAACTGTGACGGCACCGGCGTATCGACCGCAAGGCAGCGAATCGCGCCACTGCGAATGCCGTCCAACACCCGCCGCAGGCGATCAATGTCCATCGCCTCGGTCAGAACGTCCTTCATCACCTCCTGCACCAGCGGGTGATCGGGAATCTTGATGTCGCCCTCAATATTTTCCTGGCAGGCGGCAACGTCGGGAAAGACCGAGGCGAGCAAATCGTCGCTGCGGATGCGTTGAATCTGCGGCGGAACTTTCTTGCCGCCCTGGAAGCGCAGCAGCGCCAGTGAGCGGTTCGCATCCCAGCGCCAGCGCGTGGCGAAAATCGGCGAGGCTAGCGCCGCCTGCTCCAGGATCTCCTGCACAGTTTCCGTTTGCAGATAGTGGAAAACATCGCTCAGAGGAAAGCTGTGCTGCTCGGCCAGCGCGATGTTCAGGCCATTGTCGGTGGCGGCGGCCTGCAACTCAAAGTTGAACGAGCGGCAGAAGCGCTTGCGCAGAGCCAGTCCCCACGCCTTGTTGATGCGTCCGCCGAAGGGCGCGTGGATGATGAGCTGCATCCCGCCGCCTTCATCGAAGAAGCGTTCGGCGATGATCGTCTGTTGCGTCGGGACTTCGCCCAGGACGGCGCGGCCAGTGATGACGTATTCGACGATCTGCTCCGCGCCGGCGTCGTCGAGGCCGCATTCGTCCTTCAGCCACGCAACCGCATTCTGCACCTCGGGGCTGGATTCGATCCCGCGCAGACGAATGCGGGGCTGCGTTTCATCGCCATCAAGATTGGGATTCGCCGGCACCGCCAACGGTGCGGTATTCGGCAGCAGCGCGCTGATCCGCTGTCGCAGTTCGCCAACATGCAGCGACAGCTCGTCCGTGCGCGCCGGCGCCTCGCCGCGCCAGAAGGGAATCGTGGGCGCGGCGCCGTGCGCGTCTTCCACTACCATCCGCCCGGAGTTGGATTCCACGCGGTGAATGCGCCACGAGGTATTACCCAGCAGCATGATGTCGCCGGCATTGCTCTCGACGGCGAAATCCTCGTCGACGGTGCCAACGACAATTTCTTCCGGCTGCGCGACGACCGTGAACAGCGCCGTCTCGGGAATCGCGCCGCCGCTGGTGATCGCTGCCAGCCGCGCTCCGCGACGCGCGCGCAAGCGGCGGTTCACCATGTCGCGAAACAGGTACGCGCCATAGCGACCGCGCTTGGCGGCGATGCCCTGCGAAAGCATCTCCAGGATGCGGTCGTATTCCGCGCGCGTCAGCTCGCGATAAGGATAAGCGCGGCGCACGCAGTCGAAGAGCGCGTCCTCGTCCCAATCCTCGCAGGCGCACATGGCGACAATCTGCTGCGCTAGAATGTCGAGCGGCGACGCGGGAATGTGCAGCACATCGAGGTCGCCCTGGCGAATGGCGCGCACCGTAGCGGCGCATTCCAGCAGATCGTCGCGCGTGGTGGCGAATAGGCGGCCTTTGGGAACAGCTCCGCGCCAGTGACCGGCGCGGCCGACACGCTGCAGCGCAACGGCGATGGAGCGCGGCGAGTTGATCTGGCAGACCAGATCGACGGTGCCGACGTCGATGCCCAGCTCCAGCGACGCGGTTGCGACCAGCAGGCGAATCTCACCGTTCTTCAGCTTGCGCTCGGCGTTGAGCCGCAGCTTGCGCGCCAGGCTGCCATGATGCGCGGCTACCAAGTCTTCGCCGATGCGCTCGCCCAGGTGCAGGGCCACGCGCTCGGCCAGCCGCCGCGTGTTGACGAAGACCAGCGTCGAGCGATGTTGCAGCGCCAGCTCGGCAAGGCGGTCGTAAATCTCGCCCCACATTTCGTTGGTGGCGATGGGGCCAAGTTCGGATCGCGGTACCTCGACTGCAAGATCGAGCTGGCGGCGATGGCCGATGTTGACGATGGCAGGAAGAGTGCCGCCGGCTGAAGCCGGCTCTTCCGAAGAAAGGGCTGCGCCGGACGCGGAGCTGAAGCTCCGTTCTATCCGATCTCTCTCAGCCCCCCGTACGCCGGTGAGAAAGTGCGCGACCTCTTCGATGGGCTTCTGCGTCGCCGACAGCCCAATGCGTGTTGGCCGGTCCGCCAGCAGATCAAGACGCTCGAGCGACAGAGTGAGGTGCGCGCCGCGCTTGTCGTCGGCGACGGCGTGAATTTCGTCGACGATGACCGTCTTGACGTGGCTGAGGATCGCACGGCTGCTATTGGCTGTGAGCAGGATGTAGAGCGACTCCGGCGTGGTGACCAGGATGTGCGGCGGACGCTTCAGCATCTCGCGGCGTTCCTTCGTCAGCGTGTCGCCGGTGCGAACAGCGGTGCGAATCTCGGGCATCAGGAAGCCACGTTCGCCGGCCAGCGTGAGAATTTCGCCGAGCGGAACTTCGAGGTTCTTCTGGATGTCGTTGCCCAGCGCCTTCAAGGGCGAGACGTAGAGAACTTCGGTGCAATCTCGCAGTTCACCATCGAGCGCTTTTCGTACGAGACGGTCGATGCAGATGAGGAAGGCCGCGAGTGTCTTGCCCGAGCCGGTAGGAGCGGAGATCAGCGTGGTGCGGCCGGCGAGGATGTGCGGCCAGCCCTGCTCCTGCGGCTCGGTGGGCGTGCCGAAGCGCGAGACGAACCACTCGGCAACGAGCGGATGAGCCCAGGAGAGTGAAGCAGGCATCGGGGCGGAAAGCATCCTGCTATTGTAGCAAATTTTCGCCAATTGTTCGCTCCGGAGAAAACTCCCGCGGAGGTGCGGAGAGCCTCGGTTCCAAGGATCGTTTACCGGACGGTGCCGACGACAAGAGTACAATTTCGATCGTGAACTTATCGATACGCGGGCCGTTTCTGTTTGTCTTGTTCCTGATGCTGCCCGGCGTTGCGGTGGGGCAAAGCAACGAAACAACCGGCCAACCAGCCGAGGGAAGCAATCCGAAACAGTACCTCAAAATCGGCAAAGGTATCGTTCCGCCAAAGGTGGTTTTCGACCCTAAACCATTGGATCCCCTTTCCTGCAAGATTAAGCATGAAGCCGTCGCGGTTCTGTGGGTCGCTGTCGGGGAACAGGGAACGGTCGACGCAGTAAGGGTCGAGCGCTCGGCAGGCCACGATCTCGATCAGAAAGCTATTGACGCCGTTAAGCAATGGAAGTTCGAACCGGCGACCAAGGACGGAACGCCCGTGCCGGTCCATGTGGACGTTCAAGTTAGTTTCCATCTCTGCTGATCACGCCTGCGACCTTACTGCTAAACTTTCCCCATGTCCTCCGAGCGCGCCAAGAAGATCAAGCTGATGCTGTTCGATGTGGATGGTGTCATGACCGACGGAACGATTTTCTTCTTCCCTGCTCCGGGCGGCGCCGCCGGACATACCACCCACGAGCATCGCGAGCGAATGGCGGACGCTGGCGGATTCGGTATTGCCAGCCACGAGGTCATCGAGGCCAAGGGCTTCAACGCGCACGATGGCACGGCGTTTTCGCTGGCGCGACTGGGCGGGCTGAAGACTGGCATCATCACCAAACGTATTTCGGAGACGGTCGCGTTACGCGCGCGCGACTTGAAGATCGAGCACGTCTACCAGGGCCAGCAAGACAAGGTGGCGGCGTTTTACGAAATCTTGGAAAAGACAGGCTTGCAGCCGGACCAGGTTTGCTACGTCGGCGACGATGTCATCGACCTGCCGGTGATGCGGCTTTGCGGGTTGGCGATTGCGGTGAAGAACTCTCGCGAGGAAGTAATTCGCGAATCGCACTACGTAACTCCGCATGAGGGCGGCAAAGGCGCGGTCCGCGATGCCGTCGAGTACGTCTTGCGCGAGCAAGGCACGCTGGAGCGGGTGATCGAGGAGTACATCCAATCGCGCGGCCACAAACCAGCCACAAACGTCCCGTGATCTCGTCCGGAACCACGTTTGCTACCATCACATTCCCGCCGAAGTGTGGCAATTAAGCCGAAGTATGGTAATTAAGTAAAGAGCTGTTGCCGAAGGCCAGATCTCGCTGACAGACAGAATCGCTGACGCGCAACCCAGCTCAGAATCCAGGCATCCGTTTTCGGGCCGGGGATCGTTATGCTGTGACGCAGTTTCTCGTTGAATTCGGGGCAGAAATTCCCTAGTATGAAACTTCAGGTCACAGCGGCGAAGAACTTAGAGCGAGAAGCGGAGAAGCAAGTGGCTTCGGCAAGCACGTCCATTTTAATTTGAGGGATTTCCAAGGTTTCCATGCTAAAGCGCTCTCCGTTTGCGGCCGTGATCACACTGGCGCTGTTCGCTTGCTTCGGAGCCTCGGCCGCCACCATCGCCACTCATCCCACGGTTGCTCACAAGTCTCATAGTAAGTCTTCGCGGCACGTAACCGAGTCCACTTCCGCGCAGAAGCAAATGGTTCGTATGCGGCATAGCAGCGCGAGAACAGCTCGCCTCAATCGTGCCAGCCACGTAGTCGTTTCCCGCAGGCACCATTACTACGGAGAGCGCTTCTACGCCAGCTCGTTTGCCAACGATCAGGTGGAAGGCGATATTACCGCCGGCGAGGACCCCATCGTCCGCGCCGCTGCGGTGGAAGCCCTGGGCAATATGAACGGCACCATCGTCGCCGTCGATCCCGACAGCGGACGTATTCTGGCGATGGTGAATCAGAAGCTGGCGCTTTC
>Ga0181521_10005218_pt1 | contig 14538 bp, 13 predicted proteins | sample PEATcosm2014_Bin_32_FD_119764 | JGI IMG/M metagenome (GOLD analysis project Ga0181521, IMG submission 119764) | Peatland microbial communities from MTU Mesocosm Facility, Houghton, MI, USA - PEATcosm2014_Bin02_60_metaG | ecosystem: Environmental > Terrestrial > Soil > Wetlands > Peat | place...
CAGAGAATAAAACTCAGTAAATTATGCTTCGAGGTGTCTCAAACACGTTGACACGCGCCGGAGACTGGATAATGTGGCTGGCTCACCCAGCAACGGTAGTCTAGAGCATCGGCTGATACTCCATGATTGTGCTTGGAACTCTATGGTATTTCATGGCACTATAAAGACGTAATGACGGAGTCGGAGTACCTAACCCCCGAGCAAGCAGCAGACAAGCTTCAGATGAATGCACGGGTAGTCCGCCGGATGCTCGCTGCGCGGAAATTACCCGGCAAGAAGGTGGGTAGGATTTGGCGCATTTCGGCGCAGTCATTGCGTGAGTTCATCGAAAGCGGTGACGACGGAAATCCAGCTAGAGGAACGCGCGTCTCGAAGAATGTACCGAAAAAACGTTAAAACACTCTGTAGACTTGGCAGTTTCCACACGATTAGGAAGATATGAGCGAAAACCTAGGGCCACTACCGAGCTTTGACAATCCCCCGGTTGTCGAAGTCGCTCTTTCCGTGCAATTCGAGCCGCTGACCACGTTGAAGGCGGCGCATCTTGGACGGCTCTGGGACGTTTTTCGGGAACAGGGCTTCGTTCGCACCGAGGATCACCTTAATCTGGAGGCGGTTTCTGAGGGTTTCGATCCCCGCCTCTATGCACGAGATGTTGGTATCAAGTTCAGAAGCATTGATGCTCCCGCAGTCCCGCGAGTCTGGTTCCTCAACGAGCCAGGCACTGAATTAATCCAAGTCCAGCAGAATCGGTTCATCCACAATTGGCGAAAGGCGGGAAACGATATTGAGTACGTCAGATACCCGCGAATTCGGCAGCAATTTGAAGATTGCTTTAATCAGTTCCAAGCCTTCGTCAAAGCGGAGGCTTTGGGCCCGATCGTCCCAAATCAATGCGAGATCACTTATACCAACCATCTGATTTCGGGAGGGGGCTGGGACACTCAGGGCCACTTGGAGCAAGTATTCGCTTTTTGGCAAAACGCCGAGCTCGGGTTCCTGCCGACTCCCGAGAATGCTTCGGTCGCGATCAGTTATCTGATACCAGATCAACAGGGACGACCAATCGGGAGGCTACACGTGGATGTGCAGCCAGCGTTCAGGAGCTCGGATCTCCATCCCATGCTGATACTCAATCTGACCGCTCGGGGCGCTCCCTTGCATCCCAGCGATTCTGGCGTTATGGCGTTTCTCGATCTAGGTCGTGAATGGATCGTCCGCGGCTTTACGTCGATCACTGTCAAAGACATGCACAGAGTCTGGAGGAGAACAGATGTCCGCTAACGCAATTGCAGGGCCGAGTTTTCGCCGTCGAGGATTGAGTGATCGCGATTGTGCCTACTTCGTACCTCCCACGCATGTTGGGGATCTTTCGAGAAAGGACGCTCTTTCTTCGCCTCCGGTGAGCAATGAATTGATCGAAGCCGATGCGGCTCTTATTTGCTCAACTTGGTTTCTACCAACCGCCAGATCAATGTTGCGCCTCGCACGCTTGCCTGCGGGATGGGACTCTCGCGGCGCGCCACGAATTGAAAGGACCGTCGTCGAGAACGCTCTTCTTTTGCTCGCAGGGATTCTTGAAGTCCAAACGGCTCCGCCGGCGATCGTGCCTACTGTGTCAGGTGGTGTGCAGGCGGAATGGCATATGGGCGGTCTGAACGTAGAAATTGAGTTCAATCCTTCTGCTGAGGCGCTCGTTTCGGTCGACGACCTTCAGGGTCGAAGCGAATGGGAAGGTGCTTTGCGCTCGAACATCGAACGGCTCCAGTCCTATCTCCCTCGACTGGAGTCCGCATAGGTTCCCCCAAAAATGCCGAACGACGATCCCTCGATTCCGGCAGAGGCACGTCTATTGCGACGGGTCATACCCGATTGGATTGTTCCCGATGAGAACACGAAAACCAAGCGGGTCTCTTCCCAAGCTTTTTGCAACTCAACGGGTGAAAACGGCATGTCTGTTTTCCTGGAAGACGCGCTATTTGCAGAAGGCCGCGACGTGGCTTCAGTCGTGACAGGGGACTATGCGTCGCATTCCTTAATCGCCGTAACCGCAGGGTGGGTTCGGTCTTGGCAACAAGGTGTCATTCGCGATCCGCTGCCAGAGGAAAGTTCGCACGCTCAAGTGATAGGAGAGAAGAACTCCAACATTCGTCGCAAACTGGCACGACAATACGAGTGGGTCGTCGGTCCCCGATAGGTATTCGACGCATGCAACGGGCAGCCGAGTTGTCCAGTGCCAAATCGAGTCCCGCAACTTTGGACCCTTAAAGCGATTGCAAGGGGGACACGCCGGAGCGAGATGGCAATCTTCTCGCTCTCGACTGCATCACCGCAAGGAGTCTGCCGATGTGGAGATAGCTGTCCAGTTCGTGCGCTTCTTCCGCGGTCAGCGAGCCCGCCCGAGCCTTTGCGGAGAGATCGTCCACGCGTTCCCTGTCGGCTTCAGGAAGTTGCATCGAGAGCAGATAGCGGGCAACCTCGGGAGTGATCGCAGTGCGGTCGGCTTCGATTACGCGCGCCAGAATCGCCGCCTCGGTGTTTGGCGCGACAACCAGGGAACTCATACCTGGCCACCAATATCCTTCATCGGCCGCTCACGCCCGCGCTTCGAATCCATGCGCCGCCGAAGCCCGGCGATATTCCTCTTCCGACTTCGCCGGCAGCAGCACCCACAGCGTGTAGATGCCCAGCGCGGTGCCGAAGGGCATGTGCAGAAGACTGAAACAGGCCAGCACGATCGTCAGCGTACGCGCCCACGGCGCGCGCTCGAGCAATCCCCAGCCCGCGACGATTCCCACCGCGGCGAGACCTATGAAGACGATGCCGATCGCCGGGAACAGATCGGGGACAAAGGGCGGGACATCCGCCGGCAACAGACCCGCCAGGAATCCGGACAGAGTTAACAAAAGCAAACCCGGCAGCATGGCGAACGCCGACAGAGCGAACCACAGAATCGCCAGCAGGCGGATGTGCCCGGCGAGCCGGCTCTCGACGGGCATCAGCGGCATCCCCGCCGCCTTCCCGCACGCCGCACAGAAATTTTGCGAGGCTTCGAGTCTCGCGCCGCATCGATCGCAATACATATCGGACTCCTTCGACTGTTTTACGAATCCCGGCCGGCGTTTGTTCCCTCGCGTCCGCCGCCGTATGGCGCGGCACAAATAAAAAAGGCCCCGTTGCCGGGGCCTTCGTGTTGCACAGTTGACGTCCTTCTAAGGACGCTGACGAGCTACTTCTTTTTCTTCGGAGCAGCCTTTTTCTTCGCAGCGGCCTTCTTGGTTGCGTTCTTCATCGATTGATTCTCCCAATTCGAATTTGCGATTTGAAAAATCGCATTGTGATTCATATATAGAGTCACTCGCGCCGAATGTCAAGAAAAAAATGCACTTCGACCCGGAGAGGGTGGTTCGGAGCGAGCCTTCGCGCGCATGAAACGCCGCCGCCGATCGCATTACTCTGGAGTGGACGGCGTTACTCTGGAGTGGTGGAACCACTCGACATCAGAGAAAAGGGCGGGATGCGCGGCGGCGAGCCGCAGACATCGGACCGCCGGCTGTTCATGCAACTGCTCGCATTCGGCAACGCGCGCGACACGGCGAAGCTCACCGCGGCGCTCGACGCATCCGGCATGGAAGGCGTCCTCTATGAGGATGCCAACGATCCCTGCGGCGTCGCGCTGCTGACCTGGAACGACGATCCGGAGTTTTTCGTGACGAAGCTGCGGGCCTTTCTCCGCTGCGGCGCATTCCAGACCCTCGAGCTCAAACCCGAGTACACGATGCTGGGCCGCACCTATGCGCTCGGCCACGAGCCGAACCTCGAAGACTGGCTGCTCGATCGTCCGCGCAGAGTCGTGACGGACAAAGACTGGACGTGGCACGTCTGGTATCCGCTGCGCCGCAAGGGCGATTTCAATTCCATGGCGCAGGACGAGCAGACGTCGATCCTGCGCGAGCACGGAAAGATCGGACACAGTTTCGGCGAAGCGGGCTTCGCGCACGACATTCGCCTCGCGTGCTTCGGCATGGACAAGAACGACAACGACTTCGTCATCGGCCTGATCGGCAAACAACTCTTTCCGCTCTCGGCCTGCGTGCAGGCCATGCGCCGCACGCGGCAGACTTCGCACCACATGCAGGAGATGGGCCCGTTCTTTATCGGCAAAGCGGTTTGGCAGCGGATGCCTGCCTGAGCGCATGCGGGACAGGCCTGCCCGCTCTAACGCCGCTCTTCGAAGAACCTCCGCAGCATAGCCGACGCTTCGGTCCCCAGCACTCCTTCGACGATTTCGACCCGGTGATTCAGCAGGGGCGAATCGGCGATTTGGAATTTGCTGCGCACGCCGCCGAAGCGCAGATCGCGCGCGGCAAAGACCAGCCTCCGGATGCGCGCCGCGACCAGCGCTCCCGCGCACATCGCGCAGGGCTCGAGCGTGGCATACAGCGTGGCGCCGGTCAGCCGGTAGTCGCGCGCCGCGAAAGCGGCTTGCCGAAGCGCCAGCATTTCCGCGTGCGCCGTAGGGTCGAGCGACTCGATGGGCGAGTTCCGCGCCTTCCCCACGATCTCGCCCTCCGTCACCACCACGCACCCCACCGGCACTTCGCCCGCCGCTTCGGCCTCACGCGCGAGATCGAGAGCGCAGCGCATCCATTTCTCGTGTTCCGGGTTCTCGTGTTCCGGTTTTTCGTACTCGTTCGCGCTCATCGACGTTAGAATAGAACTCGTCCGCCCATGGCTGAACTTGAGATCCATACCGAAGTCGAAGGCGCCGATCCCTTCGGGAAGAAGATCGGCGTCCTCGCGGCGATTCTGGCCGTGCTGCTGGGCATCGTGACAATCATCTCGCACCGGGCCCACACCAGCGCCGTATTATTCAAGTCGGATGCGAACGACAAGTGGTCGTTCTACCAGGCCAAGCGGATCAAGTTTCACAGCCTTGAACTCGGCGAAGATCTGGTCCACGCGCTGGGAACCAAAACTCCCGAGGCCGCCAGCATGCTCGAACGCTACGCGGCGGAGAAGAAGCGCTATGCGCACGACTCCGATGTGGCCCAGGAAGATGCGCGCAAAACGGACGAAAAGGCGGAACACGTGGAAGCCCAGGCGCTTCGTTTCGATTTCGGCGAAGGGCTCATCGAGATCGGACTCGTGCTCACTTCGCTCTACTTCATTGCGCGGTCGAAGTTATTTCCGGTAGTGGGGGTCGTCAGCGCCCTGCTGGGAATCGCCGCTGCGATCTCCGGCTATCTCATCTGATAGATCCTTTTCACCGACTAAAGTCTGTGCTGCCTGTATTGGGTGGCACAGACTTTAGTCTGTGTTTTTAAAACGGCAGACGCCGCGGCGCCGCCGCCTGGCCCTTCGGCTGCGGCCCGGCTCCGTCGGAGAAGTTGGCCGTGTTCGCCATGGTGGTGAAATTGACCTCGGTGGCGTCGAAGACCAGCGGCCGGTCGAGCACCATTTCGATCGTGCTGCCCTTCGCCAGCACCGCGTCGGGACCGCGCGTCAGCAGCACTCCGGCCAGTCCGGCGGCCGCGCCCGCGGCGGCGCCCACACCCGCGCCCAGTCCCGCATGTCCCGCTGTCGATCCCACGATCGCGCCCAGTCCGGCGCCCGTCGCCGCGCCTTCGCCGACCGTGCGGACATCGCCGCCTTTATTCGAATCGCCCTGAATGTTGCCTTCCTTTTTGTCCAGACGCTCGTCGCCGCGCGCGTCGATCGCCCCCAGACGCGAGCGGAAATCGCGCGTCACGCCGTTCGGCAGCGTCAGCGAGTCGAAGCGGACATATAATTCCCCGCGTCCTTTCACCCGGCCCGGGCGCTTCACGTCGGTCACCGTGCCCGTGACGTAGCTGCCGGGCGGAATCACGATATGGTTGTCGATCACGATCGGGAAGACCGTTTCGAGATAGATGCGGTCGCCCGCCGCCGAATGCTTCGTGCTGACGCTGTTGATCAGACCCAGCGGGATATGCGTGCCGGCTTCGACCGTGTAGCTGGACCGCGCAGCAGAGGACTGAGCGCTCGCCGGCTCCGCGCTCTGTCCGCAGAGTAAAGCGGAGCCAAGCAAAACCGGAGAAAGCAAACGCACGATCGGTGACAACATAGGGAAACTCTCTCCTTTATTGTATGGCGTGCCGCGCTGCGCCTGGGTTGCGCCTCTTTTTCGCGCTGGCCTCACTGCACCGGCAACTGAACCGATGCGGGGCTCACCTGCAGACCGATCGCAATCTGGATTTCGGGATTGGCCGGGACGTTGTCCGGCAGCTGGAGGTTGATCTGATACAGACCGACGAAGTCCGGCGCAAGTCCCGCGTAAAGGATGTTGCCGGACGCACACGGGCTGCCGTTCAGCAGAATCTGCAGCTCCGGCAATAACCGGATGCTGGTCGCAGCCGATACCACCTGACCGGAAGCGATATCGGGCGAGGTGCGTCCCAGTCCCCCGGCGTAAAGCACGACGATCTCGCCGGCCTGCGCCGGAGCCTGCGGGGTGATCAGACTGCCGTTGGCATGCTCGGCCACGGCCAGGTTCCCGTTCCAGACGAAGAAGGCCGGAGAGGTCACCGCCATGGGAATCGTCACGGTGGGCCCCGCGGCGCCCTGGCGCACCACCACCACGGCGGCGCTGGACATGGTGATCTCGTAAGGCATCAGGAAGTTGATCTGGCCGGGCGATACGTAGAAGATGTTGCACGGGATCCCGTTCACCAGGACGGTGACGCCCTGCAGCTGGGTCGGCAGCTCACCGTTGCTGACGTCGGAGGCGGCGATGGCGTAAGTCGTCCAGGAAAGATTCGTTCCGTAAATGGTCGCGATGCTGTTGGGCGCAAGTGGTTCGGCAGTCTGCGTGGCCGCCGAAACGATTCCGGCAGCCGTGTAGGACGGCGCGTTCCCCGTCGCCGTGACCGGGTCGGCGCGCAGGCCCGGCGCCGCAAAGGCCGCGAGCGCGCAGACGAAGCCAACCGACGCGAGGCTGGCAAACCCGAGATCGTGTTCCCGCTGCATACGCTCCTGTACCTTAATTCTCGGAGACAGAGGCCGGGCCGCAGCTATTTCCCCGCGCCGGAGGGAATACGGGCGTCCAGCGCCTTCCGTGTGACCGTGGTGAGGGGTACGCCGTCGAGTTCGGCGAAACTGAACCAGCGGCCTTCGGGAGGCGGCGCGGCGCGCGACGTCCAGACGGCGACCCGCAAACGGTCGTTCACGATCTGGTGCCGGAATTCCCGCAGCCTGCGGCAGCGCGCGCCCCGGAGCAGTTTTTTTTCGGGCAGCTCCCAGAAATCGGCGAGACGCCGCTCGGCGGAGGACCGGCGCATCAGGAACACACCCCGTTCGTTTTCAAACACCACGAGATCGAGGCGCACATCGCGCGTCTTCTGTTTCCTCAGTTTGACCGGCAACTCCGGCGCGGTGCCCGCCGCACGCGCGGCGCAGAAAGTCTCCACCGGACAACGGCCGCATGCCGGCGTGCGCGGCAGGCAGATCACAGCGCCGAGTTCCATCATGGCCTGGTTGAAGTCTCCCGGCCGCCGCGTATCGAGAAGGGCGCGGGCAGCCTCGGCGATGCGGCGCCGCGCGCCGGGTGAGGTCGTTTCGGACGCGTCGTTGGTGAGGCGGGCGACCACGCGCGTAACGTTTCCGTCCACCGCCGCATGGGGCAGTCCCAGCGCAATGCTGGCAATGGCAGCGGCGGTATAAGTTCCGGCGCCGGGAAGGGCCAGCACCTGTTCATGCGTCGCGGGCAAACCCCCGGCGGCCATCTGCGCGGCGGCCCTGTGCAGATTCCGCGCGCGGCGGTAGTATCCGAGCCCGCTCCACGCCGCCAGAACATCGGTCTCGGGCGCTCCGGCCAGGGCTTCGACTGAAGGCCAGCGTTCGAGGAACCGAAGGTAATAGGGAATCACGGCCTCGACGCGCGTCTGCTGCAGCATGACCTCAGAAAGCCAGACCGGATAAAAGGCATTCGAGCGCCGCCACGGCAGATCGCGTTTCGATGCCGTGTACCAGGCGAGCAGCACGCGCCGGAATGCGGGAGCCGGTATGCCCGGCACGGCAGCGCTCACGACGGCAGGACTCACGACGGCAAAACTTGGACGAACTCGGCGATCACGCGGAACTGATCGCCTTCCAGCTCGAACGCTTCGAACTCGCGGTTGAGTGGCTCTAGACGGATGGGCGCCTCGCGCTCGGCCGATTCGTCGCGGCCCGCGTGCCGCGCGTATCTCTTCACCGTGTAACGCGCTGCGAAATCGGTCTCCCCGAATTTTTCGATCAGCACCAGCCGGCCCTGCCGCGATCCGGTCACCGGCGCGCGGAAAACGCAGAGGCTGCCGTCCGGGATCAGCGGTTCCATGGAGCGCCCCGCCACATGGGCCACGAACATCCCCTCTGTCAGGCGCAGGTTCCGCGGCGCGCGCCGCCAGCCCTCGTGCTCGCTCTCCATCCCTTCGCCGAACTTCGTGGCGGCGGCGCGCAGCCCGTAGAGCGGCAGGTGCGTCACGAAAGGCCGGACCGCCCCGTCCACGTACTCGTCAAAAAGCCGATCGGCGGCAGCCTGCGCATCGCCCGAATAGGCGAACGCCGTCCGGTCGCCGATCCGCAGAAAGTGCGACAGACTGTCTTCCAGAGCGTCGAGCAGCCGCGTGCCGCCCATCTCGATGCCTTTCCGGCGGAGATCTTCGGTGAGGTGAGCCAGATAATCGGCTTCGTCTTCCTCGAGATCGTCGAAGCAGTCCGCGTCGCGCAGCCGCAGCGTCAGTGCGCCGCTCTCGCCGTTTTCCTCATCGGCCAGCAGAATGCCGAACGGCACCGGATGCCGGCCGGGACGGGCCACTTCGAGCAGCGACCAGCACGCGCGATGTTTAGAACCGATCGGGATGACAACCGCAGGCATAAACTTGTGTGGCTCTTATATTACTCGCCGCGGCGCCCTAAGGAAATACCACCCCCGGGCTCCGGTGCTAATTCTGCGGCACCACAAACGGGTAGTAGCCGTTTCGGTAACGAACCTGGATGTTCTGGTTCTGCAGGCCAACCGCGACTTTGATGCGGCGGAAGGTCCTCTCGCTGGTGGCGGGATCGATGTCGGGCGTATACCGCATCACGTACTGCGTTGTGATGTCGCCCGAGAGGCTGGCCACCGACCGGAAAATGGCGCCCGATATCTCGGCGGTATAACCGCCCGTGCCAACCGTGAGAGCGAAGTTGCCGTCGTCGGAGGGAACCCCGAGGAAACCGGAGACATCCTTGTAAGCGTTGTTGAGCGGCGTCTCGACCTTGCCCCCGGTCTCGGCCGTCATCTCGGTCAGGTTGTCCTCGGCGTCGGTGTGGAAGCCGAAAGCCACCGTGCTCATGGCGTAAATCGTGACGAGGTTGCGCTGCGCGATCTCGATGACCTCCCGCAGCGTCTTTTTGCTGGACGTATCGTGGCCGTCGCCGATCACGAGCACAATGCGGCGCGGCTCGTAAGGCTCGCCCTGGATCGTCTTGCGGCTGGTGCAGGCCATATAGATGGCGTCATAGAGCGCGGAGCCGCCGGCGGGCTTGATGCGGTTCATCTTCGCGACCATCTTCTCGGAATCGCTGCTCGTATCGGCGATCAGCTCCGGCTGGTTGCCGTAGGAAATCAGATACCCGCTGTACTTTTTGTCGCCGGGAAGCAGGTTGAGCATGAGCTCGGTGGCCGCTTCGCGGTACTTGTCCCAGTGGATCTTCATGCCGTTGCTGGTGTCGATGAGGAAGCCGATCACGATGGGCTGGGACTGTTCGTGGCTGAAGAAATCGATCTTCTGCTGCTTGCCCTCGTCGTAGATTTTGAAATCGTCCTTCGTGAGATTGGAAATGAAACGCCCTTTGTCGTCGGTGACCGTGACGGGCACGATGACCTCGTTGACGGACACCTTGATCGGGCCCTGCGCGCGCGCCGCGGGGCCGGGCGCGAGGGTGACGGCCAGCGCGATTGTTACTGCCAGCGCACAGGCGCGCAGTGCGCGTCCGTTGTGCGCGGCGTTCGACATGAAAGCCAGCGTGGGACGAAGCATCGGGAACTCCTTAAGCCGCTCGCATCGCAGGCCGAACCGCCTGCGCCACAAAAACAAACCTCTTGCCTGCAATCGTGGGGCAGGCGGTTCCGCCTGCCGGGTAACGAAATCGGTTTAAAACCCTATTCTACTGAAAGGGCGGGCGCCGTGCCGGCCGCGACCTCGTGGCGGGCCTGCTTCACCATGCGCTTGAAGCGCTGCGCCAGCTCGTGAATCCAGTCCTCATTGCGGTTCTCGATGGCTTCGGCGGGAATCAGCTCCTGACGCACCCCGATCGCCGAGGCCCCGGCATGGATGAACTCCGCAGCCGTCTTCTGATTCACACCCCCCGTAGCGATCAGCCGCGCGTCGGGAAACGGGGCTTTCAGCGCTTTGATGTAAGACGGCCCCCCCACCTGCGCGCAGGGAAAAATCTTGATGAAGTCCACCGCGCCCGCCTGCATGGCTGTCAGCACCTCGGTCGGCGTGAGCGCGCCCGGAATGACCGCGATCCCGTGCTTCAGCGCAAAATCGACGACGGCGGGAATCAGGCCCGGGCTGGTTACGAATGCCGCGCCCGCGTCCAGACAGCGCCGCGCCGTCTCAACGTCCCGGATCGAACCCGCGCCCAGCATCAGCCTGGGGTGGGCGCGCGTCAGTTCTCTTAGCAGTTCGAGAGCGCCCGGCACCGTCATCGTCAGCTCGATGAGCGAGAATCCGCTCGCCGCCAGCGTCGTAATGGCAAACCGCGCGTCATCGGCGGACGGAACCCGGACCGCCGGAATGATGCCGGCATCCGCGATGTGGGTACAGACGTGTTCTCTCGTCATCGAATAGCGTTCCTCTTCGTTGGCTGTTACTCGAAATCGCCTTCGGGGGCGGGCAGGATATCGTTATCGCCCGCGATCCAGACATACAGGGTCGGCAAAAGGAAAATGCTCATCAGCAGGGCGGCCATCAGCCCTCCGACAATCACAATGGCGAACGGCCGCTGCGAATCGGAACCGATCCCGTGCGACGTGGCGGCTGGCAGCAGGCCCAGCATCGCGACCAGCATCGTCATCATGATGGGGCGAAGTCTGAGGACCGCGCCCTCGATGGCCGCGTCGATCAAAGCATGTCCGCGCACGCGCAGTTGGTTGATGTATTCCACCATGATCACGCCCACCTGCACCGAAACGCCGAACAGGGCCAGAAATCCGACGCCCGACGAGACGCTCAGGTTGGTTCCGGTGAAGTAAAGCGCCACCAGCCCGCCGACCGGCGCCATGGCCACGTTCAGCAGAATCAACGAAGCCCATTTCATCGACTTGAACATCGAATACAAAATCAGGAAGATCAGCAGCAGCGTCAGCGGAATGATGATGGCCAGACGCCTGGCTGCCCGCTGCTGCGATTCATACTCGCCCGCCCAGTTGATGTGGTAGCCCGCGGGCAATTTCACCTGCGTATCGACCTTCTTGATGGCTTCCTCGACCGCGCCGCCCAGATCGCGGCCGCGCACGCTGTACTTAATCGCCACATAGCGCGAGTTCGCCTCGCGATAGATTTCCGAAGCGCCGTCCAGCATCTGGATGTCGCAGAGCTGCGCCAGCGACACGCGCTCGCCCGATGGCGACAGCAGGCGGATGTTCTCGATCGCCTCCCGCCGGTCGCGGAACTGGGGCAGATAACGCAGCACCAGATCGTAGCGCTGCTCGTCCTGCAGGACCTGCGTCAGCGCATTGCCCCCGATCGCGGTCTGCACCGCGTCCTGCACATCCGCGACATTGATCTGGAAGCGGGCGGCCTTCTGGCGATTGACCGTGAGGTTCAGGTTGGGCTGCCCGATCACGCGGAACAATCCCAGATCCTCGATCCCCCGGATGCCCCGCATCACGGCCATTATTTCGTCGGCCTTGCCTTCGAGCGTTCTCAGGTCGGTGCCAAAGACCTTGATGGCCAGTTCTCCTTTGACTCCGCTCACGGCCTCTTCCATGTTGTCGGAGATCGGCTGCGAGAAGCCCCAGGTCACGCCGGGAATCTTTTCGAGCTCGCGGTTCATCGCGGCGATCAGCTCGTCCTTGTCCTGATGAAACGCCGGCCGCCATTCTTCCTTGGGTTTCAGATCGACGAAGAACTCGGCATTGAAAAACCCCGTGGTGTCCGTGCCGTCGTCTGGCCGGCCGATCTGGCTCGTGCACTGCGGGACCTCCGGAAAGGAGCACAGCACGGCCCGCGCCCGGTTTGCCACGGATGTTCCCTCGGTCTGGCCCGTACTCGGCGCCATGATCCCGCGCACCCAGATGGCGCCTTCGTCGAGGTGTGGCAGAAACTCGGAACCCAGCACACTTGTGGCCAGATAAATCGTCAGCGCGAAGCCGGCCAGCGCCACCGACAGAGTAACCCACCGCCAGCGAATCGCCTTCCCCAGCACTGCCCGGTAACCTTTGGTGAGAAGGATCATCACCGGGTTGTGCCATTCCTTCGTCCCTTTGCGGAAGAACAGACTGGAGAGCACCGGCGCCAGCAGCATCGAGAACATCAGCGCTCCCAGCAGAGCGAACGCCACCGTCCAGGCCATCGGCTTGAACAGCCGCCCTTCCACGCGCTGCAGCGTGAAGATCGGCAGATAAGCGGTGATGATAATGCCGATTGCATAGAACACGGGACGCTGCACTTCATGCGCCGCTTCGCGGATCTTCTCCATCGGCGTTCTCTTGTCCGTGTCGGCGTGTTTGGAAAGATGGCGCACGATATTTTCCACCATCACGACCGCGCCATCCACCACCATGCCGAAATCGAGCGCCCCCAGCGACAGCAGGTTCGCCGGGATGCCTTTGAGCTGCAGGCAGGTCGCCGCGAACAGCAGCGAGAAGGGAATCGTCAGCGCGACGATCAGAGCGCCCCGCGCATTGCCCAGAAACAGAAAGAGAATCACCACCACCAGAACGATGCCCTCCGTCAGATTGTGGAGGACGGTGTGCGTCGTGTAGTGCACCAGGTCGCTGCGGTCGAGAAAAGGCACCACCGTAACGCCGTGCGGAAGAATGCCGTGATTCAGTTCTTCGACCTTGGCGTGGATTCCTTCCAGCACCGCGTCCGAATCGGCTCCTTTGCGCAGCAGCAAAATTCCCGATACGACATCGTCGTCGTCCACGATTTTTCCGTTGGCCAGGTGCCGCGCCCGCGCGAACTGCCCCAGCCGGATCTTCGGACCCTGCTCCACGACTGCGATATCTTTGACCTTCAGCGCCGTTCCGGTCTTCGTCGTCAGCACGGTATTTTCGATATCGTGGACGTTGGTGACGAGACCCACTTCCCGCACGTCGATCTGCTGCAGGCCCGATTCAATGAAACTGCCGCCTGCATTGGTGTTGTTGTTCGTGAGCTGCTGCTCGACCTGACCGATGCTGAGTCCGTAGGAAATTAACTTGTTGGGATCGATGCGCACCTGATATTCGCGCGTCGGGCCGCCGAAACTGGCCACGTCCACAACGTTGGGCACAGACTTGAAAGATTTTTCGACCACCCAGTCTTCGAGCGACTTCAGCTCCATCACGTCGTAACGCGGATTGGTGCTGCGCAGCGTGAAGAAGTAAATCTGACCGACCGGGCTCCAGTCCGTGCCCATCTGCGGCTGCACGCCGTTGGGCAGCGTCACCTGGGCGAGGCGTTCGAGGACCTTTTCGCGGTTCCAGTCGTTTTCCGCTTCGTCGTCGAAGGTCATCTTCAGATCGGAGAGACCGAACAGGGAAAACGAACGCAGCGCGGTCAGGTGCGGAATCCCGTTCATCACGATTTCGAGCGGGATCGTCACCTGCTGCTCGATCTGTTCGGCCGAAATGCCCGGCCACTGCGTAATGACTTCGACGTAGTTATTCGCCACGTCCGGATAAGCTTCCACGGGCAGCTGATGGAACGAGATGCCCCCCCAGATAAACAGCAGCACCGCGAATGCGACCACCAGAATGCGGTTGTTCAGCGCGAAGTCGACCAGGCCCCGGATCATATTCGCCTATTGCTCCACGGTGTTCTCGAGCACCAGCGCGTCTTTCACGACCATGTCGCCAGGATTGATGCCCGCGACTTCCTGCGTGTTATCCGGCAGCGTGATGCCGCCGATCACTTCCGCGCGCCGGAACGATTTTCCGCCCGCCGGCAGATAGACCCAGTCGCGATCGTGCAGATGCAGAATGGCCGTTGCGGGTACGATCGCATGCACCTGCTTTTCGCTGCCGTGGAAGGTCGCCGTAACGAACATTCCGATCCGCATCAGTCCCGCCGTATTCTCGACCTCAAGACGCACCTTGGCGGTACGGATCGTCGGATCGAGGATGGGGCCGATGTTGCTGACCCGGGCAGGGAAGGTTCGGTCCGGATAGGCGTTCAGCCGGACGTCCGCATATTGCCCGAGTTTCAGGGTCTTCAGGTCGTTCTCGAAAACGTCGCACAGAATCCACACATGCGAAAGATCCGAAATGGTAAACGGATTCGGCGATCCCAGGCCCGCTACGCCCGCTGCCTGCGTCACCTG
>Ga0181521_10005219_pt1 | contig 14534 bp, 10 predicted proteins | sample PEATcosm2014_Bin_32_FD_119764 | JGI IMG/M metagenome (GOLD analysis project Ga0181521, IMG submission 119764) | Peatland microbial communities from MTU Mesocosm Facility, Houghton, MI, USA - PEATcosm2014_Bin02_60_metaG | ecosystem: Environmental > Terrestrial > Soil > Wetlands > Peat | place...
CCGTTGACGCGCGTGATGATGGATCTCGCCGATGTTCAATCCAGTGAGCGCGGTGGCGATGGCTCCGCCGACGAGCAGCGGCAGCGTCACGGCCCCCAACAGCACGACGGAAAAGTCCCTCGCATCGTTCCGTTCCACACCGAAAACATTCAGGGCGATCATGCACGCTGCGTTCATGAGGCCGATGTTGCCAGGCGCGTTGGGGACAACGGTGCCAAACCGCACGATGGCCAATACGGCGGCGGCATCCCAGGCGGAAAGGTCCAACTGGAAGGACTTCATCAGCGCCCAGTAAGAGAAGACCTGCAAAACAAGGTATAGGAAGCTGACCGGCATCACGCGCGCGAGCGTCCGCCAGTTACCCATCGTATGCAGACCTTCCACCACGTGGCGCAACACTGCTGCCCAACGGCTCTCTCTAACCATGGCGTGCGCATGACTCTTGTGGATCATGACGTAGGCCAGCAACGCCGCCGCCGCGGTCACTGCCACCTCCATCACGCGCACCGAATACGTCAACCAATTGGGGATGCCCTTGAGGTGCTGCGCCACAATGATGAACGACAGAATCATCCAGAAGCCGTCGATGAGCCGCTCGATGGCGGCCGAGGCGAAGACCACGGAAAGCATTTGGTCGTTCCAGTGCGCCACCAGATAACAGCGGATCAGCTCGCCGACACGCAGCGGCAATACCTCGTTGGCAAACAGGCCGATGTAGATGGCCTGGGCCGTGCGCCAGAACGGCAAGCGGTCCACGGGCCGGTAGAGCAGGATCCAGCGCCAGGCATGGCTGAAATACACCGAGAGGTCCAGAATCACTCCGAGCGCCAGCCATTTCCAGTCGAGCTGGCGGAGCTGCGGGAGCAAATCGCCGATTTTGTAACTGTGGAACACCAGGATAAGGCAGCCGGCGGAAACCGCGTAGCCCAGGAATTGCGGCACCCAGTGGGGCACTTTGCGGCGCGTGGCCCAGATGCGGGCTGCCCAGGACGGCGCGCGGCGATGGAGATCGTTTGGGCGGGAGTGCTCGATTGGTGGAGGCCCCAAGTGCCTATCATAGCTGGGCGCTTGCGCGCCGTGGCTGGTGGGACCCAGAGGATACCTGGGTTGGTGGCTGGCGGTCAGTTTTCCCCTCGCGGCGAGCGCGTGGACCGGAGGTTGCGCAGAACTCGGGCTGAAAGCTGACTGCTTCTTGCCCCGCAGTGCGTCAAGCCTTACGCGTAGCGGCCTCTGATCTGGTTCCACCGCACCCGCCACGGATCCAGAAACCCGAGCAGGCCTCGCCACGCGCTGACCTTGGTGCCCGGGACGTCGTTCCACTTCACCGGCACTTCGATTTCGCGGTAGCCCAGGCGCCGCCCGATGAACAGCACCTCCACGTCGAAGCCGAGGCCGTCCAGCAACTGCCGGCGGAAGATCTCGCGGGCCGCGCGGGCTTCGAACAGCTTGAAACCGCACTGCGTATCGTGGAACGGCAGCCCGGTCGCGAGGCGCATCAACAGGTTGAAAACCCGCCCTACGTTTTCGCGGAAGAACGATTGGTGCACGCCGATCAGTCGCCGGTCGAGCGCGCGCGATCCCACGGCCACCTGGGCGGCATCCCGCTCGATGGCCTGCCACAGCGTGTCCAGTTCTTCGATGGGCGTGGAAAGGTCCGCATCGCTGTACAGCGCCCATTCCCCGCGGCACTCCAGCATGCCGTGCCGCACGGCGTAGCCCTTGCCGCGGTTGCCCGGATTGCGCAGCAGGCGCAGGTCCGGGTACTCGGCCCGCGCCTGCTCGGCCACCTGCACGGTGCCATCGGTGGACCCATCGTCCACCACCAGAATCTCGGCGAACGGCCAGCCGCCGCGCCGCAGGTAGGCGATCACCAGCCGCAGCGTGGCGGGCAAGCGCTTCTCTTCGTTGTAGGCTGGAATAATAATGGAGATTGATCGGGTCAAGGAAGACTTATAATACCTAAATTCCCATAGGAGAACGATTTGTCCCTGGAAGACGAGCTGTTGCAGCAACGCCTGGAGCGGATTCGCGAGATCGAGGCGCTGGGTTTCCGGCCTTACGGCCAGCGCTTCGAATTCAGCCACACGATCCCCGCCATTCTGGCTGAATATGCCGCGAAGACCGCGGAAGAACTTGCCGGACCGGTGCGCGTCCGCATCGCCGGGCGCGTCAAAACCTTGCGCCGCATGGGCAAGGCCGGGTTCGCGCATCTGGCGCAGTCGGGCGAGCGCCTACAGATCTACGTCAAGAAGGACGGCATCCCCGAGCGCGATTTCGCCATCTACCAGTTAATCGATGTGGGAGACATCATTGGCGTGGAAGGCTACCTCTTCCGCACGCGCACAGGCGAATTGAGCGTACACGTCGAACATCTGGAATACCTCGCGAAAACGCTGCTCTCGATGCCCGAGAAATGGCACGGTCTGGAGGACGTGGAAACGCGTTACCGGCAGCGCTACCTGGATCTGATCGCGAACCCCGAAGTGCGCCAGGTCTTCCTTACGCGCAGCCGCATTATCGCTTCGTTGCGCCGCCAACTGGAAAGCCACGGCTTCGTGGAAGTGGAAACGCCCATGATGCAGCCGCTCTATGGCGGCGCAACGGCGCGCCCCTTCGTCACGCATCACAACACGCTGGACATCGACCTGTACCTGCGCATCGCGCCGGAGCTGTACCTGAAGCGTCTGCTGGTGGGCGGGTTGGAGCGTGTCTACGAGATCAATCGCAACTTCCGCAACGAAGGGCTGTCCACGCAGCACAACCCCGAGTTCACGATGCTGGAGTTTTACCAGGCTTATAGCGACTACCGGGGCATGATCGACCTTTCGGCGGAGCTGCTGGCGCAGGTGGCGCGCGACGCGACGGGCGGCGTGGAAGTGGAGTACCTCGGCCACAAGCTGAACTTCGGCTGCCTGCGGCGATTCAGCATGCGCGACGCGATCGTGGAATTCTGGCGGGGCGACGGGCGGCCTACAGCCGAGCAGGTGCGCGACGCCGAATGGCTGCTGAGCAACTCCGGGAAGGTTACGCCCGGCGAGGCGCTGGCCGATATCTTCGAGCGCGTGGTGGAGGATCAACTCATCCAGCCCACCATCATCTACGACTATCCGGTGGAGACGTCGCCTCTCTCGAAGAAGAAGCCCGACGATCCGGCCTTCGTGGAGCGCTTCGAGATTTACATGGCGGGCATGGAGGTGGCCAACGGCTACACCGAGTTAAACGATCCGCAAGAGCAGCGGCGCCGCTTCGACATGCAACGCGCCATGCGCGAGCGTGGCGATGAAGAAGCGCACCAGATGGACGAGGACTACGTGCGCGCCCTCAGCTACGGCATGCCGCCCGCGGGTGGCGAGGGCATCGGCATCGATCGCCTGACCATGATCCTGACCGGCTCGCGGTCGATCCGCGACGTGATCCTGTTTCCGCTGCTGCGTCCGGAAGGCGCCATCGATCTGGTGGCCCGTTTGCGGGAATTGGACGGGGCTGCTGAGCCGGGCGTTACCGAGCCGGGCGTTACCGAGCCGGGCGTTACCGAGCCGCGACCGTCAGGGAGCGGTTGCTGATCCGTGCCTTCCTCATTCGAGCTGTTTGTGGCGCGGCGCTATTTGAAGGCGCGCCGCAAGGAGGCGGTCATCTCCGTCATCACGGCCATCTCCATTTTGGGCGTGGCCGCGGGCGTGATGGCGCTGGTGGTGGCGCTGGCCATTAACAACGGATTCCGCGATACGCTGCAGCGCAACCTGCTGGGCGCCATGGCACACATCAATGTGCAGGAGAAGGAGCCGCGTAACGGCATCGAGAACTGGGAAGCGCTGGCGGCCAGGATCCGTCAGGTGCCGCATGTCACTGCCGCGGGGCCCGCGCTCTACACTCCGATCTTCTTCTCCGGCCCGGTCCAGTCGCAGGGCGGCATTTTGAAGGGCGTGGACATCCGCGCCGAGATGCAGATCAGCGATACGCTGCGCCACCTGAAGGCCGGTTCGGTGGACCGCTTGCGCGCGGCGGCGGATGGCGGAGTGCCCGGCGTCGGCGTTCCCGGCATAGTCCTGGGCGCGCGCCTCGCCGAAGATATCGGCATGCTGCTCAACAGCATGGTGAATGTGACCAGCCCGCAAGGCGAGCTGACGCCGTTCGGTCCGCGTCCGAGTATTCGCCGCTTCCGCGTGGTGGGGATTTTCGAGTCCGGCTTTTACGATATCGACGACAGGTGGGCGTACACATCGCTCGGGGCCGCGCAGCAGGCGCTGTCGCTCCAGGACGTCGTCAACCAGATCGAGGTGAAGCTGGACGACCTGAACCGCGCGCCGGAGGTGGCGCGAACGATCGAGAAGATCGCCGGGCCGAAATACGCCACCACCACCTGGATGGAGCGCAACCGGCAACTGCTGAACGCGCTGAAGATGGAGAAAGCGGTCACGGTGGTCACCATCGGGTTGATCGAGCTGGTGGCCGCGTTGAACATCCTGATCACACTGGTAATGATGGTGATGGAGAAGTACCGCGACATAGCCGTGCTGATGTCGATGGGCGCGCGGCGCGCGCAGATCCGCGGCATCTTCATGTTGCAGGGTGTGTTGATCGGCGTGGTGGGCACCGCGATCGGGTTGGTTGCCGGATACGGGCTCTGCTATTTCGCCGACCGCTACCGCTGGATCCGCCTGGACGAGCAGGTCTACGCGCTGAGCTTCGTGCCGTTCGAGCCGCGCTGGGTGGATGGCGTGTGGGTGGCGGCGGCGGCGATCCTGGTGAGCTTCCTAGCGACGATTTATCCGGCGCGCAACGCTACGCGCATTGCGCCGGCGGAAGTGCTGCGATACGAGTAGGCTCTTCCCGAGTGCTGAAAGGAGGGCCGCGGCTAGGAACATCCCGTTTCCGTTCGTGAGCAACTGGGCACTCCCCTACCGCGACAGGCTTGGCGGGGCACCGTCGAAAACCTCTCGCGAGCTATTGAAAATGCAGTCGGGCGGCCTGAGAGGCCGCCGCAGGCCGAGGGTCCGCCCCACCAGTCACTCATAGCGCAGCGCTTCCATCGGGCTCATCCGCGCGGCTTTGATGGCCGGCAGCAGCCCCGCGATCAGCCCCACAAACTCCAGCAGCAACGTCGAAGTCATCACCGCAAATTGCGAGATCTGCAAGTGAATGTCGCCCGTGCCGCTGGTGTCTTTGAACAGCGGCCCGAGCAGCGGCAGCGTCTGTAGCGTAGCGGTGACTGCGTACCCGCACGCCACACCCACTACGCCGCCAAGGGTGACAATCGCCATGGCCTCCAGCAGGAATTGGAACAGGATCGAACGGCTGGTGGCGCCGATCGATTTCAACATGCCGATCTCCCGCGTGCGCTGCGTCACGGAAACCAGCATGATGTTGGCCAGGCCGACGCCGCCGATGGCCAGCGTCAGCGTGCCCACGAAGCCCAGCAGGATGCGCAACGCCATCCCCATGGTATCCACGATGCGCAGGAATTCGTTGAAGACGATGATCTGTATGGCGCGCTCGTCGTTCGCCGAGAAGTTATGCACGCGCGCCAGCGTCTCGCGCACCTGCCGCACCGCTTCTACGCGAAACAGCGGGTTCACCGGCATCCAGACGATGAAATCCGGGTACTTGATATCGCGCAGCAGCGAGCCGGTGTCATACGGGATAAAAATGCATTCGTTATCGGGCTCGTTGTAGTTGGAGATCTGCGTCTTGGTCTTCAGCACGCCGATTACGGTGAAGTGCAGCCCGTTGATGGTGATGTCTTCGCCTTCGGGCGGGATCTCGCCGAACATCTTGGTGGCCGCTTCGCCGCCCATCACCGCCACGCGCTGCTTCTGGGCTTCGTCTTCCGGTCCCAGCCATCGGCCGGCGGCCAGCGTCTGGTTGCGGATGCGGCCGTAAATCGGATAAACGGCGCGCACGGCGATGGATTGCGTGCGGTAGCCGCGCACCACCGAGGCGCCATGCACCATCACCTCGGGCGAGACGGCGGCCGCCATCGGCACAGCGTCGCGAATGGCGTCCACATCCGAGCGCTCCATGCGGATCTTGCGGCCGGCCCTTTCGCCGCCGGCCTGGGTGGAGGTCTGACCGTCGAACATCAGCACCAGGTCCTGGCCGACCGCCATGAAAGCTTTGCGCAGCGCGAAATGGAAGCCGTCGCCGTAGGAGTACAGAATGACGAAACAGGCCACGCCCCACGCCAGGCTGATAGTGGTCAGGATGCTGCGCTGCCGGTTGAACTTCAGCGCCGCGGCGGCTTCGGTGAAGATGGAGTTAATGTGCATGTAGGACAGGCCTCCTGGCCTGTCTTCCGGCCTGCCTTTTTCCAGGACAGGCCGGGAGGCCTGTCCTACCGCTCATATCTCAGCGCCTCCACTGGAGTCAGCGACGCCGCGCGCCAGGCCGGGAACAGAGCGGAAGCAATCGCCACCACTGCCAGCGCGCCGAACGACCACGCCGTGGTGGCGCCCTTCACCGGCAGTCCCGCGAACATGTCCGATTGCAGCGGCAACGAATTCACCAGCGACGCCAAGCCATACGCGCCCAGAAATCCCACCACTCCGCTGAGCCCCGCCAGGATCACTCCCTCCGCCAGAAAATCCATCATGATACGCCGCCGCGTGGCGCCGATGGCCTTGCGCAGGCCGATTTCGCGCGTCCGCTCGGTGACCGAAACCAGCATGATGTTCAGGACCCCGACGCCGCCCAGCGTCAGCGTGGTCAGCGCGATGGCTCCCAGGAACGCGGTCATCGAAATGAAAATCTGGTCGACCAGTTCCGCGCTCTCCACGGTATCCCAGATGTACACCGCGCCTTTGTCGTCCGCATCGAATTGGTGATTGCGCCCCAGCACCCGCAGAACCTGCCGGCGCGCCGCCTTCCACTCCGTCAGCGAGGAAGGCACGTAGATGATGTCGTTGACGATGCCGGGATGGAAATTATCGTCCTTGGGCGGCAGGTCGCGGACCATGGTCGCGTAAGGCACATAGATCTTATCGCCGTCCAGTCCGTTGTAGCTGCTGTTCTGGTTCTTGGCCGGCATCAGGCCGACGATGCGGTACGGCAGGCCATTCAGGAAGATCTGCGAGCCGAGCGCGGTGTTCCGCTCGCCGAACAACTGCTTGCGGACGTTGTCGCCCAGCACGGCCACGCGCTCCGCGCCGGTTTCGTCGGGGTCTATCAGGAAGCGGCCCTGCGCGATGGGTATGGTGCGGATCTTGGAATACAGCGGTTCGACGCCATTTACGGTGAACGATCCGCTGTTGTAAGCACTGGCTACCTTCGCGCCATTCTGCAGCTCGCCGATCGTCCGGCTGACTAAGTAACATTCGGTGCGGATGTCGTCTATGTCGTCATAAGTGAAGCGAATCCGCCGGCCCGCGCGCTGCCCGCCTACCTGCTTCTCCGTGCGGCCGGGAAACAGCAGCACAATGTTCTCGCCAAGCTGCTTGGTGTTATTGCGCTGGCCCTGCTTGAAGCCGTCCCCCATGGCCACGATCAAAACGATCGAAGCCACGCCCCAGGCGATGCCTGCCATAGTCAGGAAACTGCGGAGCTTGTTGCGAAGGAGGCTGGAGGCGACTTGTGACAGTAATTCGTGAAGATAGCCCATGGCAAAACCGCTCCCTCACGGTCGCGGCTCGGTAACCTTTGCTATTGTAGAATGACTTGCTGCCCCACGTTGACTCCCTTGGCAATCTCTGTCTTGGAGCCGTTGCTGATCCCCATGACCACCGGGATTTTGCGCTTGCCTGTCTCGCTCGTTGAATCGGGTATCTCAACTGACGTGGACTTATCCTTGTTATACAGAATCGCGCCTTCCGGCACGGCGATGACGCCCTTGCGCTCCTCCAGGATGATCTCCGCGTTGGCGGTCATCTCCGCGCGCAGTTTCCGCGATTCGTTGGAGATCGACACGCGCACCTCGAAAGTGGTCACGTTGTCCTTCTCCACGCCCATCGGGGAAATCTTAGTCACCTTGCCGTTGAACTTCTCGTCCTTGAACGACTCCACGGTAATGCGCGCGGGCTGGCCTAAGTAGATCTTACCTACATCGCTCTCATCCACTTTGCCTTTGACATACACTTCCGACAGATCGCCGAGAGTCATAACCAGTGTAGCGCCGGAACCCATAGTTAGAATCGAGCTGACGGCGTCGCCCACTTCGCGGTCCCGCGACAACACTACGCCGTCGATGGGCGAGATGATGGTCGTATTGCGCAGGTCTTCCTCCGACTGCGCCAGCGCCGCGCGGGCCTGCTCGATGGACGCTTGCGCCTTGGCGATGGCCGCCTGCGCCACGCCCAGGTTCACGGTGGCGGACCTCTGCCGGTTCACGGCCATGTCGTAGTTCTTCTCCGCGTCGTCCACCAGGTTGCGCGCGAGCAACTGCTCCTGATACAGGCCGCGCGCGCGGTCCATGTCGCGCTTGAGGAACGGCACATCCGGTCCGGCGGCGTCCACTTTGTAGCGCTCGTAGTCGGCCTGGGTGCTCTGCAGGTTGGCTTCCGCCATGGTGAGAGCCGCCTGGAATTGTCGCACCTGGGGCAACACGTTGTTCTCGTCCAGCTTACAAATGACCTGACCCTTGTGCACGATCTCGCCGAAGTTGACGGGCAGGCTCTGAATGATGCCGCTGGCCTTGGACTTGATTTCGACCTTGGTGACAGCCTCGATTTTCCCGGTGGCCACCACCGAGCGGGCCAGGTCGATGCGCTCCGCTTTTACCAGCTTCTCAGGGTCGATCTTAGGCGAACTTCGGCCGATCGCCTTCAGGGTAAATAATGCCGCGCCCCCTAACAGGGGCACCAGAAGAAACAGGACCCACTTCAATGAGCGCTTCTTGCGCGAGGTTGCCATAATGCGTGCCTAAAGGAGATACGAGCAGATACGGCCGATAGTTCCGTTTTCCGAGCCGCGCTGGGGGCGGAGGCGAGCTTCGCTCGCCGAAAGCGTGGACTAAGGTCCCCGCCAGCAAGCAAGCTTGCGCCACGTGGCTGCAAAGTGCGGAGGACAAGGATGAGTCTGGGCACGGCTTGCAGGAGCGCGCACATCAGGAGGACCAGCGCGGACCCAAAGGGTACCTCGGATCGGGCGAGACCCTCATTTTTTGGGTTCGAATGGTAATTCGCTGATTTTGGGGGCGTTACGGCGGGCGCCGCAACGAGGCGCCCTCGCCGGTCGGTTCCGCCAGGTGGCATTCATGAAATCGGCATGCGGCCGCCAATCCGCTTGCCCCTCCAGCGGCAACGAATCGTTCCAGACCGCGCCGCGCGACCGGACGACGGCGAACAGTCGTTTCACGGATGTGCCCTCCAACGGGGTCCATTCTGCGGCGTCCCGCGCATCGCCGTGCTACATTGTAGAATCTAAAATCCAGATGCGAAATGTATTGATTATAGGGTCCGGCTGCGCCGGAAACACGGCGGCGGTGTACGCGGCGCGCGCCAACTTGAAGCCCCTGGTGGTGTCCGGGAAACATGCCGGCGGGCAGTTGTCGCTGACCACCCTGGTGGAGAATTTTCCCGGCTTTCCGGAAGGCATCCACGGTCCCGAACTGGTCGAAAACATCAAGAAGCAGGCCGAGAATTTCGGTGCGGAATACGTCCATGGCGACGTCCTGGACGCCCAGCTTTCCGGCTACCCGTTCCGCATCGACGTGGAGGGCAAATGGATCGAAACGCGCACGGTGATCGTGGCCTCGGGCGCGTCGGCGCGCTGGCTGGGCCTGGAGTCTGAGCAAAAGCTCATCGGCCACGGCGTGAGCTCCTGTGCCACATGCGACGGCTTTTTTTATCGCGGCAAGAAGATCATGGTAGTGGGCGGCGGCGATTCGGCGATGGAGGAGGCCAACTTCCTCACGCGCTTCGGCTCCGAGGTGGCGCTGGTGCACCGGCGCGATCAGTTCCGGGCTTCCAAGATCATGCTCGATCGGGTGCGCCATAATCCCAAAATCAAGCTCCTCACCAACACGGTGGTGGAAGATGTTTTCGACGCCAGTCAACACCTGGTCACCGGCGTGCGGCTGAAGAACATCGCCACGGGCGCGGTGTGGGAGCAGGAAGTGGACGGCTTTTTCGTGGCGATCGGACACATCCCCAATACCGCGGTATTCAAGGGGCAGATCGACACGGACGCCGACGGTTACATCATTTCCAGAGGCGGCGCCCGGACCAACATTCCGGGCGTGTTCCATGCCGGAGACGTGCAGGATCGTGTCTACCGGCAGGCCATCACCGCGGCGGGCGCGGGTTGCATGGCGGCCATTGAAGCGGAGCGGTACCTGGAAGCGGAGGGACATTGATGATCGAACGGTTGAGTCCGCCGGGCGTGCCGGCGCCGCGCGGGCCTTATTCGCCGGCGGTGCGCGCGGGCGATTTCATTTTTGTGTCGGGGCAGGTGCCGGTGGACCCGGCGACCAACCAGGTGGAGCTGGGCGATATCCGCCACGAGACGCGACTGGTGTTGACGAACATCAGCCGGATTCTGGAAGGCTGCGGCGCGACGATGGCGGACGTGGTGAAGTGCTCCGTGTTTCTGGCCGACGGCAAGGATTTCGGCGCCATGAACGAGGTTTATGCCGAATTCTTTGGCGCACACAAGCCTGCGCGCACGACGGTAGCGTGCCAGTTTGCGCTGCCGGGGCTGAAGGTGGAGATCGACTGCATCGCGTATAAGCGCGAGTGATTAACTTGAGTGGGCGGCCTAAGAGGCCGCCGCAGACCGAGGGCCCGCCCCACAACGTGTATCAGATCCTTATCGCCCCGACAATACCGGGTTGAGGTCGGCGGGTTTCATCGCGAAGTCTTCCGGCCGCAGGCCGCGGTTCACCTTGATCTCCTCAGTCGCGATGTCCGCCAGACGGATGCCATCGTGCAAGATCAACACGCGGCGCGGGAACTTAGTTCCGTCAATGGTCATCCACTCTTTGAACTGAGTTTCGCTGGGCGTCGGATGGACCGGATCTGCGGACGAGATTGACGTCTGCTTTACCGGGAGCCACGAGGCAGAGTCCAGCGTGATGTCGAGTTGGTCGTCGGCGATTCTGCGGGCTGAGAGGCGGATGACATTCCGGGCCGGCGATGTGACCTCATAATCCGGATTGCGGTCCGCCAGCCAAATGTTGACCACGAAATAGAAGAGATACCTTTTCGCGAACTCCATTTCGCCGCCCGCGAGAGCCGCCAGGCGTTTTCCGGGCAAGATTTCCCAACCCGAGGCTCCATCGAAGTAAAGCGCGCAGGTATCGCCTGGCCCCCACCTGGTCGAGACGCAGGTGGTTGGTTTGATCCAGCGGGTGCGCTTTCGGACTAGGCCGATTGGATTGCTCTTGCGGTCCCAGGTCTCTGCCCGGACAAGTTGCTCGAAATCGCGAATCTGCGCGATTTTGTCCGCGCCCCCTAAGGCCCGCTGCATCTCTTGCAGCAAGGCTTGCCCGTCCTGGCCGAAGGCTGCTGCGCAGGCCAGGGGCCCGTGAAACATCCCTTTATGCCCGTCGCACGGACCATCGCAACGGCGCTCCGGGCGCGCTGCCGCCGCGGAGTTCGATTGCGCCATCCGCCGTTCGGGTTGTACGGGCCCTGGCGCCGTTGATCTCGGATCGCGGTAAGCGGCGTGCTTCCTCGCCAGGCAGCCAGAGCCGGATGTGCCACTCGCCCGCCTGCGATGGCGCGTACCACCCCTCGTAGCCCGCGGGTGATTTGACCAGGCCTACCAGCGGCGAATCGAAGCGATACGAATCCAACGGCAGGCGCGGCGCCAGATCCACACCGTGTCCCGTGAATTCGAGGCCGAGGAGCTTGGCCGCTGAATAGAGCGTGCAGGCGTGCGAATGCAGATTGCCGATGGGAAAGTCCGTATAGCGCAGAAAACCGCTGTTGACGGTTTCGCCGGGGTGTTTGCTCACCGTGGAGTTGAGAGTGTCGGGGCCGCTCCAGGTGTTGTACCAGATGTCCGGATACACCTCGGCATGCCGCGCCAGCGTGTTCTTCTTCCACTCGTCCCAAGCCATTTCGCCGTTCACCTGCGCCAGGGCCCAAACCAACGTGGCATTGAGCGAAGGCCAGATGCCGCCGCTGATCGACGTGCCGGGCTCCGCCATGGCCTGCGACGCGGTGTCGGGACTCTGATTCATCTGCATGGCGCCGATCGGAGAATCGCGCCGCAGCAGCTCATCCATCGTGGCGATCAGTTCGTTGGTTTGTTCCGGGTCAGTCACTCCACCGATAATGGCCCACGGCTGCGGCTCGAGCCACAGTCCCTTTTCGCCCAGCCAGCCCGCGGTGGGGCCGAGCCAGGCCCGCCGCAGCCATTTGCCGGTCCACTGGGCGCGCGCCGCTTTGCGGTTTTCGTCGGCTTTCTGGCGGACGTGCGCGATGGGCGCGGCGTCATCGCCCGAGTAGGCCAGCATGCGGGCGTAATAGTCGAACACCCACGCCGCCATGGCGGAGTTCAGGACGCTCTCGCCCTTCGTCACGGTCTCTTTCATGGTGCGCTGCCCCCAGAAAATGACCAGCGCGTCGTTCCAATCGTCGTTAAGCATGCGCATCACGCCGTGCTCGCCGGCGCCGACATCTTCCACCAGGTGCTTGTAACAGCGGGCCAGCAACTTGCGCACCGCCTCTTTGCCCGCCGCGGGGCCACGGAGCGGCAAAGTGCGGATTTCTTCGTCGAGGAAGGCTGTGTCGCGCGTCGAGAGCACATACTCGCTGGCCGCCCACAGCAGCCATAGCGGCATGTCGCTGGAGTTATCCATGGCCGCCGGCATGATGGTGCCGTGCCCCACGATGCCGTACGGGATGGAGCCGTCCGGACGGACTTCTTTCAGCGTGTAGCGCAGAATCTCCTTGACGATTTCGGGATCGCTGAACAGAAACGGGAGCGCGTGTTGCAGCGGGTCGCGCGCGGCGCCCTGAAATCCCATGGAGTATTGATAGATGCCGCCTTGCGACAGGATGTGCTCGCCGAAGAAATCGTCGTAAGTGAGGCTGCTGCGCAGGTAGTAGTAATGCCAGGCGGTCTCGCGTTTCACCCACGGCTCGGATTTGGTTTCGAAGCGCAGGCCTTTGTCCTTCCACTGTTGGCTCGAATCCTCCCAGGTATGGGCGGCGCTGCCCCGGTACTTTTTGACGAGCGGCTCGACTGCGGACACTTGCGGAAGATAGCCATACAGGAAATAGAGGGTGCGGCGCTCGCCGGGCGCGAGCGTGATTTTGCGCTCCAGGAGCAACCCGCTTTCCGGTCCTTCGGCTTTGAGGCTGCCGTCGAGAGCGCTCGAAAGGCCGCTGGGCTGGGCCACGCCTCCGGCTCCGAAGAAACTCTTGGCGTCCGTCGTGAAGCTGCCGGCGGGCGCATCCAATGAGACCAGAAATGTGGCTGGCGGGTTGAGGTCGTCGAAGGCAGCTTCCGACACAGGCTCTTCGATAGGCGCCAGAAACGGATTGGCACGGGTCGCCAGGGCCGTCTTCATGCGTTGAAACAGTTGCTCTTCTTCGGGGGCGCGGCCGGTGAACTGCTTGCTCTCCAGCAGGCCGGCGTTGGTTTCGAGCGCGCGAAAGAAGTGCGTAAACCGATCGCCGAACTTGCGGCGCAGATCCACCGCGCTCCCGCCGCCGAATTGTTCGATGTAGGAGCGGAAGGAAAACTGATAGACGTGGCATCCCCAGTATTCGATCCAGCGCAGGTTCGCGCGGGACTGACTGTGGTTGGCGATGGTTACCTGGGAGAGCAGCACGGGATCGTCGCCGAAGGGCGCGATAATCGCCTGGTCGATGGAGTAGTTGCCGCTCGCGACTTTCTTGCGAAAGTAGCCCACGCCGAAGACACGATCGAAGCTCTTTGCGCCGCCCGGATAGAACGTGCTCAGCGTTTCCGTGCCATCGGTGAGGTAGCCGATGCCGCCGCCGAATTGGCTTCGTTCGGGCGAATACGCGTTGAGAAACTTCGGGGCGCCTTCGTCCTGGCGCACCTGGACGTGGCCATAGTTGGAGACGATGGCGACGAGCCGGTCGTTGCCCACCTGGTGCACGTGGTCGGTGGACGAGAGAATCCCGGGGCCGCCATGACCAAGATCGGTGACCGCCTTGGGGTCGCGAGTCTGGTCGCATGTGTAACGGAATGCGGGAAGACCGAATTCATCTTCGATCCATTCCCCGAAGGAGCCTGAGCCGTAAGGCTTCTGGTTGGGGCTGGCTTGCGCTGCGAGCCACGGGGATGCTCCCGCTGCGGCGAGGGTGGATCCGAACGCGGCTACAAATTGTCTGCGATCGATGGGCATGGGTATCAACAGCAAGGTTAGCGCCAAATGGGTAGGCGACGGGCGCCCCGGACGGCGAACTGAAGTTCGCCGCGGCCCGCTCCGTTGAAAATCACCCCCCCGGTTCCGATGCTGGTGCGTGGTTGATCGCGTTGAAGATCACGTGTTGGCCTCTGCCACCAGTCGGGAGTTGATTTCGGTGAGAGTGACGCTATACCCCAGTTTCCGTAGCGCCCGCGTCAACTTCCGGGCACGCTGCTGCCGGGCGCGAGGGTCGCTGTCCTGACCCTGCTCGACG
>Ga0181521_10005222_pt1 | contig 14533 bp, 14 predicted proteins | sample PEATcosm2014_Bin_32_FD_119764 | JGI IMG/M metagenome (GOLD analysis project Ga0181521, IMG submission 119764) | Peatland microbial communities from MTU Mesocosm Facility, Houghton, MI, USA - PEATcosm2014_Bin02_60_metaG | ecosystem: Environmental > Terrestrial > Soil > Wetlands > Peat | place...
CGGGGAGCCACTAACTTGAAGGCGAGATTGCAGGATCCCGGCGCGAATTTGCCGGATACCGGCGACGGTCCCTTTGGTAACAGATGGACCCAGTATTTGATGTACCGTGCCGCTGAAAAGGACGGACGCATCGTCGAGGGCATGCGCGTTGGTGAAGACTCGTTCACGATTGTCCTGAAGGATGCCAAGGGAAAATTTCACGGATTGTGGAAGCCTGAACTGCGCTCCTTGGAAAAGGAGCCCGGGAAGAGTTTCATGCCGAGCTTCAAAGAGACCTTGTCCGCGGCCCAGCTAGATGATCTGGTAGCGTATCTTATAGGTTTGAAGAGCGCACAATGAAAACCTTGTTATGTGCGCTTGTGTTCGTCGCTTCACTCTTGCCGGCTCCGGCGCGGTTACTCGCACAGGATGTGTCCTACGAACAGTTGCTGCACGCTGACAGCACGCCCCAAGACTGGCTGATGTACGGCGGTGATTATAAGTCGCAGCGGTTTTCGAGGCTTACGCAGATAAACCGCGAGAATGTTCATAGGCTCAAACCGGCCTGGATGTACCAGCCCAACCACCCTCTTCAACCGTTTGAAACATCTCCCGTTGTGGTGTCCGGAATCATGTACGTCACGGAACCGTTGAGTACGGTTACTGCTCTGGATGCGCGCCTGGGCACCAAGATATGGAGCTGGACGCCTCATCTTCCGGAGAGGATTTATACCATTGGAGTGCACCGTTCGAATCGCGAAGTGGCGGTTCTCGGCAACACCGTTTATGCGGAGACACTCGATGCGCACCTTGTAGCACTTGACGCCACGACAGGCGCCGTGAAATGGAATGTCCACGTCGACGATAACAATCAAGGATATGCAATGACGGGCGCGCCCCGGGTGCTGAATGGGAGAATCATTGTTGGGATTTCCGGAGGAGACGTTGGGATTCGGGGCTTCGTGGACGCCTACGATGCGAAGACGGGCGCGCGGCTCTGGCGCGTATGGACCATTCCGAGTCCGGGCGAGCCTGGTTCGGAAACGTGGGGAAAAGACATGTCCGGCACCGGCGGTGCGGGTACGTGGGGCACCGGATCCTATGATCCGGAGCTGAACCTACTGTATTGGACGACCGGAAATCCCGCTCCTGATTACAACGGCCATAACCGGGAGGGTGACAACCTGTACTCAGATTCACTGCTTGCCATCGATCCCGATACGGGAAAGATGAAGTGGTATTTCCAGTTTACGCCCCACGATACGCATGACTGGGATGCAATTCAGGTTCCCGTGCTGTTCGACGATACTGTGGACGGCAAACCCAGAAAGTTTTTGGCACTGGCAAATCGCAATGGATTCTATTACGTTCTGGATCGTGTAACGGGCGAGTACGTAACCGGCGTCCCTTTCGTGAGACAAACCTGGGCCAAAGGGCTCGACGAGAAGGGGCGGCCTATCGTGTTGCCCAACACAGAGCCAACTCCAGAGGGGCAATTGGTGTATCCCGATGGTCATGGAGGCACGAATTGGAACAGCCCGTCCTACAGCCCTCAGACAAAACTGTTCTATGTGTCAGCTCGTGAAACTGGTGCGTATACCGTAGCAGGCCAGCCGAAAGTGAACTTCCCCGACTTCGGCGGAGGCGGACGAATCAATCTTGCGGGAGATGATGTCTACGGCGCAATTCGCGCCCTTGAAGCGACGACCGGCAAGTTGAAGTGGGAGTACCGGATGCTTGCCCCCGCGGAGGTCAGCACGCTTGCGACTGCGGGCGGTCTTGTCTTCTCTGTAAGTGATGAGGGCAATTTCTTCGCGCTCGACGCAGCAAGCGGCAAGTTGTTGTGGGAATTTACGGTAGGCGGAACGAGTTCTGAATCCAATCCCATTACGTATGAAGTGGACGGCAAACAATATCTGATCGGGGCCTCCGGCAACTGCTTTGTTGCTTTTGGTTTGCCGTGATCGGAATCCGATAGTGCGAGCAAAATCGAGGAGGCGCTTCATCCATGAAAGTTAACAGACGAAAGCTATTATCGTTGCTGGGTATGTCTCCGGCGCTTCTGGCGGGCTCCCGCGCGGAGGCGGAACAAAAGAAAAAAAGTGCGCAGAGCGGTGCGGGAAGCGAACCGAAGTCGACGGCAGTTAGCCCCAAAGGAACTCCACCGGCCATACAGCTCTATTCCATGGCTCCTCGCGCAAATTCCCTCGACGGGAAGACCATCTACGTGGTCGACGCTACCAGTTTCCTGGGCAGCGAGACGCTCCTGAAAAAAATGCAGGTCTGGTTTCAACAGAACATGCCCGGCGTCAAGACCGTCTTCCGGAAGAAGGCCGGGGTCTATGCCGCGGATGACCCAAAGCTCTGGGCGGAAATCAAGGCAAACGCCTACGCGACTGTTATGGCCATCGGGCATTGAGGAGGCTGCTCCCCAGCGACCGTGAGTCACTGCGTAACGATGGAAAAGATGGGCGTCCCCGCAGTTCCGATGTGCACCAAAGCCTACACGGAATTGGCGAACCTCACTGCGGCAAGGGAAGGCATGCCGCACTTGCGTCAAGTATTTACTCCTCACCCTGTGGGGGGCAAGACCGATGAGGAACTCGCAGCATATCTGGTAAATCCCGACCCGGTTTCGCGAAAACAGATCATGAAGGAAATCGTTGACGACCTCACTATGCCGCTTTCGGAGGACGAAAAGAAGACCGGGATGCAATCCATCGCGGCGGGACCGGCTACCTATGGTCCGGACACCGCGGATAACCTGCAAGAAATCTTCATGAACAACGGAATGACGGACTACATGCCGATCGTGATTTCCACTGAAGAAAAAGTGGAGGCGATGCTCAAGGGCACGAGCCACCATCCGGACGAAGTGCTCAGGACACCGCTTCAAGGTGTGGGCTATACGTCCGCGCGCTGGGGGTACACAGTGAGGCAGATCGCTGTGAACGCAGTAATGGCGGGATGCAGACCGGAATTTTTTCCGGTCGTGCTTGCCATGGCGTCTGTGGGCCCATTAGGGCTTTTCGGTTCCACGACATCGTCGAGCTCCGCGATCGTGATCAACGGTCCCATCCGCGACAAGCTCAACATGAATTACGGTCTCGGGGCGCTCAGCCCCTTCGCGCAGTCCAACGCCACCATCGGACGATCGTGGACGTTGATGGGCAAGAATCTCACCAACGGCGGTATACCCGGCGACACCTATCAAGGCGGGCAGGGCAATCAGCTGGACTACAACAACTGCGTTATTGCGGAGGACGAGAAGAACAGCCCGTGGACTCCTCTTCACGTACAGTTTGGATTCAAACCCGAGGAGAACGTGGTCAGTATATTCGATGGGCCGGACATTCGCCAGGGTCACGGCGCGAGGGGCGCGGGAGCCCAGATTGCCATGTTCGACGAACAGATCAGCTTCATGTTCCAATCCATGGTCGGCGGGGACGGCGCGCTCGTGATTTGCGACCCGCTGGTGGCAAATCGTCTGGTTGAACAGGGATACGACACCAAGGAAAAGCTCTCCGACTGGTTGTGGAAGAACACGGTGCGCACGGCGAAGGACTTTCGGGAGTCCTTCCTGGCCTCCTTTCACTTGTATCCACTCGCGCTGCAAGGAAGAGAGCCCTATGCCACTTGGTACAAGGTTCCAGAAGACACGCTGATCCCGTTTTTCCCGAGCGTTACGGACATCAACTTCGTCGTTTGCGGCGGCCAAGCCAATGCGTTTTTCCAAGTGGCGAACATGCGCCACGGCAGGAGCGCATCGATCGACAAGTGGATGTAGACGCGGTGCCGGGCCAAGCCCCCCCTGACTTCAAACCGACCCATTGCCTGGCGCGACGCTTGCTTTTCCCCGTGCGCGGGATGTGCTATAAACGTCGCTCCAAAGGAGCCGGAGATGGCTAGGCCAGGAGCTGCTATTCGATCGGGCGAACCCGCGGGGGCGAATGTTGAGCCGGCCACGGTGGCGCGTGGAATCCACGGGGAGCAGGAGTACGCTTCCGAATACTGTCCGCGCTGCTCGACGCGCCTTGGAGCAAGGAGCTGCAAGCTGATCTGTCCCGATTGCGGCTATTATATGTCTTGCTCGGATTTCTACTGAGGAAAGGGCACGTCCTGCCGCAGCCTGGCCGGCGGCTTGTGATCGAACCACCGCAAGATCGAATTTGAATTTTTCGAGGAGGCACGAACGTGGCACTGCGAATGACCGATCGGGATGTGAGCGGAGTGAACGTGCTGGACATTGAAGGGCGGATCGTACTGGGCGAGGAGAGCAACTCGTTCCGCGAGAAGGTGAAAAGCTTGCTAGCGGCGGGTAAGAAGAAGATCGTTCTCAACCTTGCCAACGTCACTTATATCGACAGCGCGGGCCTTGGCACGCTCGTCGCGACGTTCCACAGCGCGCGTTCGCAGGGCGCAACGCTGAAGCTCACGAACCTCGGAACGAAGTTCAAGGAAGTGTTGCAGGTGACGAAGCTGATGACCGTCTTCGACACCTACGACAACGAAGCCGCAGCGATCCAGAGCTTCGGAAAGTAGTCCGCCGCGGCGGGGCCGGCTTCTTACTTGACGAAGCGCCGGCCGGATTCCTCGCGCGGCAGGGATTCGCGTTCCCGCCGCGCGTTTCTGCTTTGAAGCGCTACTTCGATTCTTTTTCCACTCGTCCGTCCACGCGCCCATCCAGTCGATAGATCGTGATCCCGCTCAGGAGCTTGGGATAAAAGTCCGTGGACTTTTGCGGCATGACGTCGCCGCTCAAGGCGATGTCGATGACCTGCTTCACGCGCACGGGATTCAACAGAAAGGCGATCTGCGCTTCACCCCGGTCCACGGCGGAGAGCGCGGCCTCGATCTCGCGTTCGTAGCGGATGTTCTTTTCCGATGCGACGTCCTCGGGCGTGATTCCGAGACCCTTTTCCAGCATCAGGTGATGCAACAGCAGGACGTCGAGCTCGCGTTGCGCGGGAGAAACGTTCGGGAGCAGATCCTCCATATCGATGCCGCGGCGCAGCACGAAAAGATAAAAAGCCGCGCCTTCCTTCCCCGCAGCGGCGTAGACGCCGATCGCGCGCCGGCCGTGGTTCTGCCCTTCGAAATCCTTGCGGAATTCCGCGTAACTCGTCTCGCGCTCCTCCGCGCCCGCGAATGGATAGGAGTACCAGTCAAAATAGGACGCGACGGCCGTGCGGAAGCGGTCAAAATCGAAATTCGGGAGATGGGCGACGACGCGATGCGTGGGCAGAATCGTCAGGCCCTTGGAGTGCGTGTTGACGAAAGTCGCCATGGCGAATTCGTGCGCGGCGAAGGGATCGGCCTTGCCGGAGCGGGCGCGGCATTCGTTGCGGTAGTTGAGCGCTGTTTCGTAGCGGTGGTGGCCGTCGGCAATCACGAGCTTCTGCGGGGCCATCGCCTTCTGAATGCGCCCGACGAACGCCGGATCGGAAATGGGCCAGAGGCGGTGCGTCACGCCGTATTCGTCACACAGTTCGATCGGGGTGTTCATCCGGGCGGTTTGCTCCAGCCACGCGTCGATCTGCCGCGCGGGATCGTCGTAGAGCAGGAAGAGCTGGCCGGTCTGCGCGCGCGTCCGGCGGAGTAGTTCGATGCGATCGGCCTTGGGAGCGGAGAGCGTGCGCTCGTGCCGGAAAACGACGCGCGCGTCGTAGTCCTCGACGCGGGTGAGGGCGATGAAGCCCACGCGCACGCGGCGCGTGTGGCTCCCCGGCACTTCGAACTCCTGCGCGTAGACATAGATGGTGGGAGTCGCATCCTGGAGGAGAATCTTTTGCGCAATCCATTCGTCGACGGTTTGCGCGGCGCGGGTGTAAACATTACGATCCTGGGAATCGTCGGGCAGCACGCGGCCCTTTTCGATGGCGATCAGGTTGTAAGGACTCTCGGCGTAGTAGCGGTCCTGCATCGCGGGAGTGATCTTGTCGTAGGGTTGCGTGAGGACGTTTTTCAGGGCGACGCGGTTCGTGTCGTAGCGGTATGCGCGAAAGGGTTGAATTTCAGCCATGGGGCCTCAGCGTGAATTGTGGCGTTGTGGAGACAAAGCATTGTAACAGCAGGCGCGCAGAGCCCAAAAACCGACGGCGGACAATCCACCTGAAAATGAGTGCTCCCAGGATGTTCCTTAAGAGCCGGCAGCGTGGATCGCTACGAGGTGCGCCAGAATTCAGGGGCGGGAGCGGGGAAAGCGACGCCGACGCGGATTTTGCTGCGGCCGCGACGGCTGGCGTGAATCACGCGGCACTCCTGCTCAGCTTGATTGCGCGTGTTGGTTAGGAGAAGGCGCTGGCCGCGCGCGACACAAGTGTCGAGCGCGAGCTGGCAGCCGTGTTCGCTGGCGTTGATGGTTTCCACCTCTTCGTGAAAAGGCTGCTTGTCCGCGCCTGAACCGTAGACGAGCAGCGGAGTCTCGTGCGGCTGGCGCAGACTTCGGCGCCGGTCGAGATCGGTGGACGCGCGGGACCGATGTCGTTGGGCCTGTTTCAACGCCTCCCAGATGCGGCTCAAGATAATTATCCCCAAGGCTAAGGGCTGCCAGCCGGCTTGCGCCTATGCCGACACAATAGCGTTCGGGGCGAGGCCTCGCTGAAAAAAGCTCGGGTGTTGTTCGTTCTGGTTAACGGGGAGCCGGTCAAGATGAACCGGCCGATTCGCGGGGCGCTACGTAGTAAGATGAAGGATTCGCGAGGGAGCGCGAGAGGGCATGGACGAGGGTAGCAACGGACAGTTTGCCGGGGTGCGAGTGGTGGTCTTCGACCTCGATGGAACGCTGATCGATTCGAAGGTCGACCTGGCACAGGCGGTCAACTCCACGCTGCTGCACATGGGCCGCGCACCACTCGCGGATGAAACGATTTTCAGTTACGTTGGGAACGGTGCGCCGGCTCTCGTGAGACGCGCGCTCGGCGAGCGCGCGACGGATGAGGAAGCCGAAAAGGGGCTGGCGTACTTTCTTTCCTATTACCGCGCGCACATGCTCGACAATACGGTCGCCTATGCGGGCGTGCGCGAGGCGCTCGAAGGGCTGAAAGAGCGCGGGTTGGCTGTCCTGACCAACAAGCCCGTGAAGTTCAGCCAGGCAATCCTCGAAGGGCTGGGCCTCGCGCGCTATTTCCGGTACGTGTACGGCGGCAATAGTTTTGAGACGAAGAAGCCCGACCCGCAGGGCGTAAACATTCTGCTCCGCCATTTTGCGGTGGCGCCGCGCGAGGCGATGATCGTCGGCGATTCCGACGTCGACGTGCGGACGGCGCGGAATGCGGGAACATGGGCCTGCGGAGTCAGCTACGGTTTCGGTACGGACGGCCTGCGCGCGCATCCGCCAGACTTGATGCTCGACAACCTGGCCGAGCTTCCGACGCATCTTGCCGGAAAGAGGTAACCCGCGGTTCGATTTCCGCGTTTCAGGAGGGTGTGGCCAGCTGAATCGCGAGGCGAACGGATTGGAATCGAGAGGCGTGGATGAAACCAGGTAGATTCGCCGGATGGTTGCTGGTGATTGTTGTGCTGGGGTGCGCCGGGCTGGTTTACCTGCGCTTCTTTCACATTCCCACGAACGTCGCCTACGTAACGGAAGAGGACGGCGGGATCAGCGTCATTGATTTGAGCAAGCTGGAAGTGGTGAAGAGGATTCATCCGCGGGATGTTGCGCCTCGAGGCCTCGCCCTCACGAGCGACGGAAAATACCTGGTGGTGGCGGCAAAGGATACAAAGGACGCGGTCGTCTTCGACACGCGCCGAATGCACCTCGTGCAACGGCTCCACGTGGGGGACAATCCGGAATTCGTGAAGCTCAATCCCGGCGGCAAAGAGGTTTTCACTTCGTTCGAGCCGGGTTCTACGGGCGGACCGCCCAAGGAGGCCGCCGTCGGCGAAGAAGAGGACGAGAATGAGCCGCCTTCGCAGGTCGTGGCATTCAATACGCAGGACTGGTCGCAAGGGCGGAGCTTCACAGCAGGCAAAGAAACGGAAGGACTTGAGTTTTCGCCCGATGGCAAACATCTGATCGTAGCCAACGAAGCGCAGGACAATCTTGGAGTCTACGAAATCGAAAGCGGAAAGCTCCTCGCGAAGATCAACCTGGCGTCCTACGGCAAGCGCCCTCGGGGCGTGAAAGTATCGCCGCAGGAGAATTCGTACGCGGTGACGATGGAAGGATCAGGCACGCTCCTGTCGCTCGACCAGAATTTCAACGTCGTTCGCTCGGTGGCGACCGCAGCCAAGCCTTACGGTGTTGCGTTCGACCGCGAGGGGCGCCGCATCTTCGTCGCCGCGGCCGCCGCGCGAAAACTCCAGGTGTTTTCATCGGACTCGCTGCAACTGCTTGGGGAGACGCCGGTCGGCCAGCGCTGCTGGCATTTCACATTCACGCCGGACGATTCGAAGATTCTGCTGGCGTGCGGGCGGTCGAACAACGTGTACGTGATCGACGCGAAGTCGTATCAGTCGATCAAGGTGCTCGGGGGATTTCAAACTCCTTGGGGCATCGTGACGTATCCTCGCGCCTATGGAAGCCTCGGCCTGCCCTGAGGTTATCAGCGCCTTTTTCCTCGCGCTTAGCGGAATGCTTGACAGTGCAAAGTTGCGTGTGATACTCGGGCAACACAGTGAAATTTAGGGGGGAATGCGCATGACCGCGATTCGGCGATGCTGCGTGGCCGCGTTCGTTTTTCTTGCATGGGGCGCGGTCGCGCAGGCACAAATCCCGCGCGACCCCACGCCGGTTGTCGCAAAGACCTCTCCCGCCGACCTGGCCGCAGGGAAAGTGCGGTATGAGGCGATCTGCTCGAGGTGCCACGGGCTCGACGGCGGCGGCAGCGACGGGCCGAATCTTCAGGGGGCGGCAGAGAGACTCGGCGACCAGGCGGTGGGCGACATCATTCGCATGGGAATTCCAGGCACGGGAATGAACGGTTTCGGGATGAGCGCGGATGAGGCCGGGCAGGTCGTCGGCTATCTGCGAACGCTCGGGCGCACAGCGGACACAGAAATAGCCAAAGGCGATGCAACAAAAGGCAAAGAGGTGTACGACGCGAGCGGCTGCGCCACGTGCCACATCGTCGGCGGGCAGGGTGGCGGCGTGGGGCCGGAACTGACGCGCGTCGGCGCGATGCGCGGACCCAGCTACTTGCGCACAACACTTTTGACTCCCGGCGCGATTCTGCCGAAAGAGGCCGGCGCGATGGAACGCGGCCGCTTCACGCAATTTTTGTTCGTCCACGTGGTTACAAAAGGCGGCCGTTCCGTGGAAGGAACCCGCGTGTACGAGGATTCGTTCACGATCGAACTCAAGGACGCCACGGGCCGTTTCCACTCGTTCCGGAAAGTCGATTTGCAGAGGCTGGAGAAGCTGCCCGGGAAAAGCGTGATGCCGAGCTTCAAGGACACGTTGTCCGCGACCCAACTGGACGATCTGGTCGCATACCTGGCCGGCTTGAAAGGCGCCCAATGAAAGCCATCCGATACGCCCTCGCCTTGCTTGCGCTCGCAACCTCGCTTCCGGCTTTCGGGCAGGTGCCCTATCAGCGCATCGTGAAATCGGACAGCGAACCGGAGAACTGGCTTACCTATGGCGGGAATTATTACGATCAACGCTTCTCAGGGCTCAAGCAACTTACGCCGCAAAACGTAGCGGGGCTGAAATTGGCCTGGGCCTACCAGCCCGTGCGGCCGGCGGGAAACGTCGAAACCTCGCCGATCGTGGTGGACGGCATCATGTATGTCACCGAGCCGCCCAGCACGGTGACGGCCCTCGATGCCCACACGGGCGCCAAGCTCTGGACATGGTCGCCCATTCTGAAGAATGTGGTTGCGATCGGCCTGTTTCAGACGAATCGCGGCGTGGCGGTAATGGACGATCGAGTGTTCGTCGCGACGATTGACGCGCATCTCGTGGCGCTCGACGCGAAATCCGGCGCCGTGATTTGGAACACAGTCGTCGCGGACAACAAGATGGGGTATGCCATCACGGGTCCGCCGCTCGCGTTCAACAGAAAGATCATGATCGGAACCGGCGGGAGCGAAGCCGCGGTTCGCGGCCTTCTGGATTGCTACGACGCCAAGACGGGCAAGAGGCTCTGGCGAATTTGGACCGTTCCGTTGCAGGGCGAGCCCGGCTCGGAAACGTGGGGCGATTCTGTGCCGGCCGGCGGCACCACCTGGAATGCGGGCGCCTACGATCCCAAGCTGAATCTCGTGTATTGGGGCACGGGCAATCCCGCTCCGGACTGGAACGGAGACGCGCGTCCCGGCAGCAACCTTTATACCTGCTCGCTGCTGGCGATCGATCCGGATACCGGGAACATCAAATGGTACTTTCAGTTCTCGCCGCACGAAACGCACGATTGGGACGCGTCCGAGCCGCCGATTCTGTTTGACGAGCCGATCGACGGCAAGCCGCGAAAGCTCCTGGGCTTCGCGAACCGCAACGCGTTTTATTACGTCCTCGATCGCGAAACGGGCGACTTCGTCGCGGGCATGCCTTACGCCAAGCAGACGTGGGCGAAAGGACTCGACGCCAAGGGACAACCAATCGTGCTGCCCGACACAGGGCCCAGCCCGGAAGGAAACCTGGTGTTCCCGAGCATCACCGGCGCGATCAATTGGACCAGCAATTCCTATAGCCCGCTGACCAGGCTCTTCTACGTGGACGCGCGTGAAATGGGCTCCTACTTCGTCAAAGGGACCACCACCAAATGGGAGATGGGAAAATTCCCCCTGGGCGCGGGAGGGGAACGCGCGCTCAGCGGCGACGACGCCTACGGCGCGATCCGCGCGCTCGACGCGACGACCGGAAAAATGAAGTGGGAATTCCGGCTGCACTCCCCGTCGTGGGTGGGCACGCTCGCGACCGCCGGCGGGCTGGTGTTCTCCGGAACGGATGAAGGCAATTTCTTCGCGCTCGACGCGAATACCGGAAAGCCTCTCTGGGACATCTACTTGGGATCTTCCCTCCGGTCGAATCCAGTGACGTACGCGGTAGAAGGGAAGCAATACGTATTCGTGACGGCCGGCACTACGTACTTTGTGTTCGGCCTGCCGTAAAGCGGCGCGAGTACCCGATCGAGCGGCTTCTGCGTCCCAAGAGCTTCAGGCCACCCGGTTTCTCGTCGTGCGCAAAACTTGATCGAACATTCAAGGAGGCGGAGCAATGCGACGCGGATTCCTGCGATTTCTGCGGAGTAGCGCGATTGTGGTTTTGGCCGTCGGCGTTTTGGGGGGCACGCCGAGCCGGGCTGCCGCGGCAAAAGCCGCTCCGCAGAGCGCCGCGAGCGGGTGGCGGTGGGTGATCGACGCCATCGTCGCGGTGATGACCGGGCTGCCGTTCGGGGCGACGTCGGGCTGGCGGTAGGAGACATCATGGCGGGGCAATGCAATTGACATTCGATGGGCCGCTGTCTATCTTGAGGGCGCTTATGCCGGGAGAACCTCCGGCGGTGTGCGGCTGGTAAGGGGGGGATCGTCATGAAGAGACATACGAATTGGCCGCTGGCGATGGCGCTCTCGTTCGGGTACCTGTGCGTGGCCGGAGCGGCCGCGGCGCAGGTTTCGCTCGAAGTGATGAATCCCCGCGGCGAAATTCCTCCGCCGAAGACGCTGGGCATCAGCCCGCGGGGCGGAAATCTCGACGGCAAGAAGATCGTGCTGATCGACAACGGCAAATACGGCGCGAGCAATTTCCTCGACGCGCTTGCAGACATGCTCAAGCAGAAATATCCGGCGGCGACGATCGTGATGTATCCAAAACCGGCGGCGCAGACGATTACGGATCTCCCCAAGTGGTATCCCACGGTCAAGCAGCAGGGCGACCTGTTCGTTTTCGGTGTTGGTGATTGAGGGAGCTGCACGTGGTGGGGTTCCCACGACACGATCGAAATTGAAAAGACGGGAATGCCGGGAGTTTATTTCACAACCACTGAATTTCTCGAAGACGCGAAGTCGGCGGCGAAAGACCGCGGAATGCCGGGAATCCGCACGCTGGCGCTTCCCGCGGACAAGTACTACGTGGCGCGCGCGAATAAGCAGGAGGTGCAGGCGATTGTCGAAGCGTTCTTCGACGAGATGGTGGAGGCGCTGACGCGGCCGCTGACGCCGGAGGAGACGAAGCCTTCTCAGGCGCAGCAGTTACACGAAAGCGCGAACATCAAGGTGACCGGGAAGGATTTCCTGGACGCGTCGGAAAAGGTGAACGAGCTGTTCCTCGATAATCACTGGGCCGACGGTTTGCCGATCGTTCCGCCGACCCCCGAATTGGTGAAGCAGATGGAGGCTGGGACGACGCGTTCACCGAAGGAAGTCATCGGGCAAGTGGCGCCCAAGAACGGTACAGCAACCATCGAGAAGGTCGCGATCAACGCAGTGATGGCGGGGGCAAAGCCTGAGTATCTTCCGGTAATTTTAGCGGCGATGGAAGGCTTCCTCGACAAGCACTACGACCTGACGCACGTGGTGGCGTCCACAGGATCGTTCACGCCCGTCGTGATTGTGGATGGTCCCATCGCGAAGGAGCTCGACTTCAATTCCGGCATCGGCATGTTGGGCCACGGGTGGCGGGCAAATAGCACGGTAGGCCGGGCGCTCCAGCTTTCGCTGCTGAATCTCGGGCAGACGTGGCCGCAGGTAAACTTCATGGGGCTCACGGGGCGGCTCGAGGCGTACACGTTCTACACGTTTGCGGAAGACACGGCGAAAAGCCCGTGGGAACCGTACAACGTGAGCCAGGGCTTCCAGGCCGGAGAGAGCACAGTGACGGTGTCTTCGGCCGGCAACCCGCAGATTTTCGGCGGCGGCGCGGTGGCGCCGTGGACGGCGCAGGGCGTGATCGATCAGATCGTCGCGCAGATTCGGAACCGGGGAGTGGTGTGGCCCCACGCTCAGAAACACATCATTGTGTTGCATCCCGATTGCGCTGTCGAGCTCGCGAACAAGGGTTACACGCGAAGGAGCCTGCAGGAGTACCTGTATGAGCAGACCCGCGTGCCGTTCGAGAAGCTAGCCAAGGGAGTCTCGTTCGGGGAAGGCTCGGAAGAGGACTTCATCCGGGCATCGATCGCCGACGGTCGAATCCGGCCCGACCGGGCGCAGATTTTCCTGGACAACCTCAAGCCCGGTGGGTGGATCCCGGTCGTTCAGAGCCCCGACGATTTTCACATCGTCGTGGCGGGCGGCTCGCCCGGATACGATCTGCTCTTTACGTATCCGGGGACGAACTGGGCGCACCAAACGAAGAAGATTGATGGAGCGACTTTGACCAAAGCGGGTCATTAGAACGAAGCCCGCGCGGACCGACATTGACGTGGGGGAAATCCAAGTGAGGAAGCTTGCGTGGATTGTGCTTGTCGCTTTCGGTGTGGTTTTTTGTGCCAATGCGCAGCAGGGTGCGCCACCGCGGAACCCCGAGAAGGAAGCCGCGCAGGCCGCGGCGGCCGATCGCGGACGCGCGCTGTTCAAGCAAAATTGCGCCGTGTGCCACGGTGAGGACGCCACTGGCGGGCGCGGGCCTGATCTAATCCGTTCGAGTCTCGTTCGCCACGACAAGAACGGAGATCTGATCGGCCCCGCGGTTACGCAGGGGCGTCCCGATCGAGGAATGCCTGCGTTCCCGTTCGGCCAGGACCAGATTGCCGATCTTCTTGCATTCGTCCAAGCGCAACTGAATCTCTTCGATCTCCACACGCGCGTGCCGGGCGCCTATCCGAACGACATTCCGGCCGAGCGGCTGGCGACAGGCACCGTCGAGGCGGGCAAGGCGTTTTTCAACGGCGCGGGCGGATGCTCGAAGTGCCACTCGCCGACGGGCGATCTGGCGGGCATCGCCACGAAATACAACCCTCCCGATTTGGAGCAGCGCCTGCTCTATCCCGTCGGTGTGCCCCTCACTGCGACTGTGACGCTGCCGTCGGGAAAGCTGTTCGAGGGGAATCTTATTCTGAACGACGGATTCAATGTGGCGATACAGGGCAAGGACGGCTGGTATCATTCCTGGCCGCGCAGCACGGTGAAGAAAGTCGAAGTAAACGACCCGCTCAAGGCGCACGCGGAACTGCTGGACAAATACACCGACGCGGACCTCCACAACATCTTCACCTATCTCGAGACCTTAAAGTGAGACGGCTCGCATTCTTGGTTGCGCTGATTTGTGCATGCGCGGCGTGGTCGCCGGCGCAGGAACTCGATCCGGCCGCACTGCGCAAACCTCCGACGGACATGTGGCCGACGTTCAACGGCGACTACACCGGCCGGCGCTTCAGCCCGCTGACTCAGATCAACAAGGACAACGTAGGCTCGCTCACGCTCGCCTGGGCGTTCCAGTCGCACACCACGTCTCTCGAGTCCATGCCGATCGAGGTGGACGGCATCCTGTACGTCACCGCGGCGAATCAGATGTGGGCTGTCGATGCGCGCACGGGACGGCAGATTTGGCGCTTTCAGCGTCCGGGCGCAGTCGGCGGAGGCAGCAAGGGCACCGCGATGTACAAGGACCGCCTGTACATGACGACGCCGGACGACGTGCTGCTGTGTTTGGACGCGCGCAACGGAA
>Ga0181521_10005225_pt1 | contig 14532 bp, 15 predicted proteins | sample PEATcosm2014_Bin_32_FD_119764 | JGI IMG/M metagenome (GOLD analysis project Ga0181521, IMG submission 119764) | Peatland microbial communities from MTU Mesocosm Facility, Houghton, MI, USA - PEATcosm2014_Bin02_60_metaG | ecosystem: Environmental > Terrestrial > Soil > Wetlands > Peat | place...
AGCCTCTGTGCTGGCACGGGCAGTGTTCCCTCACGAGCGGCAGGCGGTGAACTTGCGCAAGCCGACACGCTCCGCCCGGTCCGAGAGGTTCGCGCCACCCTTAGAACACACGTTCGCTCACCGCAAGCAACTCATTAGGAGGCAGGTGACAACCCTTCCGCGCTGGACGCGTCAGGCTCACCGGCCGGCGGCTCATTCTCGAGGGCGCTGGTTCCGGTGTCCGCCGCGGTCTCAAGCCCTCCCGCCGCTGGGTCAACCACCGCCACAGCCTCGGGCGTCGCCCCGGCGTCATCGGCAACGAGGTCGGCGGCAACCTCGGCCACGGCGTGACCGGATTCGCCGGTCTCCGCCTCGGCCTCCGCTTTCTCGCCCGCGGCCCAAGCCTCGGCTGACATCGTCTCGCCACCTTCGGCCGGCTTCCAGACCATCTCGCCCGACTGCTCGACCCACTCGCCCTCGGCCCACTCGCCCTCGGCGTAGTGGGCTTCCTCAGCAGCCTCGGACTCGCTCTTGATGTCGATGTGCCAGCCGGTCAGACGCGCGGCGAGGCGGGCATTCTGGCCTTCTTTGCCGATCGCGAGCGAGAGCTGATAGTCGTGGACGATCACCGTCGCACGGCCCCGTTCCTCGTCGAGGATGACCTCTTTCACCTTCGCCGGCTGAAGCGCCCGGGACACGAACTCGGCCGGGTCATCGGAGAACGGCACGATGTCGACCTTCTCGCCCCGCAGCTCGGTGGTCACCATGCGCACCCGCGCGCCCCGGGCACCTACGCAGGCTCCGACCGGGTCCACGTTGCTGTCATTCGACCAGACCGCGATCTTGGTCCTGTGGCCGGGCTCGCGGGCGCAAGCCTTGATCTCGACGACGCCGTTGGAGATCTCGGGCACCTCGAGCTCGAACAGGCGCTTGATGAGCCCGGGGTGGCTGCGCGAGACGACGATCTGGGGCCCTTTGCTCGTCTTGCGGACTTCGACGATGTAGGCCTTGAGTCGAGCGCCGTGGTCGTAGCGCTCATAGGGGACCTGTTCGGCCTGGGGCAACAGGGCCTCGACCTTGCCCAGGTCGAGGAGCGTGTAGCGATTGTCGCTCTGCTGGATGATCCCGGTGACGATGTCACCCTCACGCCCGGCGTACTCCTCGTACTTGCGATCGCGTTCGGCTTCCCGGATGCGCTGGAGGATCACCTGGCGCGCCGCTTGCGCCGCGATGCGTCCGAAGTCCTCGGGAGTGTCGTCCCATTCTCGCGTTACGTTCCCTTCTTCGTCGAGCTCCTGCCCGTAGACACGGATCTCCCCGGAGTCCGGGTCGATGGTCACGACGGCTTCCTCAGCAGCCTGCGGCAGGCGCTTGTAGGCAGCCACAAGCGCGTTGGCAAGCGCGTCGAACAACGTGTCGACGGCAATGCCCTTCTCCACGGCGATCTGCTGGAGCGCCTCCAGGAGGTCGAAATTCGTCGAGCTCATAGGGTGTCCGCCATCTCTCTTTGGGCGCTGTCAGTTTCTTCAGCCGCCGAGGACGGCTTTGTGGCGGCGCGGCGCTCACTGCGGGCAGTCGGCGCGGCGGTACTGGCCAACGCCGCTTTCCAGTCGAAGACCGTGTGGGCTCTTTCGATGTCGCCATACGCGAGGCGCCGGCGGCCGTCGGCCAGTCCGGGCGCTGTCACGACGATGCCGTTGTCGTCGGCGGAGGAGAGCTCGCCCTCGCACCTGCGCTCGCCGTCGACTCCGGGCAAGGTCCGCACTGAGATCTCGTGGCCGACGAAACGGCGGAAGTGCTCGGGGCGGCGCAACCGCCTTTCCAGGCCCGGGCTCGAAACCTCGAGTTCGTACCGGCTCGACGGTCCGACTCCTGCCCGGTCGATCGCGGCGGAGATCGCCCTGCTCACGGACGCGAGCGTGTCCAGGTCGATTCCACCCTCACGGTCGACAGTCACGACGATGTTGCCGGAGCGGGTCTCCACGTCCACGAGGTCGAGGCCAGCTGCCTTCAGCAAGGGCGCGGCGACGCGCTCTACGTCGTCTGACGTACCCATCGCCGCTGCCTCCTTCGTAACCTACCTGCTCCAGAAATGACAAAACGTGGGCGGCCGCCCACGTCCACGCCTTCTGCATATCAATCGAACGGTTCGGGAGACTTTAGCATTCCGCCGGCCCACCGGCACTACCCAGTCTCAGTTTACTGGACTCGGATCGCGCCCCGTACGCCGTCTAGGTGGGCATTTGCGGCTCCTCGACCAAGTGCTTGAGGTCGTCTCTCGCGAGTCCCAGCTGCTTTCGCACGGTGCCCTCGGCGATCCCGAGCGAGCGGGCCGCCTCCTTCGGCGTTAGGCCCACGACAAAGCACAGCGTTGCGCACGCCCGCCGCCGCGCGGGCATGCGGCCGAGCGCCGCCTCGAGACCGAGATTGGAGACCGCCTCGGCCGCGGTGTCACGACGGGAGACCTGCTCGGTCTCAAGGGGGTACTCGTGCCTCCAGTGACGGCGCGAGAGGCGGAACGCCGTGCGGTAGACGTAACCCGGTGGGTTGGTCCCGAGGCGCACGCGCCGCCAGTGGCCGAGGGTACGGGCAAAGGCCTCTTGCGCCACATCCTCGGCAGTGGGCCGGTCCAGGCCACCGATCTCGAGCGCGCGGACGAGGCGCGCATAGTGGGCTTCGTAGACGGTCACGAAGTCTCCTGCCGCCTCGCTCTTGCGGTCGTCTTCGATGACGACAGTCTGTCCCAACGGGGCGCCCCCAGGTCGCCAGGCGCGCTAACCGCCGATCGGCTTGGCGGACGGGGCCGGCCGCGGGGAGCTCTGGGGTCCCGACCCGCCCGAGCTCGCCGAACCGGGAGAGCCCGACGCGCTGGAACCGACCGTCCTTGACACTCCACCCTGGGTCCCCGAGCACGCTCCCACTGCCATGGCCAACGACCCGGAACCCGGCAAGTCGGCCTGTTCGAGAACGGAGCCGGCGCCGGACAGCGCGTACACCGTCGCTTGCCCTGGTGTCGCGCTGCCCTGGCCGCCGGTCCCGCCGACCTTCGCCGTCGCCTGGGCGTGGACGAGCACCGCCCACCTGTCGACGACGGTCATGACGTCGTTTCCCCCGCCCGCAAAATCGGCCCGCACTCTCGCGGCCTGGCCGGTCGTGTGCGCCACGACAACGACGATCGGCGATCGCTCCGCGACACCGACCACCTGGTCCGACAGCACGTCGATGGGCTGGGCCAGCGACGGCCCGAGAGGGACCGTCACGACGCCGACGGCACCGGAGTCGGACACTTCCACCACGAGGGCCCGTTTGAGGGCGCAGCTCACCGGCGCCGCGCGCACGCTCGAGGTGGGAACCGATGGGCTTCGTCCCGTCCCGGTGGCCACGGGAGTGGAGACAGGCGCCGAGGCGGGGACGAGTTCGAGGGGCGCCATGACAAAGGTGGCCGTGAAGGCTCGGACGCTCACACCGCCGCCCGTGCGAGTGAACAGATGCCGGATGACCGCGCCGCCGATCGACCCGTAAGGCGAGTAGAGCGAGCAATTCCAGATACTGCACAAGGACGTGCCCGAACTAGCGAAAGCACGCGTGGCCCGCAGCCGGCCCGAGCTCGGAGTACCTTGGGCGACCGCGGCCGCGGGTGAGACCACACTCGCCGGGGAACCTGCCTTTGTCCCGGTGTTGACCCAGCCGAGTCCCTCAGGAGCGCCACCGGGGCTCATCGGAGCCGGGGCGGCCGCCGACATGCGGCCGAAGCTCGGTGCCCTTTGGCTCGGGGACTTCCCCAGCGCCGTCACCGTCGTCCCGCGGTGACGGCTGACGCCGATGCCCACGCCCGCGCCGACGAGCACGATCACAAGGCCGAGAGTCGCCGCGGTGCGGGCGCGACGGGCCTGTTGGCGGCGGTGGCGGCGGACGATGCCGTCGAGGACCTCTCGCGAGGGCTTGACGGGGTTCGCCTCGTCGAGAAGATGGGAGAGATCAGGGCCGTCCATTACGTCCTTTCAAAGCGACGAGGAGGCAGTTTCGCGCTGTTGCAGTTTCGAGACGGTCTTGGCGCCGCCGCAGCCTCGCTCGGCCGCCTAGGCGATCGCGGGTAACTCGGGGAGCCCAAGGCCGCCTGCCGCGACACCGCACGGGCATCGAGGCAGCCGGCCAAGGCGGCAAAGGAGGGCCGCCAGAACATGCTCAGGAGGAGGCGACGAGCTGGTAGACGACCGTGACCTGGACCGAGATCTGCTGCTGACCCGCCTGCACCGGTACCGAGCCGCCGCCGGCCACGGGGGCCTGCGCGTTGAGGTTGTAGTACACGTACTGGCCGGCGTTCTCCTGGTCGGTGATCGAGACGATCGGTCCGAGTGTCAATCCTCCTCCCGCGGCAACCTGGGTCGCCTCGGTGTTCGCCGCCTGCATCGCCTGCGCCCGTGCGGAGGCGAGCAGCGCCGACTGGTTCGAGATGGAGAAGGAGATGCCGCCGAGAGTGACCCCGTTCCCCGTCGCGGTCACGGCGGCGTCCAGGGCTTGGCCGAGGTCGGCGAGGTCGTTCATCGTGACCGAGAGGTCGTCCTCGGCAGTGAAGCTGCGGACAACCCCTTTCGAGTTCGTGTTGGCAGAGAGGTTCAAATAGCTCGTCTGCATGTCCTTCAACTGCACGCCGCTTTGTTCCAGCGACTGCTCGAGGGTTGCCACCTGGGCGTTGTTGTGCTCGAGGGCCACGACCGCGGTGCGCGCGGTCGTGGTCACGCCGATGCTGAACGTGGCGGTGTCGGGCGTGCCCTCCACCACGCCGTTACCTGTGACGGTGATGGTCGGCGGCGAAGTCGTCGAAGCGTCATGTGACGCGGTGAGCACAGCCTTAATGTTGGCTGAGCGAGGCTGCGAGCCGGAGCTGCTCAGCGCGGCCGCGCCGACGAGGGACCCCACCACCACCAGCGCCGCGACGCCGACGATGCCGGCGGCTCGGGCGGCGAAACTCGGACCGTGCGTGGGGGCGCCGACCGGGCCGGCGAAGCCCGGACCGCTCGCGTCCGCAACTGTTGACTCAGGCCCAGCGCTCAGCGATGCCTGCGCTGAGTCCCCCTGTCCGGGGAAAGCTCCGGGCTCTCGGCTGTTCACTCGGTCTTCGTTCACTTCGGACTCTCCTTGCGTGAGTGCTCGACCCTCCCGCTGAGGGTCCAATGCTGCAAAGCGTCCGGCCTGCCGATTCGCGTACTTCGGATCTCTCAGGCCGGTCGACGCCTGACCAGAGCGGGTCGAGACCGCGCCCGTGCGATGCGAAGCCGCACCGGTAGGTGGGTCGGTACAGGCTTGTCCGACGATCGCGCCATGCCACTCGCAACGGCTCCCCCGGATCGCTCGGTGCCCGGCCGCAACTTCCCCAAAGGGCGTGCCAGCAGGCGCGCTTTCCCGAGGCCTCCGCGGGCCCAGACGCGACGCCCATCAGGCCTGACCGAAGGGCGCGGCCGGCGCCGTCCCCTCCTCGCCGCCGGAGGTGTCGCGATAGTCCTGGCATGCGGAGCTCTCGGCGCGGTGGTCGCGAACCGGGCACCCCGGCCCGTGGTATTGCTGGCAGTCGCGCACCGCGTCCCCGCAGGCGTCCCGGTCACTGCTTCCGACCTGGAGACCGTTTCGGTCGCCCCCGTCGCCGGTCTGGACGCGATACCCCTGCTGGACGCCGGACAGGTGATCGGTCGCCGTGCGGCAGAGGAGCTCGAACCCGGTTCGCTGCTGGTGCCTGCAGAGCTGAGCCCGCAACAAGGGCTGCCGGCCGATGTCGCGCTGATAGGAACAAGCCTGGCAGTCGACCAGATGCCCGCCGAGCTAACCGCCGGCGAGCGCGTCCTCGTTGTGCTGTCCGGCACGAACGGCGTGGGTTCCAGCCTGGCGACCGACACCGCGAGTGCCGCCGGAGGTACGTCGAGTCGGGCCTCGGTGCCGTCGCCGACCGGTCCCCCAGGCTCGGTGCTCTGCCGCGCCACAGTGATCTCGGTCTCGTCCCCAGTCAGCTCGTCCGGCCTGGCCGGCACGGCGGCGACAACCTCTGTTGCGACACTCGAAGTGCCGGAGGCGGCTGCGGGCGCCGTCACCGCCGCGAGCGCCGCGGGAGACGTCAGCCTGGCAGTGGTCGGCGGTTCGGATGACGGCGCCGCGGCACCATGATCCTCCCCGGGATCTCCCGGACAGGTGCCCGGTGACAAGCGCTCTAAATCCAGCCGCCCCCATGTCCCGGGTTCGGCTCGACAAGGCGCTCGTCGATAAGGCGCGTTCGCTTCGGGCGAGCGTGGCGGAGCGGCTGGCGACGGATCCGCAGCGCCCGGACAGTCTCGGCCTCGCTGCAGCGGAGACCGCCAACATGAGCCGCGCGGCGGTCCGTGACCTCGTCGTCGACCTGCTCGACCGGGAGGCGGTTGCCCTCATGGCCAACGGGCAGGATCCGCTCCCGAAACTTGACGAGAGGACACTCGTCGAACTCGTGCTTGCGATGCTCTTCGGCCTCGGCCTGTTGCAGGTCTTCATCGATGACGAAATGGTCGAGAACATCGACGTGAACGGCGCCGAGACCGCGTTCGTTACGTTCGCGAACGGAGACAAACTCTGTTTCGGGCCTATCGCCGAGAACGACGACGAACTCGTGGCGATGGTCAGGTCGGCCGCGGCACGTTTCGGTCTTTCCGAGCGGCGGTTCGACTCGGCCCAGCCTGAGCTCGACCTCCGCCTCCCCAACGGCAGCCGCCTCTCCGCCGTGATGGCCGTCACGGCCCGGCCAGTCATAGACATAAGGCGTCATCGTCTCTCCGACCACAGCTTGGACGACCTCGTCGCGCTCGGAACGCTCGATGACGATCTCGCCCGGATGCTCGCGGCCGCGGTTCGTGCCAAGCGCAACATCCTCATCTCCGGCGCCATGAACTCCGGCAAGACCACGCTGCTTCGCGCGCTGGCGGCGGAGATCAGCCCCCTCGAGCGCATCGTGACCATCGAGCAGGCACTCGAGCTGGGGCTCGATCGCCAGATCGAGCGGCACCCCGACACGGTCGCGATGGAGTCCCGACTCGCGAACACAGAAGGTGTCGGGGCAATCGGCATGGCGCAGCTTGTGCGCCGGTCCCTGCGCATGAACGCGTCGCGCGTCATCGTCGGCGAGGTGCTCGGGGACGAGGTCGTCCCGATGCTGAATGCCATGAGCCAGGGCCGGTCGGGCTCCATGGCGACCATCCACGCCGACGATTCCGCCGGGGTCTTCCGACGCCTGGCCGCCTACGCCATCCAGGCGCCGGAACGCCTTCCCCTCGAAGCGACCAACCTCCTCATCGCGGGTGCGGTCCACCTGGTCGTCCATCTCGACACAGCCGACTGCCGAACGGCCGCTAACGCCACGACGCCCTTGCATCGGGAGGAGCGTGAGTTCCCCGGGCCCTCGCGCCACGTCGCCTCGGTGCGGGAGGTCGTCGGAGTCGACGGCCCACTTGTCATCACAAACGAGGTCTGGAGGCCAGGGCCTGACGGCCGCGCCGTCCCGGCCGCGCCGCTTCGCGACGCCACGGCTGCGCTCTTGTCGGCCCACGGTTACCGACCGCCGCGCCGGGAATCGGTGGGAGCCTGGTGACAACCGCGGCGCTGATCCTCGTTGCTTCGGCGGGAGGTGCCGGTGTGTGCCTGTTCATCGCCGGTGTGCGGCGGGCGCCCGTGGACCGGATAACGAGCGCTGCCCAGCACCGCGGGCCGACGCGTGGACAGCTGCGACAAGGTGCCGTCGCGCTGAGTGCCGGTCTGCTCGCCTACCTGGTGACACGCTGGCCCGTGGCCGTCCCTCTGGGAGCCCTGGCCGTTCTCGGTCGTCGCGGCCTCGCAAGAGGCCGCGCGAGCCACGTCATCGAGAGCATCGAGGCAATCGCCTCCTGGACAGAGATGCTCCGGGACACACTCGCCGGGGCGGCCGGTCTCACCCAGGCCTTGATCGCCACGGCCCAGATCTGTCCGCGAGCGATCCGCGCTCAGGTGGGCGCGCTCGCGAGCCGTCTTTCCAGCGGAGCGGTCCTCACGGCGGCGTTGCGGAGCTTTGCCGACGAGCTCGCCGACCCGGCCGCGGACGTCGTGGTGGCCACTCTCTTGCTGGCTGCCACCGAGCGAGCCCACCGGCTCGGCGACCTGCTCGGCGCGCTCGCCGAGTCGACCCGGGAGGAGGTCGCAATGCGCCAGGCCGTGGAGGCCTCCCGCGCCTCCGCGCGAGGCGCCGTGCGGACGGTGACGGGCTTCTCGTTCGGCTTTCTCGGCCTCATGGTCCTGTTCGCCCACTCGTACCTCGAGCCGTATCGGGCGCCGGCGGGCCAGGCCGTGCTGGTGGTCGTCGCCACTCTCTTCGGCCTCGGGCTCTGGTTAATGGCAGTCATGGTCCGGGCACGGCCGGAACCCCGCCTGCTGCTCATGGAGCCGACCAAGTGAAGTTGCTCGTTCTGCTCGGGATCGGCGCCGGGTTGGGCGTGACGGCAGTTGTGGTTGGCCTGTCGCGGCCGGCTCCGGTCGGTCCGGACGACCTGGCGTCACCTCCGACCTCGTCGTGGCCAGTGCGAATAGGCCGCGAGCTCACCAAACTGCTCGGGCTTGCCAGCTCGGCGAGGCGGCCCTTGCGCCAGGACCTCAACATCCTCGGTCGCTCGGACGAATCACTTGCCGTGGCGACCACTCTGGCGGCGGTTGCGGCTGGCGCCGGTGCCGTGGTCGCGTGTGGCGGATCGCCCTACTTGGGTTTCCACATGGCGATTGCGATCGTGCCCCTGGTGTGCCTTGCCGCCGGGCTGGGAGGGGCTTGCGTGCCTTCCCTCCTCGTACGGCGCGCGGCCGGCGCCGCGCGAAGAGATCTCGTCCGCTCTCTGGCGTGCTGGCTCGAGCTGGTCGCGCTGGCGCAGGCAGGTGGTATGGGAATCGAAAGCGCGTTGGAAGCAGCCAGCTCGATATCCGGAGAGGCGACCTTCCTCCGCATCCGGCGCTCGCTCGATCTTGCTCGTCACGCCGGCCGATCACCGTGGGACGGTCTCGGCCGGCTCGGCGGCGAGCTCGGCGTCAACGAACTCGAGGAGCTCGCCGCCAGCGTGCGACTCGCCGGGACCGAGGGCGCCCGCATCCGCTCCAGCCTCAGTGCCAAGTCCGCGTCGCTGCGGCGCCGCCAGATGGCCGACGCCCAAGGTCGGGCGAATGCCACGACAGAGCGCCTCTTCCTGCCGGCGATCGTGCTCATGATCGGGTTCGTCCTGTTCCTCGTCTTCCCCGCCGCCGTGACGCTGTCGCACGTGTTCTGAGCGATGCCCGGGAGAGGTGTCGCGCCCATCGGTGGGGCCCCACCCCACCCGGCTGCCCGGTCGCACCGGCTCAAGTCAAAGCGCCCGCAAGTCGGGCCCAAACCAAGGAGCATCCAGCCGTGTCCGAGATCCAGGTTGTCATCTTCCTCGTAGAGGCCTGCCGTAGCCGGCTGGCCGAGGCGCGTCTCGAACCCGAGCGCGGCGACGTCGCCGAGAAGCTCGTCCTCGTCGCCGTCTTCGTCGCGCTGGCGATCGCCGTCGGGGTGATCATCACCAAAGCGGTGACGGGCGATGCGAACCACATCTCGAACCTGATCACCGCGTCCCAATGAGCTCGATCCTTCCCCGTTGCGACCGGAGCAGCAAGGCACCCGGCGGCAGCGAGTGCGGCTCCAGCACCGCCGAGATTGTTGTCATCCTGCCCGTTCTCATGCTCCTCATCACCGTCGGCCTCCAGTTCGCTCTCTGGGCGCTCGCCTCCGGCGCCCTGACGGACTCGGTAGCCCAAGGCGGCGCCGCACTGCGAGCCGACGGCGGGACCCCAACCGCGGCGCGTACCGCCGCGCTACAGGAACTCCAGGTGCTCGCGGGCGGCCTCGTCGTGCAACCGGCGGTCGCGGTCGGGACCTTGCCAAACAGCTTCGCTTCACTCTCCGCGTCAGGTTCGGTGCCGTCTCTCTTGCCGGGCCAGCACTTGATCGTCTCGGCTGAGTCGATCGGCCCGGACCAGCAGTTCCGGGCAAGCGGATGAGCGCGGTGCAAACCAGGCATGAAGGCGGGTCGGCTGAGACCAGGCTGGCGCCGCGTTCCGAGGTCGGCTCGGCGGCCGCCGAGATCGTGATCCTCACCCCGTTGCTCATCATGGTGGCCCTCCTCTTTGTGGTCGGCGGCCGCCTCGCCAACGGCCTGCAGGAGGTCGGCGCAGCGGCCCGGACGTCCGTGGACGCGGCTGTCATCGCACCGACGGCTGCCACGGCCGACGCCCAAGGAGCAGTCGCGGCAGCCTCCGAGGTCTCCCACGACTGCCACTCATACTCCTTCGCAGCCGATGTGGCCGACTTCGCGCCCGGAGGTCTCGTCTCGGTCCAGATCCGTTGCGAGGTCGGACTCGCCGCGCTCGGGATACCGCTTCTGCCTGACTCGGTCACACTGGCCGGCCGCGCCTCCGGCGCGATAGAGCCCTATCGGGAGGCGGAATGACAAATCGCAAAGCGCGAACAGCAGCCCGGACCCCGCGGTCCTCGAGGCGTGACCACTCAGGCGAACTCGAGCAAGGAGCGCTGACGCCATTCGTCATGTTGCTCTGCGTCGCTCTCATGGCTGTGCTCGCCCTCATCGTCGACGGAGGTCGCGCGTTGAGCGCGCGGCAAGCCGCCCTTTCCGAGGCGGAACAAGCTGCTCGCCTCGGGGCGACGCAGCTCTCGATCGCCTCGCTGCACGCGGGACGGACGAGTTTCCAGATTGGGAACGCCGAAGCGGCGGCCGAGCGGTACATGTCCGCCTCCGGACATCCCGGCTCGGCGGTGGTGGTCGGAGCTTGCGTCCTCGCGACGGTCCGGACCTACGCGCTCGCCACTCCCCTCCTCGCGCTGGTCGGGATCGATCACCTCCCAGTCTCGGCGTCGGCCGCCGCCACCGTCGTCGTCGGATAGACCCGCCCCGGCGTCCTCCGCCGGTCCTCCCCGGCCCGACAACTGCGACCTGGACGTGAGGACGCTCTTGTGCCTCGCGGACGGCCTTTTGACATGATGGGGGCCGAAACGGGATATTGCGAGTACCGCGTGCAGGTGGCGTGCTCGCTTGCACGAAGCCTGACTCGCCCGACTCCGCGGCCAATCGGCCGACCTCGTGCGTCTTAAATAGGAGCCCGCCATGAGTTCGCCGATTCCGAGCGCCTCGGAGAGCGACCTGGGCGGCACGCCCCCCGGCGCGGTCATGAATCCCACGAGCGCGCTGGCGCTCAGCGGCCTTCTGAAGGTGCAAAGGCGTTGGTCCCTCGCCTACGTTGCAGGTCTGGAGGCGGCCGACGACGACTTCGCCGCTTCCGGCGACGAGGGGTTGACTCGCCTTGACGGTGCGTGTCTCGGGGACAACGGTCACCACGGCCCTGGTCCCACGAACACGCGCGTCAGGCGTCGGCCGGTCGAAGAGGCGGCCGCACCGGTCCTCGCCAGCACCGGGCGCAACCGGCTCCCGATCCATCTAGAGGACGCCGAGTGGACCCGTCTTGCCCTGGGCGTCGCCGCGGACGTCCTCGCCTTGACGGGCGTGCCAGCCAACGCGGAATTTCTCCAGCTCGGTCCCGACTCCGTCACGGTCCATGTCCCGACGTCGGAACCGCCGCAGTGGCCGTTCACCCCGGGGCGAGTCACCAACTCGTGGATTCTGGCGCGTGAGCCGCGCACAATCGCCTCCCTGCCGATCACTTCTTCGATGACGGTCGCAGCCCGAAACGCCGCTCTGGTCACCGTGTCCGAGCTCCACGGGCGACGGGGCCTGGTTGACCTCGTGGCCATCGGCTCCACGATCCTCAAGGGGCCCCCGCCTGCGGTGGGCGTGAAGATCGCGGATGTTGCCGTCGAGCTCGGCACCCGGCGCTGGTCTGATCTCGAGACCCTTGTTTTGGTCGCGTTCGACGGTGCGATGCCCCGCCTCGAGGGCACTAGGCACGTTCCGAACGCCGCGGCAGGCCTCGAGGAGATCACCGTTCGCGCAGCGAAAGGGCCGGGTTCGCCCTCGATCTGCGTGGTCGTCCCACCGTGGGCGGGCGATCCGGGCGACCCTCTGTTCGGTGAGCTGATCCGATTCTGTGAAAGGACCCCAGGTGTCGGCGTCCTGTGCTGCGCCGGCCAGGCGCTGTGCCAGTGGGAACTCGCCGGAGAGCCCGCGGACCAGCCCACACTCACCTTCGGCGATGGACACCGCATTCCCGGTCTCGACCTCTCCGACCTCTCCGGGCCGGCCGCCGGTAGCAAGAGGTCCCCGCAAGCCGGAGGGAATTCGGGCCCGGGGCCCGGACCAGGCTCTGCACACGGTCGAGCGCCGGGAAGCCCTGCTCGGGCGCCCGCTGGCCGGATTGACGACACGAGGTCTCGAGTCGCCTCACAAGTCGTGCCGTTGGAGATCTCCGTGCTGGGCAACGTCCAGGTCAACGGCGCCGCGGAATCGTTCCGGTGCCGGCGGCGACTCACCGAGCTCGTGGCGTTCCTCGCAATGCATCCCGAGGGCGCGACCACTGACGCGTTCGCGACAGCTCTCTGGCCGGAGCGAAGGGTCCCGCTTCAGACCCTCGCCAACCGCCTTTCCGAGACGAGACGGGCTCTCGGCCTGGCGAGCGACGGCAGGCCTCGTCTCCGCAAACAAGGCAGGCGTCACTTGATCGTTGAATGCGAGACCGACTGGGACCGCTTCAAAGAGCTCGCCTCGAACCGAGACGAGCCGGACTCCTGGCGCAGGGCGCTCGCCCTCGTCCGCGGCCGGCCCTTCGATGGTCTCGACCGCGGCGAATGGGCCCAGCTCGAGGGCCACATGGCGGCGGTCGAGACCTCCGTTGTCGGTGTGGCGTGCCGGCTCGGTGAGCTCGCTCTCGGTCGCGGCGAGGGCGGCCTCGCCCACTGGGCGGCACTTCAAGGACTGCTCGTCTCACCCTGGGACGAGAGGCTCTACCGGCTGATGATGCGCGCGGCGGACGGCCTCGGCAATCGCGGCGGCGTGGACGCCGCCCTTCGCAGCCTGGCTCTCGCCCTCGAGCTCGAGGGCGACCCGTTGCTAGGCATCCATCCCGAGACATCGGCTCTCTACAGGAGCCTCACCTCGGCCTCGCGCGCCTAGTGTCGCCGGGCTCGTCCCTAAACCAAGGCTACGGTGGACCTGTGGGGATACTCGAAGGCAAGCGCATTCTGGTCACTGGGGTGCTGACGGATGACTCTCTCGCGTTTGGCGCGGCGCGCCTCGCCCAAGAGCAAGGAGCCGAGGTAGCCCTCACGGGCTTCGGTCGGGGCCTCTCTCTCACCAACCGCGCGGCCCGCAAGCTTCCGGCACCGGTAGAGGTCTACGAGCTCGACGTGACGGTCGAGGAACAGGCGAACCGGGTGGCATCCGAGCTCGGTGACCGATGGGGCGGACTGGACGGAGTTGTTCACGCCATCGGTTATGCGCCTGACAGCTGCCTCGGAAACGGCGTCCTTGTTTCAGGCTGGAGGGACGTGGCCACCGCTGTCGAGGTTTCTACCTACTCGCTCAAGGTCCTCGCGGCGGCGTTCGCGCCCCTGCTGACCAAGGGGGGCGGAGGATCAATCGTCGGCTTCGACTTCGACGCCTCTGTTGCCTGGCCGGGATACGACTGGATGGGAGTCGCGAAAGCTGCTTTGGAGTCTCTCGCGCGCTACCTCGCCCGCGACCTGGGACCGAGCGGCATCAGGGTCAACCTGATCGCGGCAGGTCCGATCAGCACGGTGGCAGCCAGGTCGATTCCCAGTTTCGAGCGCTTCGAGAACGTGTGGAACGCGCGTGCCCCACTCGGCTGGGACGTCCGCGATTCCGAGGCAGTCGCACGAGCGTGCGTGGCCCTCTTGTCGGACTGGTTCCCACGGACAACCGGGGAGATCATCCACGTCGACGGTGGGTTCCACGCCACCGGAGTCTGATCGCCCCTACCGCCACCAGGCGAGCTACCCGAACGGCACTTAGACGACTGATGGCAGCAGTTCACGTCCGCGATTAGGACCTGGTCCTCTACGGCCAACGTGTCCGGGGCCGACTCAGCGCAGGACGACGGTCTGCCACCTCAGACTTGCCGGACGGTGCACCGACAAGTGTGGGCCTGAACTTGTGGCACTCCTCCGCCTCGGAGCCGCTTCCCGACGACAGTTGCTGGACAGCCCCGGACTCGTACCGGGCTCCCTGCCACGCAGCGGTCAGGTTAGCGGTCGCCTCCCGCCCTTGCAGTGCTTTCCTTAGCGCTCTTTGACGCGGGTCACCGCAGCCTCCTCGCGGAGCTCTCCGCACCTCCACAGACGGGCTCCGCGCGCAGCGCGGTAGTCTTGGGCCGCCCTCCCGGCGTCGGTGATCTAGGCCGTCGGCCTCAGGGTGGAGTCCTTGACCGGGCGGCGTGGCCGAGTGGTTTAGGCAAGGGCCTGCAAAGCTCTGTACCCCAGTTCGATTCTGGGCGCCGCCTCCCAGCTCAGAGGCACTTTTTCCGAAGCAGCCAATTTCAGAATCCCGTGTGGATCCCGTCGGACTCCTACGGATGCAGGTGAAC
>Ga0181521_10005228_pt1 | contig 14525 bp, 18 predicted proteins | sample PEATcosm2014_Bin_32_FD_119764 | JGI IMG/M metagenome (GOLD analysis project Ga0181521, IMG submission 119764) | Peatland microbial communities from MTU Mesocosm Facility, Houghton, MI, USA - PEATcosm2014_Bin02_60_metaG | ecosystem: Environmental > Terrestrial > Soil > Wetlands > Peat | place...
ACAAGATCAGTGATAGCAACCGAAACAGTAGGACAAACCACACACTAAGAAAACACGCCAACTAATTGATCCGAGTTACCTTAACGCTTATTAATCGCCAGTGCTGCCGCCGTTACCTTTGCCCATTTGATTGTCACCACCCTAAGCTTTTCACCACGCAAGTAAAAGCCTTGCGGGAGTCCAGCTTTCAATCACATAATGCAAGCATACCTGCTTCCTTATGAAAGCATTGCACCCATACGCGTAAACGTTTCAATTGCTCCGGTATGATTGACAATGACCTGCTCGCTTTATTTACAAGATTTGTACAATTACTTGGTAGGGAAAGAGGTAGAGATCGAACATGTGCGAACACTGCGATGCTCTGACAGAGGTTCTAACTGAACTTACCGGCGAAAAGGTCGCGGCCGTAATCATGAGGCGTACCGAGGCCAGGCTTCATGGGTCGGGTCGCGGACAAATTTCACCCATCCTAATGGCTACAGCGTAGTTGGATCTGCCCCCAGTAATCTTGGGGATCTTGCTTTTTGATGGCTGAAACGGTTCGAGTCTTCGAGGAATCTGCATGGAACAACAAGTATATTCGTGAAGTCTCGAAACAGCTTGATCCCACTAACATAAAGATCCTAGCTACAATGGCTAAGGTTGGACCTAGAAACCTGCTTGAGGTTTCGAGGGAAACAGGGATTCCTTTCACAACCGTTTGTCACAGGATTTCCAAAATTGAGTCAAAGTCAGGAAGAGCGGTAATTCTCATACCCAATGTTGCTAAACTGGGTATGGCCAGATTGGTGGTTCTAGTTGCCTCGAAACCGGGCTTAGAAGACATTGTAACGCAGGCATTGAGGATTCCCAACTATTGGAGGGTCATTGAACGGTGCGAAGGCACGTTCACGCATCATTCAATTCAAACCGTACCCATGAAATTCCTGAAAGCATTCAAGGATTACATTTCAACTATGTATGCCATGAACCTAATCAAAAGCTTCAGAATCATCCAAACCTCCGATTCATACTCGATCTTTGCTGACTTCTCAAGCTACAATTCAGCTTCAGGCGAATGGACATTTCATTGGGACGAGTGGTTGAACGATCTCACAACGGGAAATGCAACAGAGACAATTCGGGACGAGAAGGGCCAACCGATGAGTGTCGCAAAGGTCGATCTCGAAATCATTTCCGAACTCGAGCTAAATGGGCGGATGAACTTTACCGACGTCGCCAAGAGAATTAACGCTTCGCCTCAGGTCGTGAAGTACCATTACGACAATAGACTACTTCCCAGCGGGGCGATAGGACAATTCCACTTCTTTGTGGCACCTTACCCAGTCGAGTTGTCTGCCTACCACGAATTCATGCTCGAATTCCCCGATAGCACGACAATGAATCGATTTTTCTCCTTGGCGAAAAGATTGTTCTTCGTAGATCACCTTTCGAAGGCGCTGCGCAAGACCACTCTTATCGTAAGGACTCGAATGATTAATTCTCAGGTCGAGAACATGTTCGCGTTCTTCTCTGAAATGGTCAATGTTGGGGTCCTCTCGTCATACTCAGCCGTTAGACTGAATATGAATAGCAGGTTGCAGCAGACCATATCCTGCGAACTCTTCGACGATGGCGAAGGATGGAAATGGAACGTCTACGACGTTCTACTGGAACTAAACAGGCTATAAGTTAGGCCAACTCCGAGGGGCTAACGTTTTCAGTTCCGCGTATGAGAGAGCTTTTTGACTCTAGAACAAGGCATTGATGATTCAACACGAATGACACGTGCGCATGAGTGGCGATAACAACAATGACAAAATGGAACGCTTCAACGGCGAAATCCGTGACCGAGAGAAGGTTATGCGCTCGCTCAAAACGGAGAGTTCAAGGGTTCACCAATTCTAACAGGCTATCAACTCTACCACAATTATGTCAGACCGCACATAGCCTTAAGCGGTCAAACGCCACCCGACAAACCGGATTAGAAATCAAGGGCAAAGACAAATGGCTCACGATCATTCAAAATGTCTCACGGTTGCGGAGAACATAACGAAGTTTCAGCTTGTTACGCGCATTATCTCAGCTTGTGTGAAGGAGCGGGCGGCTGTAATACAGTCGACAGGGATGTGTTCGACACCCTCCAGCACACGGGCGGCCTCGTAAAAACCCCTGCCAACCGTCAAGATAACCGTAACCTGCCGAGAATATCTACTACAGACGCGCGAAAACCTCAATCGCAGCGGAGGCTAGTAGGCCAACCAAGGATATGAAAAACAGGCCGGCATCCGCTCGTAAGAATCCAACAATTTCTTCTCCGTCTACTCGTCGAAGAGCCAATCTTAACGGTTCCGCGACGCATGAGAGAACGAACAGAAATTCCAGAGGGGCATGCACCCACGACGTCGCCAGTAAACCATTTACCGTGCTTGAGCCTCTCAGCTCTGCCACAAGCGTCAGAGTGGCCCCGAGGTTGAAGAAGCCTAGCAAGCCCCCCGTCAATAAGGAAAATGCAGTAAGAAGACGGGTCAGGGTGACCTTCCGGATGGGCGGTGTCCAGCGTACCCTGCCTAATATCAAAGGGTACAAGAAAGACAGGGTGGCGGGAATGCAATTATTGAGAAATATGAGCAGCATCACTGCTACCGTGCCTAGGGACGACGCAGCTCGTACTGGGGTAGTGACCCGCGAATTGATCAGGAGCAGCAGGAATTCTCGAAAAGCTGGCGAGAGGGCGGTTACCAGTGTTCCAGCTAGGGAGCCCAGACCGAAAGCCACAAGGGTGGCTCCAAATGCTATATCGATGAATTTCATGGCCAACCGATCAGATTCTGCGTTATTCGGTGCGGGAGTGAGATAGGGTGGCGTTCGATGTACTTCTCGAATCGGTCAACGTGCTGTCAGTTCTAGCTACCGCCGCTCTGGTGGTCCTAACCATCAAGCCTTGCCGCGCCTCAGGCGTACCCTATCTGCTCGCGATTCCAGCGGGCTTCGGTCTTATGACGGTTGCTTTCTCCGTTCAAGCCATGCAGCCATTCCTAGTTTCGAGTTCACCATTACTTGGATCTCCCGTTGAAGCTGTGTGGTTACTAATTGAGACTTACGGCGTATTGTTCGTCGCATTTGCTTACGCGCGTCGGACGAGGGTCCTCGTGCTCGGTGAATCGGAGACAGTCGATCTGCTTGTAGCGGGCCTAGTTACGCTCATTTTTCTCGTGGTCATATTTGCTACTCAGGTTTTTGGGGCGGTTGATGCGGCCTCGACAAATGGAGAGTTCTTCCTGAGGGCGGTCATCACGGTCGCTACGATTTACCTTGTCTACGAAACCCTACGCAACTGGAAGCTAACCCAGAAGGCATCGCAAGGTATCGTAACTATCGCCTTTGCGTTTTTCCTTGTCGCACAGGTAGGGTTTACCCTCGCGCTTGGGAATTTAGGTTCAGTGGCGACCTTTTTGGCTTATGAAGGGAGAATAATGTCTCTCCTCTTGTTCAACAGTCTGCTTTTGGTCGGCGTCAAGAAGAATGATCCAGTAGCAGTACTAAGACGGCTTGGCTTGGCGGCGCCCGCCCATACTCGGTCCACCCTTCTCCAGAAATAGCAAGAATTACTTCCCCACCATCGAGAGAATTCCCGCGAACACCGGGTCACCGACAGTCAACGCGATCACTACCGCGGCCAGTATGAAGACTAGCAGCGGTAGTCCAGGTGTTACCCATACTGTGTTCGGCGACCCGACCTTTTTCAAGGATCCGCTGAACTGAGAAAGGACCTGCTCACGGTCAACATCAGCGTTTGAGTAAACTTGGAAAGTTCTATGAGCGCCGTTCTTGTCCTCCACAACTTCCTCCATTGGGTAGAGGTAGAAGGTCGATTGCAAGTGTGAAAGTGTGGTTGGAAAACCTGTGATGAACGCCACAACTTTCTTCCACGTCGGCTCGCTTTCCAAACCCTCGAACATTCCTGATCCCTGTCGTGTCAGGACGACTAGGTTTCTACCCAACATCCACACAGCGACCGAGAGCGAAACAACGTAGCCTGTAACCAAAACCACGATCGGGAAGAAGGGGAATGCAAAGCCAAGCATTGGCTTCAGGATTCCTGGGGGAAGGGGAAGTGTGATGCCAAGACAAATCAGGGCCTTTGCGTCAGCGCCTCCAGACAAGCCGAAGAAGACAAGTCCAAACGCAACCAAAATCGAGAGCGAGATTGATGCCGCGGTAAATAACAAAAACATCGGTTCAACCCCTACCCTGTAGATAGTGAGTATGAGGCCGACTGGCCCGTATACTAACCAGACCTTATCCGGCACTTCACGAGTTCTGAGGTCAAATACCGCAGCGACAGTGAGTGATATCAGAGTGATAGAAACTGACAGATACTCCGAAATTTGATAAGGGTCCAACGCGTCCCCACATCTATGCCTTTTGAGGGTGAACCCAACTAGGCTTCTAATCTACTTGCCTAGACGTTCTCAGTCTGGCTTGCACACATTGATGACAAGTGCATGCCAGTTTCGCGAATTGTATTTAGTTGAAGATTGATACTAGTCTCTTCTCTGGGGCATGTGTATTTAGGCGGCAGAGGAAGTGGATTTGTCTCTTAATAATAGTGGATTCGGAGAAACGGGCCTTGTCGGTCGAAGAATCACAACTGAACGCCTTACGGCACATAGGGCTAACTGAGTACGAGTCTAGATTATACTTGGTGCTAGTGAAAATGGGCCCTGTCAAAGCAAGCGAGTTAAGCTTCCGCGCCCAGATACCTAGAACGAAAGCCTACGGCGCAATTAACGAACTCGAACGGAAAGGGTTACTCCGAATAATCCCAGGAAAACCCGACGTGTATTCCCCAGCCTCTCCGGGTGAGGTTCTTATGCCAATAGTCAACAAACTCAGCCGTCAATTAACTGAGGCGGAATCTGTCGTCGAGAGCCTGATGTTAACATTTGAATCCAACAGGTTCGTGAAACGTGAAGGCCCGAAGGAGGCTGATGGATTCTGGGAGGTTGAGGGAAGGCCGGGCGTAATCAATAAGCTGAATCAAATATTCAGTGACGCCTCGAAAAGCGTAAACTACTGCACGAGCGCGACAGGTTTAGTCCGCGCCTACAAGGCTCACTGCGACATTTTGGAGAAGGCTAGCGATCGGGGCGTGACGGTCCGTATAATCGCCCCAGTCAACTCGGCGAATGCTGTCGTAGCCCGAGAAATTGCAGAAGTACTTGAGTTCAAGTCCCTTGACAAACCTTTCGGCCAGAACTTCGTCACGGTAGACTCCCGAGAACTCATTGTGATGGAGACCCTGCCAGAGGATCTGCGAACCGACCAGGGAGCTGATAAAGGGATTTGGACTACAAATAGGCTTGTCGTGGAATTACACGGCGAACTATTTGACAGGTTGTGGAACGCAACCCCCACTCGTAAGCTACCCCCACAAACAGCATGAAACTGTGTGAAACGCTTTATCTAATGTGTTCAGACACGTAATTACCAGGCCGTAGGGGCGGCGAAGTGTGGGGAAGAGATGTTGTTATCCAAGCCTCAATTTGACCGTCTTGGGCTTATTTTTCTGTTAGTTCTTCGTTTCTTTAGATTTGCTTGGGTTTTGGATTTCTGTCGAGGAGACTTCAACTTTTGCGGGGTTGTGTTGTCACCGGGTTTTGGGAACTTGGGATACACTAGGGCTATGCCAAACTTTGGCCTAACATTTTATCACGATGACATGAGACCTTGATATGAAATGCTGGACCAGGATCTCACTGGCTTCACTTTTACTCGGAATCTTCCTCCTAAGTGTCCTTCTACCCGACATGGTCCCATTCGTGCGCGCTCAACCTTCATCGAGCATAGGAACCCTCATACCTTCAACGTATCCACTCCTCTTCGGATCATCAGGGAACGTGGAGATTGATATTCCGAAACCCGGCATAGCCGTTCGCATCGAAATTCCAAGGGAATTCCTTCAGGGAGTTGTATCAGGAGATAACGATACTCACTTCATCACGAGCAACATTAGAAACGACTATTACTACTACAACCTTGTAGATGAGTCAAGGCATTGGACTTATGATTGGCGAGGCAATACAACTGACGGTGCATGCTTCAAACCCACTTTCTCCTACTACGATGCTGATGCTCCATATTGCCTTGAAATCTGGAATTATCTTACCTCCCCAATTAATTCAACGGGCTCTAACATCCTGAAACAGCCTGCTCCTGGCATTGATTACTGCCAACCTCCTAATCTTGACAAATTCGTCTTTGCTTGCTTTTCCACTTCCCCTAACCGCTACAATTCGAACGCAAAATTTGTGTTACTCCATAACTTGGCTTCACCAACACTAGCGGGTCTCTACAATTTCACGCTCTTCGTAGCGAACCGCACAAACACGTTGGGTTACCCCGACTTCGTCCACGCCTACAACACTACCCTTTTCGTCCCTGTGAGTATGGCGTACAATGCGGGGTTCATTGCGGGAAATGTTTGCGACGGAGGCTCTACCACGCTATTGTGTGCCGGTCCGATTCGGGGAAAGGGAATCGTGTACGCTAAGAGTACTTCGGGTCAAATCGTTGCTAGAGCCTATGTTAACCAGACCTTATGCAACCAAGTTTCGGGTTCTGGGTGTGGCTTGTTCAAGCTGACGGGTCTGGCCCCTGGCAGTTATCAGGTTGAGGGGTCCGCAGGGGTTGACCATGGTGTAGCTTATTCGCTCACCCCGTATGGTTGTGGGCTTGGGCTTGGGGTTGGTGGGGTTGGTTGTCCAAATCCTCAAACAGTCGTGGTCTCAGCTAATTCGGGGAGAAGCATCACATTGCCGCTGAGACGTGCGCCACTTGTATGTGGGTCGATAAACTATGTAAATCAGTTCAATTCTCCCGTTCCTTCCCTGACGGGTCAGCCTTACCTCTTGGCTGCAGGGTTCGGATTTGGAAATCCGAATTTCGAGTTGAACGTGACGGTTGAGGGCACAGACCCGTTCGGGCACGTTTTCAGATTTGAGAGTGTTTCCACTGGCACCTCGATTGATTCGTTTAACCTCACAACTGGGGTGGGTGTGAAGTATGTTGGAACCGACCCTTACGGGACGGAGTTCGCCGGGCTTCCGGCGCCGGAAGATGTGGCGGGTGGGACGTACTCATTAAATGTGAACGTTTGGGTTTCCGGCTACCTCCAAGTAACCCCCACATCATATGCGCCTCTTACTGTAACTGCTAACGTGTTCGAGTCACCTGGCAGCGTTTTACCCACGTGTCCCAGTCCGCCCGGTACAAGCCTTTCCCCTAACCCCGTGGTTGTGCTCATGGGGGGAGTCATCACAGGCACGTTACAATTTTGCAACAGCCTGCCCTCCCTCCTCGCTCAGCCCGCGGCCCAAACGTGTTCTACTCTTGAATCACCCCAAGCAGCTGAAATGTCCTTACCGATCTCACCGTTCACAGGTGCACTGTTCGGTGGAAACGTCATAATTCAAGCCTATGACGCTTCGGGTATTCTCAGGGGCGTCACCATAATTAATGGAACTGCGGCGGATGGTACAACGTCTTATCCGTCTTCGATCTGTACCTCCTTCGATCTAGACGGTTGTAATTCTTTACGCTTCTACGTTACTGGTTTTTCCGAGTACTATAATCATACTCTCTCCGGCACTTGGGAGGAGCACGATTATGGCCTACCGCCTGGTACGTACACGCTGCAGGTCTATGTGAGAGGCTATGAGCTAACCTCTACAAACTCTGTCTCCATCGGAGACGGCGGATTTTCGAATGTCACTGCGGCGATGACTCGTGGGGGAGCGTTTCAGGTTTCGGTAGGTTCGTACGATGACCGGTTTGGTACGGGCAATAGCACTAGGGTTATTCAGGCAAATTTGCCTTGGAGGTTCCTGAACTCCTCAATCCCAGTGCGGGCTAGGGTGTATTTCTACGCGTCTAACGGCGCGACCGTAGGGTATGTGGAGGCGATCATGGTGACGAATCTCCCAAACGAAATCGGAGTTATATCTTTCACCAACTATACCTTCAAGGTTATCTTTGCCGGTCAGAACTGGAGTTTACGGGAAATTTGGTTCTACGGCTTCGTTCCAACTTACGTGACGAATGACACTTACACGATCCTTGCATACACGCTTGGGTATGTTGGGCAGTTCCCGGGCGGGATCAGTCTCCCCAACCAGTTGGTAGGCTTCGGTCAAGCCCTCATAGCGTTGTTTATTGCGAATGAGGTGGACGTTACCGTCCCCATTTTTGCCAACCCGCAAATCTTCACGAAAACCGCGGAGTATGATCACGCGATCGGTCAAGTATTTTCGGGCCCCCTCTTTGGTGCGGAGATGGCGAATTTAACAGCGGGCATACCTACTCTACAGTTCAACATATTCGGCTTTGGGGCAATGGAGCTCAGCAACGCTACGGAGTGTACGACGAAGGACCACGATGAAGTGGGACGGATACTGAGTCTGTGTGGGCAGGGGCATTTCTTCTATGTTTCGCCTGGGGGCACGCGATTTTTCGATTACGGGTTAGATGTGGGAACTTACTCGGCCGCGCTCAACCAGCCCCAATTAGGCTCAACCAGCCCCCCTCAGTTCGGGTTCCTATACCACTTCATGCAAGTGTTGGCGTTGCCCGTTGTCTCGTTCACCGATCTTTTTCTGGAACAGGGCGTCTTCCTTCAAGTAATCCAGATGGCGAGTCTTATGCAAGGTCCTGGTTCAGTGGTTCAAGGGTTTTGTAATGGGTCTTGTTTACCTAACCCACCGTCTCAGGTGGTCCCGTTGTCGTGGGCGCAGGTTCAGGCAACTAGCGCCAATTACACTGTAGCCGCGCCTACCTCCGATGGTCTATATGATGGCGTGGGGGCGCTCTTCTTGCCCGCGGGCTTGTACAACGTAACCTTCACTGATACCAACCAATACCAGTCACAAACCTACAATAACTTTTACGTCCAATGGGGCGGCTCCTACTCTCTTACCCCACAACCACCGCTCTGTCCCACCGGAACCACATGCCCATAAGAGCGGCTACCCAGCTATTGGAGTAATTGGCGCAAGGGATCCGGGCCTCAAACGCTTCATTTTCCCTTTATGAATTCCAGTTCTCGCGTAGTATTATTTCTAATGCTCGTTTGGTCGTCTCAGCCTCTTTCACTTTCTTGAGCAACTCTTTGTCGTCGGTTACTAGTATGTCGCATTTGGATTTATCGAAGGCAGCGAGAACGTGTGCGTCTTTCTTATCGTCGAGTCTTGCGTAACAACTTTCCAAATCCTCTCGCCGAACATTTTCGTGGACTATCACAGCTCGATGCACGAACTGGAGGATGAATGGTATTTCATCGAGGCTGATCTCAAATTCTTTGGAGAACTCGGGTAACTTCGTCTATCACGTAATGGCTCGTGACGAGCCTGCAATCACCCGCCGCACCCCGTCTTAGGAGGAGGGCTTCATTTCCGTCGAAGAGCAATGCGCTTACTATGGTGTTGGTGTCAATGAAGATGCTTAGAGGTTTCTTTCCAAAGTCGTTTTCGTTCTCTCTCGACGGTCTCATTAACCCTCGCCCTAGTCAACCCGGTCTTCCTCAGTTTCCTGCGCAGAAAGCTCAGGGTCTGTTCGTTCGCTTCAAACCGCCTAAGGAGAACAACATCTCCCACCTCATCCAAGACAACGAGGGAAGATGCTTTCAACTCCAATCTTCGTCTGATCTCCTTCGGAATCGTCAACTGGCCAGCAGAGGTAAGCTTACTGACGTACGCCAACATCCATCGGTAGCCATCTAATGATTTCTTACACATAAACGTCGGTCGGGAAGAATTGGGGCTTACTCAGAAGGGGGTTCAAGCTGTGGCAGGCGGAGCCGCTATCAAATATAGTGTCGACTCTCGGCGTGCCAGGTTCTTGGGTGTAGTGTTTGTCTAGGCGCTAGTGTCTAGGCAGGCGTCCGGCGTGGCGTTGGTCTCTCATTTCTCTCAGCATGGTTTCCGCGGTTGTGCCTCGTAGTATCGGCCTAGCTTTCTTGATTGCAGAGGGCGTGAACACTCGTTCCCATGGGATACCCGCCTTGTTTGCGCCCGACGCCACAACGGTTTCCATATCCTCTGAGCGGATGAGATCCTCTACTTCGTCGTTCAACTTGCGCAGTGTCCCGTGTCTTGCAATCGCTTGTTCGCGGAAACGCTTCCACGCCTGGTCATCTATGTAGAGGGTGACTTTGGCCATTTGGTTCCAAGCCAGTATGCCCATGAACTGCCTAAATGAAAGTTGTCCGCAACGGTCAGGCCGTTCGTCTTTCAAACAAGATACAACCATGGCCGGTGTGGTGGAAGCTATGGGAATCCTAAGCCTCACCTGAATCGTATCGCTTCAATAGGGGGAGGAAGGGTGGTTGTTGCCAGAAGTGGTGCAGGTTAGGTTTCGTCGGATTCCGGAATGAGGAATTTGAGTAGGTTGCGTGCTCGGTCGGTTCCCAGTTGAAGTGACGCTAGGGGGTCGGGAGTGAGCAGTTCTGAAAGTCGGGGTGGGTGAGTTGAGGAGTTGACGTTCCGTGTGCCGACGGGTTAACGTAACCCGGATTGCTTTTTAGTAAGAAAGTAAGAATAATGATGAAGTTAAGATGGCGAAGTTTGAAAAGCCTGAGCTCGTCAACGTTAGCTCCAAGGGGCAAATCGTCATTCCTCAAGCGATACGTCAGAAACTCGGCTTGAAAGCTAAATCACAACTTCTAGCTTATAGTTTCGAGGACGGTGTCGTACTCAAGGTGGTGCATATTGCTGACCCGGTTCGTGAGATGGAAAGGATTTGGAGAGAGGTCAGCATGAGAATTAAGAAGTATGGCCTGCGGCGATTAGACGAGCAGGAGATAGCTGAGGAAATCGAGGAATACAGAAGAGCAAAAAGGCTTACTTGAATGAGGGTAGTTCTGGACACGAATGTTCTCGTCAGCGCCCTCATAACTGAAGGCAGGACAGCGAAACTTCTTCGAGCCCTCCTGGAGAGGAAGGTGGAGTTGCTTCTCTCCAAAGCCATGCTTGACGAGTTCGTTGGCGTAATCTCTCGGCCGAAATTTCGTGAATATGCAGGCAACGAGGAGATCAAACACTTCTTGAGGCTGATACTATCCGTCGCTCTAATAGTCGACGTGAATTCAAAGTTTGATGCCACGCCTGATGTAGCGGATAACGTCGTCCTTGCTGTCGCTCATGACGGAAAAGCAAACTATATCGTTTCAGGCGATAGGCATCTGCTAACCCTAAAGAAGTTCAAAGGAATAAGAATAGTGAACGCGTCCCAGATGCTCACGCGTCTCCGCGCCACCTGAGTCCGGCCTAATCAAAGACGGTCGGATAACACCCAAACTAACCGGCTAGAGTTCTGGAAAGACTTCTTTCATAATCGCGATTATGGTCTCGTTCTGGCGCGGGTTAAGGGAAACCTGCAATCCGTAGCCCGTTGGTTTAGGAACAATCAGGCCGTCGCGAATTAGTTGTTTTGTTAGTTTTTCTACTCTCGCCAGGCTATGCTTGCCGAGGTCTTGCGTTTTCCATCCTTTCTTGAGATTGTCTAGGGCGGTATGGCTGCCTCCCCAGTTCCCTCTTTTGTAGAGCTTAAACAGTATCGTGGCCTTGATTTGATCGTCAGAAAGCATGAGTTCACTTATGGTACTTTGAGAGTTTAGCTTTAAATACTTTCAAAACCAAACAGGTTGGTATGTCGTATAAGCGGAACGAGACCTTGCTGCTCCAGTATCTCGGAACAAGCCCGGTACTCAGAATTATCGACTTCTTTTTAGATAATCCTCTCTCCGACTATTCCAAGAACGAGATAGTGGGTGGTCTGGGGATGGGGCGGGTGACTTTCTTCAAGTATTGGAAGGAACTAGAAAAATCAGGCGCCGTCAAGGTGACGAGGTCCGTTGGCAGAGCCACCATGTATCAACTCGCTAGGCAGAACGAGGTCGTCAGGCAGTTGGTTCGGTTGGACATGGCCCTCGCGAGAGGGGCGATGGAAAAAGCTGTCAAAGAATATCAGAAACCCATACTCGTAAAATCTCGCTAAGTCTTACCTCCCAAGAACTGCGATCTTCCGAGAGGCCCTGTTCGAACCCCACTCAATCAAACCAAACTAACACATACCCCCCACAAACTTCCCCGCAGCCTCCGCGCCATAGAAAACTATGCTCCCCCAGGGGTCGCAGGTGGAACAAGGCACACGTTAGAAATTAAAGAGTGTAGGGTTGGGTTGGTGTGTTGGCCGTAACCCACCTTCTGTTTTAGGCGACATTCATCTAATCGGGATACCCGCACCTCCGGCGGACGGTCATCGGCGCCTATTATCCCTTTCACGGCGTGGGCAGGCATTTCACCCTCACCGCCAGCCTCATCAACGCAAGCGCATCATCTTCCGCGGCTAGCGGAGGTTTATTTCTGCGCCCTAACCCGACCTCTCAGTCGGCACCTCACGATGCCACGCATCCGCCACGTGGGTGGAGTTTCCTCAAGCCCATCACACAGCGGGCCCGGAGTCGCTCACCAACTCGCCAACCCAACTAGATTACGGGCGGAAGGTGATAAACAAGGATTACGGAACACAACACGACGGTAGGGAACGATAAAGCAAAAGAAGGAAAGTGCAGGGAGTTACTTGGATCGCATCGCGAGAATAAACCCTATGCCGCCTAGTGTGAATCCGAGTATGGCTATGAGGATGAATGCGGTTATTGGGTATTCAAGGTATGAGAGTACGTGTATGTGGACTTGATACGTTGTCCATCCTTGTCCGCCAGAGCTGACGGGTTGCATGCCTGCACCGCCAAGGTAGCCTCCAATCATCGCTAGGATAGCAGCGCCAGCAACGCCGATGTTTCCGAGGACTAGGTGCATCCAAGCAAGCGCCTTCGCCGCTCCAGTGTATCCCTTGCCGAGTACGGTTTCAATGTAGAAGTAGAATAGTGAAGTAACCGCCATAGCAACAACTCCGACAATAAGGTACGTCAGATACCCCATGACGAACCACATTCCAGGTTCGCCCCCAGCGATCACTCTCGCCACGGCGACTGGGTACAGGCCGATCTGGTCGCCGACGGCGCTAACGAAGGTAATGAGCGCTGCTATAGCACCTTGAACCATTGCTGCGTAAAGGAAGAGCCCCGCCATTCTACTTAGTTTCCCTTTGAATTCCATTTTTCATTCACCGGGGGTAATTGGATACCGCGGTTTTTTTTCGCTGCAGTGCCCCCTTGAGGTTCTCGCTTAATAATGCGCTCGGTCCAAACGGTTTAGCCATGGGTTTCATGCCAATCCGTTACAAAGGGCAACGAAGCAGTCTTTCTTCCCCAACAACTTGGCTCATCATCGCCAACGTGATAGTCTTCCTTGTAATGTTGGTCAGCAGCGACTTTGGCGACTGCAACTCGTTGACCTGTCAGTTGTTAGCGCAAGAGAACGATCTGGTGTTGTCGGGGGCGTATTGGCAGTTGTTCACTTCAATGTTTGTACACTTTGGTCCCGTGCACCTGCTATTCAATATGTTTGGGCTTTACTTCTTTGGCCGGATTAATGAGTCCACGTTCTCGACTCCGAAATTTCTAACGATTTACTTAGGATCAGGCTTACTTGGCAGCATCATGACTCTCGTTTTGTTACCTCCTTCGACGCTCTCTGGAGGGGCGTCGGGAGCGATTTTCGGGTTGGTAGGTTCGTATGTGGCGATTGAGCGTAGTACGCAGCGCCTCGGCTTCGCTCTGGTTTACGCCGTGGTCATATTCGTCGAAAGCAGCTTCTTGCCTGGTGTGAACATATTCGCGCATTTGTTCGGGTTGATCGGGGGGTTCGCTCTTGGCTTAGTCTTCATTTCCATGCGAAAACCAATCGGCTACTCAGAAGGCTACACGTAGGCTCCGTCACCTCCTTCCTTCGTAACTCATCTGCATCAACCTTCAGGATTTACGCTCAACCACCGGGTTCCCGCTGCTGATTCAAAAACGGTGTCTGAACTCGGCAGGCGCATTATCTTGGCCTGGGCGAGGGAGCGGGCGGCTGTAAGACAGTTGGGAGGGGGGTGTCTTACACCCTCCAGCATATGGACACCGTTGTGAACCGGCTTAAGCTCCAGGTCTACGGCTTGTGGGCTGCCACAAACGTGAACGTCCAGGTTGAACGCGAGGAATTGTACCGCATGGCCGAATGAAGGTGATGATCAAACGAAGAGGTAACCGACTCCTCTGCGCATACTGTGTGATTCGATAGCTGATTTCAGCGTAGCATGGGCATCTTGATTCCTTTTTCTCGGACAACTTTGATCGCTGAATCGTAGCCAGCGTCCGCGTGCCTGACGACTCCTATGCCTGGGTCGGTGGTGAGAACGTGTTCTGCACGCTTTTCGATTTCCTTGCTTCCGTCTAAGACGAGGCACATGCCTGCGTGGATGCTATAGCCTATCCCGACTCCTCCGCCGTGGTGGACTGATACCCATGTCGCGCCGGCAACCGCATTCAATAGTGCGTTTAGGATGGGCCAATCTGCTATGGCGTCTGAACCGTCTTTCAT
>Ga0181521_10005233_pt1 | contig 14516 bp, 18 predicted proteins | sample PEATcosm2014_Bin_32_FD_119764 | JGI IMG/M metagenome (GOLD analysis project Ga0181521, IMG submission 119764) | Peatland microbial communities from MTU Mesocosm Facility, Houghton, MI, USA - PEATcosm2014_Bin02_60_metaG | ecosystem: Environmental > Terrestrial > Soil > Wetlands > Peat | place...
CGACGAACGACGTTCGATGACGAAAGTGGCTTCCCGTTCCGAGAAGCGAACAGAAATCCAGACTTACGATCCCCAGTAAAGGCTTTCAAGAGGCCCGCAACGTCTGGATGAAGATCAACGTTACGCACGGCGTTGCTCGTCTTCAACCTGTCCTTCACCTTGCAGTGACGAGCCTGCTGTCTGACGCTGATGGTTCTGAAATCTGACGAAATATGCTTGTCGATTTCAATCCCAAGAGCCTCGCTGATGCGCAAACCCGCCGCACCACAGACGATAAACAGCGTGCGTTCCTTCAGCTTCTTCCATTTCGCCAACCCCGTCATCACTTCCGAAGAGAAGCTCGGAGTGTTCTGCTTCGACTTCTCGACCAGCGGCATGTCCATAAACTCATGGTTCCACTCGCGTGGATAAACCTGATTGCCGTCGTCATCTACAACAGATGCGACGACCATCTTGGGAACTTGAAGGTAGTTCTCAACGGTCTTCGGCGACAGCCCTTTCTCCACCATCGTCGTCACCACTTTTTTCAAGACGCCATTGTTCACGTCGGAAACGGGGCAGTCCCCAATAGCAGGATTGATCCAGTTATTCAGGACGCCCTCCCAGTCATCAATCGTGTCGCTTGAAACAGGTTTACGTTTGCGTGCGCGGAGACGCTTAAGCCAGCTTTCTGACTGCTGCTTGAACGTAACCACACCGCCTTTATGTTGTTGAACAACTTTGCTGAAGTGTTCGACAGTGTCAGCACCGCTTTCGGCGATGATTTCACTGGCGCGTCTTCTGCGCTCCGATTTCGAGAGCACTCCGACTCCCGAAATTGGACAAATCTTAGCTCGGATGTGGCTCCGTTCATACTGACCCGGAACATCCTGCCACCAGCGAACAACCCACCACTTTCCACTCCTCTCAATGTGTCCATTCTGACCAGTTCGGCGGGACATTGACTTTCCTCTCCGCTTCACTGGCGTCGCGGGTACGACGTTAATTTGAGTCTTGGGAAATTGCAACAGCTTGGAAGAGGTTCCATCGCTTGGGACTGGCAGCTTGTGCGCCCGGACGTCGCCTTGTACCGTCACGGACGTTGGGAGGCGGAAAACGATCAAGTCCGCATCGGGCGGCGCGGGTGTTGAGGCGAAGGTGTGGATGTACTGTTCCAAGCGATCTGTCTTTCGGTAGTGCGCTTCGTCTGATCGTCATGCGACTCACGCAGCGGTCACTATCCAAATACCCAATCGCACTGGAAATCTATCGTATTGCTTGACACCGGGAAGCCCAGAGCGGGGAGCAGTGGGCTAAGGATGTGCTAGGCGGCGATGCGCTTATCCGGCGAAGCGGTGCTTCGAATGCACATTTGAAGACTATCTCGCCGCCAGCCGCAGCCTCCGCGCCGGGTCAGTCTCCCTGCATGGCGGTGGGGTCTTCGTTCCAGCCTAGAAGTCTGCTGACCCAGTACGAGCCTTTCCAGTGCTCTTTGTGGCTGTCGCACGAAAGCCACCAGCGGCGCGTTCTGTACCAGCACAGGATATGGGTCGCAGGGCGAGCGCAGCCGCCGATGCCGTTGTACTCGCATGTCGGTCGTTCCAATTCTGGCATGTAACCACCTCTGCCTAGAGTCCTCAAAGTTCGCTAATTAAGAACCAAAAACGGAATTTCAACTTCTTTGTTATGAACGCACCGCGCTACTACGAGAGGCTGCAAGAGGAGTTCACGCGCCTGCACGCGCTCGGCTGGACGTTCCGGCAGATCGCCGAGGCCCTCGACATATCCGAGAGGACGGTGACGGCATGGCGCGAGGAGTTGGACTTGCCCCGCCGTCCACGCGGCAGAAAGCCTAGAAAAGCGCGTGGGTGAGTATTTACAGATCAGTCGATGGTCTTGGCAACAAGATCAAAAGCGCGGGGCTGGTTTTCCCTGTTCCTCACCAGCCCCGGACAGCTTTCCCATCGACCGCCTTCGACAGCGCAAAGGACACGGGAACGAGGAACCATGAACCAGCAACATAACCTATCGGCTCTAGCGCGTATGAACGCACAACTTGGGGTGCGCTAATGGCGATGAATGAGAAGCAGAAAAAGTCATTTCACCGCTCGGTTGACCGCGCCGCAGCACGCATCCACGGCGAACCCCAAGACTTACCCTCTACATCCGCATCAGCGAGTCTGATCTGTGCGACTAATGGTCATGCAGCGGTGCGCCTATGAGTAAGACTGATTACAAGCAATTAGCTATTGACAAAGCCGAGCTTCAGGAAGCATGGAGCTTCCTCGAACTACCCGGTGAATTTCCATCCAAGCAAATGCCACTATGGCTGCTGGACTACGGCAAGGACATGATTGAGTCCGCGTTCCGTACCCTGAAAGCGAAAGAGGACAAGATCGCTGATCCTATCGCGTACCTCGCGACCTGTCTCCGCAACGCCAAGAAGCGCGACATGACGCCGGAGGAGCGTGCGGCTGAGATTAGCCACATGCGCAGCGCGGTTGGCAAGGTGGGGGCCGCCAGACGCCACGAAAAAGAGCTTGACCAGATCAAAGAGCAGTTTGCTGAGGCTTGCAATGATTAGCTCACGTTTGCTTGATTTTGCTGGGCGGTTGCTAGGCGTTTGCCTGCGTTTGGCGGGAGAGATAGAGATTGAGATAGAGAAGGGGTTGGGGTTGGGGTTGGAGTTGGTGTTCCGACCTTGAGAAAGAGGAGGGGTTTGACTTTGGGCTTTTGAACCCCCCCAGCTTTTTGTAAGAGACGGAAGAACAACACCAAAAGCAAAACCAACACCACAGGAGAATTTATGGGTGAAGATTTAGCTAAGTATCTGGTCGATGCGGATGAACCATCTAGTACAAAGAAGGTGGTTGTTCGCAGAACCAAACCAAAACCGAAAACCAAAACCCACGGGGTCAGTGGGTGGGATGGCGGATACAGTAAACCCAAGACCTATACGCGCCCAAAGGGCGACACCGGGACGGGGCGCAAGTCCACGCAAGCCCGACCCAGATGCCAGATGGACGACTGCCAAGCATTCCAATCTCCGGCGCGTAGTGGCTACTGTTCGTGGCACGAAAGCCAACATCTCGCTCCGGGGGAGCAGCCAAAGATTCTGCATAAGCGTGGGTGCATGACTTGCGGCAACCTATGTGAACCTCCGTTGCCCGGTGAAGATGAACCACAGTTCTGCAAGACCTGCATCTATCTCCGCGCCAACCCGGATAAATCAGAGTTAGACTACGATGAGTTGGAGTTGTGAGCTTTTGGACGACGAGCCAGAGAAGACCACTGGCAGAAAACCAACCCCGGTTACCACTTTCGCGTCGGCAGACCCACGTGCCGCATCTGCCAGCACGGTCCGCCCCATCACCGCCGGCCCGGTCGCGCTGGGGGTGTTTTGATGCCTACCGATAGCACAACATTCTTCGGCGCAGAAAGGGCAAGCCGATGTTTCGCGCACCACTCAAGTACAAATCCCGAACTTTCGAGTTCATTTAACAGAGTGCGATTTTCGAGGCTCCGGCACGCTCCATCAACTTGCTGGATTCGCACAATCGTCAATACCGTTGGAGAAATCTGAGCGAGCCTCCGAGGAGGAAGTTCGAACATGCGTGCAAAACCACAGCTTCGCGAGCATCTGCTCGCTACCAAGATGAAACGGTGGGCGATCATCGGACGGTGCCCCAGCGCCTACCCGAACTGTTCGCCTGTGCGGGCGCGACGGAATTTTTCGAGGCTGCTGGCTAAGTACCCGGACCTCGCTCGGCAGATGAACCTCGACATTTTGTCGGCGTATCCACCTGTTTAGCACGGGTGCGGCGCGGCGCAAGAATATGGAATCGCAAGACACAGACGGGATGATCAGCATCAGCGGACGCTGGTTTCGCTTCCCCGGCGCACAGATCGACGGAGATTTGTGGGAGGGGGAGTGGCGCAGTGATGGCAAGGTGTACCTGCACGATGGGGTCGGGAATGTGGTCGAGGGCTTTGAGATGTTTCTGCCCTCGCCGGAGGAGCGCAGGCACAGGGAAGTCCTGCTCGCGAGGCTAATGCTCGTCGCCGTAGACTACGTTCTTGCAGGCGATCCGCTTGGGCTGGAGACGGCCCGCGATTTGATCCGTGAGGTTCGACACGCCTACCCAGAGCTTGTGGACGAGTGCGCCGAACCATAACTACATTGCTCCCAGCACCCGCTGGCATTCTCCCTTAACTTTGACCAATTCCTTCACTCCGCTGTGACTGGAGACGAGGTTCTTTGTCGCGTGCGAGGCACCATCACGCGCACTTAACATCGCCTTCGCCACATCCTTCTCGACCTGAATGGCTCCTGCCAAGCCCGCCAATCCCAGCAATTCGCTGATGTTCAAGTAGCTGACGAGGCTGCGGGCGGCTTCCCCCGCCTCTTTGTACCTCTTCTCAATGTAGTTGAATCGCCCCGGATTGAGATGGCTCTTCAAGAAGTCACGGTCATCTTTCCCTTTGATCGACTCCAAAGCCAGCCTCTCCAGAGCCGCCAATAGCACGTAGAACGTCAATTTCACCAAAGAATGATTTAGGTCGGAGTAGTGGACATAGCCATAGCCGTCACCTTTTTCGCTGCTCAACACAAACACAAACTCGCGATGCTCAAGAAGTTCAACGAGGTCGAGGAGTTTTGTCCCGTCAGAAATGAGATCGCTCGGAGTGATGGTCGTCGTGCTGCGGGAGTTGCGCTCGAAGTATCCTGTGATCTTTCCTGCCCGTCGAATGGGGATCACGTTGAAGTCGGGGTTGGCATCCGACAGCACAGCCGCATGTTCTTCATCGTCCGAGCACACCAATCTCGAACTCGGAATCATTACGTCTTTAGCGGTGAACGTGGTAGCGAGTCGTGTGAGAGTTTCGTCGTGTGTCGGCATCGGCTTTTCCTGACCCGTGAAACTCCCAGTCCTTAAGTTGCAGACGCAGCAAACGCCTTGGAGACCGAATCGGGGTTGACGACCTGAACGTTATCTTCAGTTGATGTTACTTGCTTGGGATAGGGCAGCACATCCCACCGCAAGGCGCGGCGGAGAGTCCGCTTCATGCGACGATCCCCGAAGATTCCCACGAAGCGATGCTTAACCCCGGTGTCTTTGAAGAATTCGCATCCCTCTTCAATGAGAATTTTCTTCTGCTCTGCACGGCTGCGCTTATAACGGAGCATCCCGAAGCGTCTGTCACGTGTGAGCAGGTGGACGTTACGCGCATCGTAAACCTTCCCATCCGGTCTTCTGAATTTCTCGGTTGGGTTCGTTGTTCCGCAATAGAGAAAGTTACAGGCACGCAGGATCACACCGCGCTCCCCCGCTTCGGGATCAGCATAGGCGACGATCACATGAAAGCCCTTCTTTGCCATTTCGCGACATGCTGCGCTGACCAAGAACGAGCCGCTGTGCGGATGGCTCCAATGCAAACAACAGCCTCTTGTTAGGGAAATTGCTTTGTCTGCATGCTCGGAACCGCAAACGGATGATTTAACATTCGTTCCCGCTGTAGTCCCAAAGCAGACGACCCCTGCAATGTGTTTGCCGAAGAATAATGCGTACGAATGTTCAGCACTGCCGAGCGTCCCCAAGAATTCGTGGGCAACAATAACGTTGCGGGCATCCACCAGCGAAACCTCCCGAACAGTCGCATTTTTGAAATCAGCCGCGAGAGCTTTCTTTTCCTTAAGAAGCGGGTCTGGTTGTTCTGCCATCATCTCCCGCACGATTCGTTGATGGCATTTTCCGTTGGCAGGAAACTCCCTGAAGTCCTTGACGAGTGCCGCTTCAAATCGTCCAACATCAGTCTTAGCATTCTTCAATGCCAAAATCAGCTTTTTTCTGATCGTCGGGTTCAGGCGATTGCGAAGACGAATTGCGGTTTCCAGCTTCTCCCGCCTGCTCTGCGACTCGATGTCTCGGATCAACTCTGACGCAACGACGTTCACGTCCGGGTCTGTGAGCACCTCTGTGGGCGTCAGAAGCTCCCGAATCTCGCGAAGTAAAGCCGCGTTGGTCAATTCGCCATTCTTCTCGCGAGCTTGAACGAGTGCTTTGTCGAATGTGACTTCGTCAACCAATAGTGCGAGCCGCTGCCATTTTGAGGATTGATCCTTTGTAACGCCGAAGTCTTCTAGTTTCGGCGGATGAGCGGTCGTCATACTCGACCGCTCAACTTTGGTTCCATCCTTCCGGGGTCTTCCCGTACCTCGCGTGCCGGGATTTTTCTCCATATCCAGCAACAGTTGACCCGCACGACGCTCGGCGCGTAGGCGGATTTCGCACGCTTGGTTCTGAAGTTGCAGATCGCCAGCTAATCTTGCATATGTTCGGACTGCTTCCGCCTTGTCGCGAATGTTCTTAGCTTCATCGACACGGTGAGCAGCGGCAATCGCCTTGCGAGCGGCATCGTATTTGATGAGAGCGGTTCCCACAACTAGAGTGTCTGGCACGCCGGGCCTAACGCCCAGATTACGGAGGTCACGAAGTGGTATCTTTTCTGGCAAGCCCAGACCAGCCGCCTCCACACGTGGAGGAGAGCCAAATCGGGAAGTCACATTATGAATGAGAAACAGAGGCTAGTGGTTGAGTTCATCAAAAAAGGGCGTCAGGAAATCAAATTCGACCTTGAAGAGAAAGACAATAAACTAACGATGACAGGACAGGGACAGTTGCCATGGCCCGCAATCATCATTGGGAGAAACGGTGGCGTCACTATCAGTGTGAGAAGTTACGACACGAGCAAGAAATCTGCGGCGCAGTGGGCACTCGAAGCAGATCAACTCCTGCTGAAGCAGACGACGAGAAATTCAAAGAAGGCTCGTAGGTTCGGCCCGTTGCTAGAGAATTTCAGATTCTTCGCTTTTGCATACCTCAACGATTGGTGGCAGTACGACCGACATTTTGTCGAGGGCTTGTCTCTAAGCAGTAGTCGGGATGCGCGGCTTTACTGGATTAGTGAAGCAGCCAACTACTATCAGGTCAGCCGGAGATTTCCCAAGACGAAGGACGGAGGCGAGAGACTTGGTAAGGTTTTGGATCGGCTCGATGCGGGACTTCGACAAGCGGGCACTCTAACAGGGCAGAACGTCGATGAAGTTGTGACCACATTAGCCGAGAAGTTCAATGTGGACTATGAGAACGGAATCGAGATTTCAGCGGCATCGAAATTCCTCTGGATTCGGAGTAAAGCCCCAGTCGTAATCTTTGATGCCAGAGCCAGTGCTTGCCTACTGAGACTAGGAGCGACATTGGACGGCGAATACGCGAAATATCGCGCAGAATGGCTCCGCTGTTTCGAGCAACGCGAGGAGATCATACGTGCGTCCTGCGACGATCTGCTTGAATTGAAGAAATTCTCCCCTGATGCCGAGACAGAGCAAAATCTTACGGTCACCGTTACCAGCAGATGGTTTCATGAAAGGGTGTTCGACAAATTCCTGTGGTGGAACGGAAGGTCACAAGAAGTGCCGGATTGAGAGCTTAAATACCTCCGCTTTGATCTGCCATAATCTCTCAACGGTCGATACAGGTTGTCGCGACGGAAACAGATAATCGACGAACAATTCGAAACCCAGAATTGGGATGACGACTGGTCGCCTCGGTACAACATCGCTCCCACGCAGCCCGTCCCAGTCATCCGCCAGCGTCCGAAGGAGCCAGTACGGCAGGTCTCACTGGTGAAGTGGGGGCTGATCCCATCTTGGGCAAAATCCCCGTCTGGCGCAGCAGGCATGATCAATGCTCGGTCGGAAACAGCCTCCACGAAACCAACATTCCGCGATCCTCTGAAGTATCGGCGTTGCTTGATTCCGGCTGATGGCTTTTATGAGTGGAAGAGAAGCGGAACATCTAAGCAACCCTACTGCTTCGAAGTGAACGAGGGCGAGTTGTTCGCCTTCGCCGGGCTGTGGGATGGTTGGAAAGACGGGAACGGAAACTGGCTACGTACCTGCACGATCCTCACCACGACCCCGAATGCCGTGACGTCTGGCGTCCATGACCGTATGCCAGTCATTCTCCATCCCGATTCTTACGATTTCTGGCTCGATCCGGGGATGACCGACGTGCAGGTCGTCTCTGAGTTGCTGAAGCCCTACGATGCAAGGCTGATGCGGTGCTATCCGGTCGGCACGCGGATCAACCACGTTGCAAATGATGACGAGGATTGCTCTCGCCCCGTGGAGATCGCCCAGACGCAGAACTCTCTGTTCTTGTAAAGTTCTCCCATGTTTGTCGCGGGTGTTGATGGATGTCGAGGTGGGTGGGTCGCCTTCAGAGTCGAACTGCCATCCCGCGCCACTTCGGTCGACATTGTCGATCTCCCGGCATGGCTGCAAGAACGCCCGCCTGATCTCACTTGCCTCGGCATCGACATCCCCATCGGGCTGCTCAACGGCTCAAGAGCTTGTGACAAGGCAGCGAGAAAGCTGCTGGGTCAGCCTCGTGGCACCAGCGTGTTTGCTGCCCCGTGTCGAGCGGCTCTGTCAGCCACAACTCAAGCCGCCGCGAGTCAGATCAATCGCGACAAAACGGGCAGAGGACTCAGCCAGCAGGCGTTTGGCATCATCCCCAAGATCAAACAGGTGGACGATGCGATTACATCGGACTGCCAGCGGTGGGTGCTTGAGGTTCATCCTGAGGTCTGTTTCTGGGCATTCAACCACCACAGCCCAATGAAGCACAACAAGAAGACAAAAGAGGGTGCCGTAGAGAGGATCGCCTTGTTGCGACGAGTTTTTCCAGAAATTGACAAACACCTCGCAAGCCGCCCAACTCGCGTCGGAGCGGACGACTTACTAGATTCCGCGGCGGCAGCGTGGACTGCTCTCAGACATCATCGCAATAAAGCGGAATGTGTCTGCCCGCCTGAACTTGATGAGGTGGGACTAGCAGTCACAATCTACTATTAGGGAAACGCCATGACGAATCTCGTTCCCGAAGAACGGTAGGTTACAAATGCCACGGTGTATTTTCTGCGGCGATGAAAGCGACAAACTCAGCAGTGAGCATATCTTCCCAGCAGCTTTGGGTGGAAAGCTGGAGTTGAAGAACGCTTCTTGTACAGCTTGCAACAACGGATTTTCCAAATCTTTCGAACAGGCGATTGCCACTCGGCTGAAAGACTTCCGCTACATATTCCGAATACCAGACCGCTATGGGAAGGTTCCGGAACTTTTCGCGAAGGCGGAAGTGGAAGGCAAACAGCTTGATGTCAAACTCCTCCGAGATGGGAAGGTGCAACTAAAGCCCGAATACACCATCACTGTCAGGGATGGGGCTAAAGAGATCATCTACTATCACGTCACGGAGCAGCAACGCGAAAAGCTCTTGCAAGAAGCAAAGGAGAAAAGTCTTGAGCTAATCGAGGAGTCGGTTCCCGGCGCTGAAGCTGAAGTTTCTATAAGCGGAATGCTCGACTTTATTGACCAACCGGATATGCTTCGCACGGTAGCGAAGGTGGCTTATGCAGCGCTCGCGTCACATGCGGGAACTGAATTTGCGCTACGAGAACAGTTCAAGGATGTACGCACCTATGTTCGGTCTGCGGAAGGAGCACCCCACGCGACTCTGTTCCTGAATGCTGAATACCTCTCGGCTTGCTTTCAAGGCCCACACATGCACTCAGTTGTGTTGGTCGGGCGAAAGGACAAGCGCCGGGTGGACGCCATCGTCAGGTTCTTCGGTGGACTATGCTATCTCGTGAACTTAGCAGAAAAATATGAAGGAGCAGATTTCTACAAGACTCTCTTGTACGACGCCCAAAATGGCGAGGAGAAACAGGTTCTTGTCGTAAATGAGCAGTCCGAGTTCTTCCAATTCGATCACGTTATGACAAGTAAGGACACCGTCTGGAATGACAGGGCTAAAGCGGGTGAGGGCTTCTTGAAGTTCTTGGACGACGCGATTCAGGCTAATTTGAAAGCCAGACAAGCTGATGAGCAGAAGGGGAAATCTGGGTGAACAGTTTGATGTTGAAGTCTTGGCAGGTCAACGGCGATGACACTTATTCTTGCCCATCTCAGTAAATTCGGCATCATTCACGCGAGTGACTCAAACTTAACCTCTAGTGCCAATACGTCTGCGGGACAAGGACAAAAAACGTTCAAGCTACCTTTTCTGAATGGTGGGCTAACCATTGCCGGAGCGTACTCGGTCGCAGGAAAGCCGATGGATGTATGGATGCCGAATTTCATAAGTGCTCAGGCGAGCGGCGGCGTTGGTTCGCTTTCGCAGTTTGCTGAAGCGCTAAGAAAGCGATTGGAAGCTGAAATGGATTCCGACGAAAAGAATAGCGGTAGTATGGCTCACATCGCAGGGTACGTCGAGAAGGATGGCTTCCAGCACCCAGAGTTTTACTTCGTTCGCAACGTATACGGAATCAGCGAGTCGAATGGAGAGTATTTCGATGTCCGAAATCAGTTTGCGGTCAGTGAGGACTTTTGGAACCGGGACTGCCCGAAGTCCAACGCGATGGCGGCTTTTCAGTCTGGGGCATATCAACTTTACATAAACGGCTTCGCATCCGGTCGTGTCGGCTACTTCATGTTGCAGGAACGAATGAACTCGTTTTTCAGGGCAATTTGGGAGCAGTCGCAGTGGAAGTTTCGTCCACCTCAATCACTCGCGGAAACCGTGCTCTTCGTGAAGCTCTATATGAATGTTGTCGAGACACTGTTTCAAGTCAGTGATTACTCCGCGCCGTTCATTGGAGGTGGATGTCAAATTCACGAAATCCCCCAGCCAACAAACACCGTGACAAGATGCTGAACCGCGTCGCCAATTCGTCAGTCGATATAGACCACGAGCTTGATGAAGAGAAGAAGCCCGGCGCTTCAGAACCGCCGCGCATCCGGTGCCCGCTCTGCGGCTGGTCGCCTCGAAAGGAAGACAAGTGGTTCTGCACCTGCGGGCACGAGTGGAACGCGTTCGATACGGGAGGTGTATGCCCAGCCTGCCTCCACCAGTGGACTGAGACCCAGTGCCTCTCGTGCAGTCGATGGTCGGCGTGTCCTGCCTCAGTTGGAAATGGAGAAAGCGTTCGTCCGTTAAGATAGCGGAGCGAACGTATGAGGAAGGAACGGAAGCATTTCACCCCGGAAGAGAAAGTAGCCATCCTGAGGCGGCATCTGGTGGACAAGGTGCCAGTCTCGGAGCTGTGTGAAGAACTGGGCCTGCGCCCAACGGTGTTCTACCGCTGGCAGAAAGAACTGTTCGAGAACGGAGCCGCCGCTTTTCAGTCTCAAGAGCGCCCCCACCGCCAAGTGGAAGAGAAGCAGAAACGTATCGAGTTCTTGGAGAAGAAGGTGCAGACCAAGGACGAGGTCCTAGCCGAGCTGATGGCGGAGCACATTGCGCTAAAAAAAAGTCTTGGGGAACTCTAACCGGTATCTGGGTGCCGCATGATGTGCGGGACCTAGTCGTGGATTTCGTCCGGCGCTGGTCGGAGAAGGCCGAGATCGGCGTCGGACGGTTCATCCCTTGGCTGGGCGTGACCGCCAGCAAGTTCTATGACTGGCGGCAGCGGTACGGGTGCGTCAACGAGCACAACGGTTGGGTTCCCCGTGATTTCTGGTTGGAGCCGTGGGAAAAGGAAGCGATCATCGGTTTTCACCTGCAGAATCCGCTGGATGGTTATCGACGGCTGACCTTCATGATGCTCGACGCTGACGTTGTGGCGGTCAGTCCGGCGAGTGTTTGGCGAGTGTTGAAGAAAGCTGGATTACTATCCCGGTGGAAGAGCAAACCTTCGCGCAAGGGAACCGGTTTCGAGCAGCCGCTGCAGCCGCACCAGCACTGGCATATCGACGTTTCCTACATCAACCTGTGCGGCACCTTCTATTACTTGTGCAGCATTCTGGATGGGTTCAGTCGTTTCCTCGTGCATTGGGATTTGCGCGAGTCGATGCGGGAAGCGGATGTCGAGGTAATTCTCGAACGCGCCAAGGAGAAGTACCCGGAAGCGAAGCCGCGCATTATCTCGGACAATGGTCCGCAGTTCATTGCCCGCGATTTCAAGGAGTTCATTCGCATCTCGGGTATGACGCACGTCCGAACCTCGCCTTACTATCCGCAGTCGAACGGCAAGATCGAGCGCTGGCACAAGTCGCTGAAAAGCGAATGCATTCGTCCGGGAACGCCGCTGTCGCTGGAAGATGCGCGGCGTCTGGTCGAGGGCTACGTGGAGCATTACAACAACGTCCGCCTGAACAGTGCCACCGGCTACATCACGCCGAAGGACGTGCTGGCGGGCCGTCAGCAGGAGATCCACGCGGAACGCGACCGCAAGTTGGAAGCCGCCAGACAGCAACGCCAGAGTCACCGGCAGCAAGTCGCGTTGGTGGACAGCCAAGGAAAGCTATTTTGATCCACAACGAGTGATATCGGGATGTTACGCCAACCAGCCAAAGTGGTGGCCCACATCACGTTGAGTGCGGCTTGTATGTGCTGTAATCTATTCTCGCGCTCGTGTATGGAGATTGGTCGATGAAGCATCGTTGGGTGATAGTGGGCTTCACCATCATAGCTCTGATCTTTGCAGGCATAGTCTTCCGCGCTCAGCGTAACCATCGTCGGTGGGCAAAGTCGGCGGCAGTGTACCGGATCCGGGCAGAGCAGGGTGATGCTAAGTCTCAGCTTCAGCTCGGTTCAATGTATTACTACGGCAAGGGAGTATCGAAGAACTACGTTGAGGCCGTTCGCTGGTATCGCAAGTCTGCCGAGCAGGGCAACCCGAAAGCCGAATACAGCCTCTGCGACGCTTATCACGAAGGCAGAGGCGTTCCTCAGGATTACGCCGAAGCAGCACGCTGGTGTCGCGAAGCTGCCGATCAGAGCGATGCCGTAGCTCAATACGCCCTCGGCTTAGTGTATTCCCGTGGGGAGGGCATTGGACAGGATTACTCGGAAGCTGTCCGCTGGTATCGCAAATCCGCCGAGCAGGGTTATGCGATGGCTCAATACGCGCTCGGGTATACGTATTTCACCGGGGAAGGCATTGCACTGGATTACTCGGAAGCTGTCCGCTGGTATCGCAAGTCCTCTGAGCAGGGTTATGCGAAAGCTCAGTACGCGCTTGGGTATATGTATTACTACGGCTACGGTGTGCCTCGGGACCGAGCCGGAGCAAATGACCTGTTCCAGAAAGCTGCCGCTCAGGACGACGAGGATGGTAAGCGGGCGCTTGAGTGTTTGAGGAAGGGGATTTCAATCGACCCAGGCGCGGGCCTCTCGGGCCTTCAATGAACTCGCGCAAGTCTTCTCCCTTGACGGGGCGAGAAAATAGCAGACTAAAGTAATCAGGCGATTACACTCACGATTCGTATTCTGGCTGGTCTGGGTTTTGGCGGAATCACGGGCCAAACGGATGTTGAGAAACGGCAGGTCGTTGCGGAGCTAGAATCATCTTGCCGGGCGAAACGGAAGCGGGCACTACGGGGACGCAACCATGCCGAGGGATAGCCCGGAGGGCTCATCGAGCCGATGTTTTGCAGCGCGGGACTTTAACCTCTCGCGCTGCAAGCTGGCAGGAACAGTCATCGGACGATAGACCCCCATGCCTTGAAAATCCCCGCCCCGCAGGGGCGGAATCTACACTAACGGAGAACGTCGCTTCTCCATTTCACGCTGAGCCAGGACAGGCGCACTCGCTCTGGTATGCGCCTTCGTGAAAAATAGGAGACGGTCAAGGTGAAAGTGGTTCTCTTCGGAGCGACGGGCATGGTCGGGCAAGGCGTCCTGCGCGAGTGTCTGCTCGACCCTGACGTCGAGAGTGTCCTTGCGGTTGTCCGCAACGCCAGCCTGCCGCAGCATGACAAACTGCGCGAAATCGTGCACCAAGATGTTTTTGATCTCGCGGCGATTGAGGACAATCTCTCAGGTTACGACGCATGTTTCTTCTGTCTCGGCGTCTCGTCAGTAGGGATGAAGGAGGAGACGTATCGGCGCGTGACGTACGACCTGACGGTCTCGGTGGCTAAAACCTTAGCCAAACTCAACCCGACAATGACCTTCATCTACGTGTCTGGGGCAGGAACCGACAGCACGGAGCGCGGGCGAAGCATGTGGGCGCGGGTAAAAGGCAGAACGGAGAACGCGCTATTGCAGATGCCATTCAAGGCTGTGTTCCTGTTTCGCCCTGCGTACATTCAGCCTCTTCATGGAATTCGCACAAAGACTCGATGGTATGGCGCGGCTTACGCTTTGATGAGACCTCTCTATCCCTTGTGGAAGATGCTGTTCCCGAACTACGTGACGACCACCGAATGCGTGGGTCGCGCCATGCTGAATGTCACCAAGCGAGGCTTCCCCAACCCTGTCGTTGAGAGTCGCGACATCAACCGGATGTGTGGATGAATTTGTGCGGAGGTCTAGCTCTCCGATTCCCCTAGTCGGAGCACTGGAGACTCGGTTCGGCAACAGATGCCATACCTCTGCCACAGCCGAAACCACGGACTATGGGCTAACGTCTCGTCGTGCCTTCGATTTGCAGCAGAGATGTCGCTTGCGCTGAGTGGTCTAATGTCCGGC
>Ga0181521_10005237_pt1 | contig 14512 bp, 17 predicted proteins | sample PEATcosm2014_Bin_32_FD_119764 | JGI IMG/M metagenome (GOLD analysis project Ga0181521, IMG submission 119764) | Peatland microbial communities from MTU Mesocosm Facility, Houghton, MI, USA - PEATcosm2014_Bin02_60_metaG | ecosystem: Environmental > Terrestrial > Soil > Wetlands > Peat | place...
CACGAAAAGAAAAATCTCCGGCGGAACCGTCAGCGACAAGGGGCGCGACGCGCGCGACATCATGCTGGGGCTGGCCAAAACCTGCATGAAATTGAAATTGTCGTTCTACGACTTCATCGGCGCCCGCCTCGGCGTCCCAGGCCCCAACATTCCGCCCCTTGCAAGCCTCATCCGCCAAGCATCCGCATAAATCCAACGTCGCTCGCCCGGGAATTTGCCCCGGTTACCCGGGCGCCGGGCTAAGGAAACATACTACATGCACGTTCTCCGCATCACCCGAAAGCATTAGTCCTGCTGCCTTTGGGTGAAGCTCTCTTCGCCGTTGGGTAATTTACTCGCCGCAAGATTCTGTTCTACGACTTCGCAGGGGCTCCTTAGGACCCCTAGGCGTACGACCTCAACCTCCACGCGGAGAAATATACCATGAAAAAGTTGCTCATGATTTCGGCGGCTGTTAGCCTTATGTCGGGCGCGGCCTTCGCCGCCAACAGCATTACCCAGGGTACCCAGACCACGCTAGGGGGTGCCAATTCCGCTACCAACACCGTCTCTAAAGCCATCAGCCAGGGCACCAGTGCCGGCCAGAGCCAGGGCGCGGGCGGCACTGCCGGTGCCGGCATAGGTGGCGTGGGTGGCACTGCCAATTCGGGCACCGCCACCGGCGGCAATGCGGGCAGCACCGACGCCGGCGCAAGCACCACCTCCACCGGCGGCCTCGGCGGCTCCGCCAGCAGCACCGTTGGTGGTGGCGGCACGGGCGGCGCGGGCGGCGTGTCCGTTGGCGGCAGCAACGGCGGCGTGAGCCTCGGCGGCACGGGCGGCGCGAGCGCGGCACTTGCCGGCACCGGCGGCGCCGGCGGCAACGCTAGGGTCTCCGCCAGCCAGGCGGCGAAAGCTACAGCCGCTTCCATCGCCGTGGGCGGCAGCGTCCTTATTCATAAGTAATCGGACCGCAGCGCAGTGAACACCCGTGGCGTTCGAAAATCGTCGCGGGACCTCAACTTCCACACGGAGAAAGCTACCATGAAAAAGTTGCTCATGATTTCGGCGGCTGTTAGCCTTATGTCGGGCGCGGCCTACGCCGCCAGCAGCATTAACACTGGCGCTCAGTTGTCGGGGACGGGTAACAATACCCAAGCTAACAGCATCGCGAAAAGCATCACCCAGACCACCACTGCCACCACGACCCAGAGCGCAACCGGCAATGCCACCGCCGGCGCGGGTGGCGCGGGTGGCGGCGCCACTTCGGCAGCCGCCAACGGCGGCACTGGGGGCTCCGCCCAGGGCAACACGAGCGGCGCCTCCGCCGGCGGCGCCGGCGGCGCCGCCACCGGCGGCCTTGGTAATGGCGGCACGGGCGGCGCGGGCGGCGCGTCCGTGGGCGGCAGCAACGGCGGCACGAGCATCGGCGGGAACGGCGGCGTGAGCGCGGCAGCTGCCGGCAACGGCGGCGCCGGCGGCAACGCTAGGGTCTCCGCCAGCCAGGCGGCGAAAACTACGGCCGCTTCCATCGCCGTGGGCGGCAGCGTCCTTATCCATAAGTGATCGCGACCGCGGCGCGGTGACCGGATCAAGCATCTGAAACCCGCGCTCCGTTCCGACGAGGAACACCCGTGGCGGTCGAAAATCGTCGCGGGTGTTTTTTCCTCCTTCCGGGAATCGCCGAAGTGTCGCCACCGGCCTATGCGTCAGGATTGCTGGCAGCCGAGTATCGGGCTTGGCGCGTGAACAAAAAGCTTGGCTTCGGTTTCAAATCCTCCCCTTCTCCAAAGGCAGGCCCAGGGAGGGATGCTCAGCGCCGAGTCCAAGGATTCAAAGAGAATTCCAAGAGTATCCAAGAGTTTGGAGAACTTCCCCATGAGAAAGCTTTGGATCGTTCCCGCCGTATTCGTGACGGCCTCGATGGCCAGCGCCGCCTATGGCGGCGGCGCCAAGCCGGTCAACGTCACCACCCAGGTCAACGTTGGCGGTCCTGTGACCCAGGTCACCGTTGGCAGTCCTGTAAATCAGGTCAACGTTGTAAATCAGGTTGCCACCGGCATTACCACGGTAGTCCAAGTCCCCACCAGTATCGCTCTCCATGGCAACGCCGCCGCAATCGCCAATTCGGCCGCCGCCACTACGGTGATCAACAAAGCTATCATTAAATTCGGCCCCAGCTCTGCAATCGGCCAATAAATAGACGTCGCCTTATTCGTGATATGTGCTTCACGTAGATGCGGCCTGAATTCCCACGCGAAGCACAACACCCGACCGCATCCACCAGGCTTAGCTTTCTGCCGAGCAGAAGGGTTGACGGATGCGAAACGGAGGAAGCGAAGCTATTGGGGTGTTTCGCGTTGGATTCAAGCCGCATGCTTACGAATAAGAGGATAGGATCGCCGCTTCCATCCGATTCTTGGCCCCGAGCTTCTTCATAACGTTGCGTACATGCACCTTGACGGTATTTTCGCTAATATTCAGCTCACGAGCGATAACTTTGTTGGCCTTTCCATGCCGGACTGCGTCCAGCACGGCAAATTGACGCTCGGTAAACGTCTCCTGTTTTTCGCCAGAGCCAACTATCGGGAAGGGACGCTGGGCCGTCCAAAAATGGGAAGCTGGGGCGTAAACGCCCCCTGCAAGAACCAGTTGGATCGCCTTAACAGCTACATCCAATCCAGTAGCAGTTGGAATGTGGCCCCGCACTCCATGCCTAAGGCTTTCTGTCACCTCTTTGACGTCATCAGTGTCTGACAGGATAACAATAGGAGCGCCGTTCTTCGATGGCTCGAGCCGACGAACGACTTCATCAATGCGCGCATCGTTCTTTGATATGCCGATAATGCTGACAACGAATAGCAATGGATGATGATGCTGCGAAACCTCTTGCCAACTTTCGATATCAGGGAATGCGGCGATAGGGCATCCGGTCTCATTGCCAAGGCACCGGGAAAGACATTCTCTGATGAGAGTTAGTTTTTCGATTATCACTATAGTATCGGCTACGGGAGTAGCGCTTTCGAAGATCGAAATTGAGTTGCTTTTATTGGTCAACATGTTACGTCCTCAAATTCTCGCTGAAATCCGGAGGCCGTTTCCATCTTTGCTCGCAACCCCTCCGAGAAACAAGCGCAGCTCACGAGCTGCTTTTAGAGCACAAATTGCAACGATAAGCTGTTGCTAAAATATCACACATTAAACAAATCGCCAGATTAGTGCTTCGTCAAGGCGCGGATTTGCTGGAAACAGGGGGTTGGGATGACCGCGCCGGCGGCGTGATCGATGCTTGATATTCGTCGTCGAGCTCCTTTCTGACGGTTGCGAGCTGGCGTAGCTCGAACTCGGTGAAGCGCAGGCCGCGCCAACGCTCGGCGGCGCGGATGAGAGCGCCGAACATGAGTTTGAGCACGGGTTTCTCTCCAAAGCCGTTGGGGATGATCTTGAGGCGCCGGCGCTCCTCGACGAACAGCCGCTCAAGCAAATTGGTGGTTCGAATGAGGCGGCGGTGCGTGACCGGCAAGCGCGGATGAACGATGCAGGCCTCGAAGTCGTCCTCAAAACAGGCGAGCGCGCTCGGCAACAGATCAGCGTAGTCGGCGCGAATGCCGCTGGCGAGTTGACGGGCGATGGCGCGCGAGGGCGCCTGATAGCAGGCGGAAACACGCGACTTGAATTCCGGCCACAGGTCGGTCGGGACCTTGACCGAAAGGTTGCGCATGCGGTGCGCCAGGCCAGCGCTGGCGCGCCGAGCGCGGGAAGGCAGTCCTCGATCGCCCGAATGATCCCGGGCGCGCCGTGCCCGCGGGCGCGCATGTCCTGGAAGAAGGCGCGAACCGTTTCCGCGTCCTCCTTCGAGCCGGCCATCAGCGCCAGCAGAACCTTGCGTCCGTCGGCGCCGACGCCCCAGGCGGCGAGCACCGCTTCGCGCCGCTGGCCCGGCGGCAGCCGCTCGGCGATGCCGTCGATGAACAGATAGACGATGTCATGCTCGGAAAGATCACGCTGGCAAAAGGCCTCATACTGCGCCCACAGCCGTTCCGTGATCTCGCTCACCGTCGTCCGCGACAACAGTCGCTGGGCCGCCTCGTCGGTGAACGCGTCCTCGATGTCGCGCGTCGACAATCCCCGCGCGTAAAGTTCGACCGCCAGCCGCTCCAGCTCCTGCGTGCGCCCCGAAAGCGCCGCGCGCAGCCGCGAGACGAAGGGCTCGCTCGTCTCGCGAACCTGCGGCGCCGAATAGTCCACCGCCCCTTCCGCCGTCTTCACCTTGCCGGTCCGATAACCGTTGCGATAGCCGCTCTTCTCGCCGTCGCCGCGCGCGTAACGCTCGCGCCCCAGAACGTCGGCGACCTCGCCTTCGAGGCCTCCTCGACGATCAGCCGCAGCGCAAGACGCACCAAGTCGCTGCGCCCGGCGGGGGCCCGTCCCCAGTTCTCCATTCATCAAGGCGCGAAGCTCCTCGCGCGCGCGCGAAGGTGCGGATAGTCTCTCCATCGCAATGCTCCCTGGGGCCCTCGGCGCCAACCGAAAGCCCGCTCTACCTGTTGCGATTCAGGCAGGGTGCATCCCAACCCCTTTTTCCAGCAAGCCTACGCCTTCACCTTCGTGCTTCCTTGGGACGTCGGGTGCGATCCGCACTGTTATCAGATTGTCGCATACGCCTTTCGGATTAGGAGGTTCATCCGTTCGGCTGAGGGCTCGAATTCCAACTGGCGCCTTTCATTCACCATGTTTTTGAGTTTATATTCAAAAAAGGTAAGGAACTCGGACGCTTGCAATCGACGACGAAAAGCGTCGAAGCTCCGCCAAAACCCGGATCAGCTGCATGACTTTTCCCAGCCGTCGCGCCGTCGGCATCGCGTGGTGCTTGCGCGAAGACTATCCCCGCTTCCTCGAAATCATGGGAGGGGAAAAACGCTTCCCTCCGAGCTTTGATGCGTGGCTCCGCTTCGCCGAAGACCTGGAAGCAGAGCTCTCCGATTCCGCCCTGCTCATCGTCCGCGTGCCGATCGGGCCGGAGACCTTTCTCGCCTGGCGCGCGGCTCACGATCTTCCGGCTGACGCCACGGCGCTCGATTTATTGGCCAGCGAATATGCCTTCTGGCAGGGCCAGCCGCAGGGAGAAGGCGCGAAAATGGCAAATTGATTTCCAAACCCTCTTTTATATATAGTGTTTATATATAATGTTGCAGAGGAAGAGGCCGGCGCCAGCGGGGGTGCGTAACGCCGCGACGTTCAATTTCCTAATTGCTTCACGCCAACGGCCGGAGAACCTCCCTGCGATCTCGGTGTGGCAATAATGCCACAGGTGATTTTTTAATTGATTTAGGGCTTCATGGACTCTCGGGAACAAGTTAATTAGCTTCATGCAGAGCCGGAGAGAGCCGTCGTTTCGAATGCAGAGGGCGCCGACCATGACCTATTTTATCGTGCCTCCGCCGTTTCGGCTGTGGAGGCGTGGTCGGGCCGTACCAGCGTGGCTTTTCTGTCTGGGCATTGTGCTGTCGCCTGGCATGGCCGCCGCCCAGGTGGCCAACCCGACCACGCTTGCACCGTCGGCCCAACCGACAACGGGCGGAGGCGTGAGCGTGACTGCGCCGGTCGAGGAGGGGCTCAGGGCGCCGGCTAATGCCGACAAGATGTTCCTCACCGTTCGAGGCGTGAAGGTCGATGGCGGATTTACGGAATTGCAGGAGCAAACCGCCGCGTTGATCGGCGAAATCCAAGGTCGCCGTATCAGCGTTGCCAAGCTCTTCGAATTCGCCGAAGCTCTCCAACAAGCTTATTTGAATGCGGGCTATCTGCTAGCCCGCGTTACGATCCCCCGCCAGAACGTTCAAAGTGGCTCAATCCGGATTGTCGTCATCGACGGCATTTTTGAAGATATCGACCTCTCTGCCGTGCCAGAGCGGGCACGCAACCTGGTCAGGGCGCGGCTGGAACCGCTCATCGGCAAAAAGCACGTGACAACGGCGGAGCTCCAGCGTCGGGTTCTCCTGATGGGGGATATCGCAGGCATTACCGGGGCCAGCGAGATCAAGGCGGGCTCGGCTGGCGGCACGATTCTCGTAATCAAGGCCACGGAGAAGCTCGTCTCATCTGCGACAGCCGCGAGCAACCGACTGCCTAAAGAGCTCGGCACCTGGGAATTTACCCAGGCGGTGGATGTGAACAACGCGCTGGGATGGGGGGAGCAGTTCTACGCAAACGCCAGGTCCAGCAGCGACTTCGATCGTTTCTTCGACGGAACGTCGAAGTTTATGGCCTACGGTGGCGGCGTCATTGTGCCGATCGGCTCCGATGGGCTTCGCGCGGAGGCGTCGTATACGTCAGTGCGCCAGCGGCCCTGGCACACATTTGGCGCGTTCCCGATTGAGGAAGAACTTGCGGGAGAACGGACGGCAGCCACGTACGAGCGCGCTTCTGTGTCGGCGATATATCCAATAATTCTCACGCTTGAGCATAGTGTGCGAGTGCAAGCGACTTACGACTACACGGTTAATGCCCAGCGCGTAGGGCCAGCCCCCGTTTTTGTTCTCCCCCCTTTCGAGCCTGTCTATGGTCTGGCTGACGATCGATACAGCGCCGTCAGGGCCGCGGCCGACTGGAGCTTCCAATTTCCGTGGTCGTGGGGAGGCAACGCGACAACCACGGCCGTTTATTCACACGGCCTTGGCGGTCGCACGGCGTGGGATAGCCCGCTAGTGGGCAACCCGCTTTCGCGCCCGGGGGCAAGTCCGAACTTCGATAAGTTTTATATTGACACGGAGATTCGTCAGCCTTTGCCTGAGGGATTTCAGGTTTCGTTTATCGCGAAGGCCATGACGAGCTTCGGCGCACCGCTCATGCTTCCGGAGGAACTGTCTCTAGACGGCGCTAATGCGCTCTCAGGTTTCGCGTCTGGCACACTGAACGTCGACCGTGGCGTGACGGTGCGTTCCGAACTGTCGCATCCATTCAACATCGACCCGGGGATCATTCAAACATTCAACCAAACATTCAACACCAACCCGGGGATCATTCGAAATGCGGTCGCCGTCCCATACATTTTCGGCGCATGGGGATCCGGCGTCCACGAGTGGCCGCTCTACTCGCCACTCTACGTAGTCGAAGTCAAAACGATTGGAGCGGAGTCGCTCGGAGGCGGTATTCGGGCCGACACAAACATCGCCAACTGGCCTTTTTCGGAATCGCTCGCCCTCGAGTTCGCGAAGGACTTCTCCAACATACCCTTCAAGAGCAGCGGCTACCGAACCAATTTTAGTTTCGTTGTGAGATATTGAGCGAAAGATCTTGAGGACAATCCTCGCCAAGCAGGGCCGATAAAATCGACAAAGCAGGTCGAAGCGAGTAAGCGCTGCGATCGCTGCCGCCAAGATCATGTAGCGATCGGCGACGACGACGGGCGCCCGATCTCTCCGCCGTGTTCATGGACACGACGAGCCTGTCGTTCTACGGCGAAGGCGGCGAGACGCTCGGCGAGCACGGCTATTCCAAGATCCTATGGGGAGGTGGATAGCGGCCAACGCTCTGGCAGAGTGAGGTTGCGAAACCATCCACTCTGGAGACGATCATGCCAACCACAGCCGACCGCGCCGAAGCGCCGAGCGCTATCCAACCCCATCTTGTTGCCATTTTCATCTCTTTGGAACTCAGCCGCTCGATCTGGCTCGTTACATCATTGTCGCCGGGCGCTGGCGAGAAGATGTCGAAACCATCCGTACGAGCCGGGGACGTCCCGGCGCTGCTGGCTCGGTTTTCGGAGCTGAAGCAAAAGACGTTAGCGCGGACCGGAAAATCCTTTCCGATCGCGGGGAGGGGAAACGGAGCACGCCACAGCGCGTCACCGCGCCCTTCCTCGACTCTCCTGACGGGGCGGATCAAGTGGCAGATCTGGCTTCGCGGATCTCAATTCTGGAATGTTACGCCTTCGATGATTTTCGGCAACTGTTTTTGTCTTGCAGAACCCGAAAGGACGGGTCGCCCTTAAACCTCGCCATCATCCGCCATGCCGCCCTCAAGGCCTACAAAGGCTCTCTCCGTCGAAAACGCCTCAGAGCCTGCATCGACCCCAAAGTTTCGAACCAGACTATTCGCCGCTTAACGATTTAGGATTTTGCGCTGAAACGGTCCCCAACGAGGGGGCCATCACGCAGTTCGTTCATCCTTCTGGAGCAAAACGACGAATGGGCGTGCAGCGCGGTCGTTACATGATGCATTTATCAGGCTCTCCGCCGTGACCGCCTGATCATCCCGGCCACGCCGGGAATTCTCGGTGTTTCCGCCGCCCAGCTACACCACGCCCAGGGAAGGATAGCGAGCGTCACGCCACATTCTCCCCGGCGTTAGTAGCCGACGCTTGAACACCGGAAACCGACAAAGTTGCCGTAGCGGTAAACGGGAACCCTGGTGATACAGACTCGACCCAAGGAAAAATAAGGCGAGGCATAGCCATAACTCTCATAAACGCTCATAGCGCTTGCACGAGGCGCAAAGCTCCCCGTGCTCCGCATCATGTAGGGCGAGGCGTAAGCCTGGGTCGGATTGAACTCTCGCCCCGCTGCCGCTCCGGCTGACAATGAGCCGCAAGCTACCGCAAACAAAGAAGCTGTGCCCACCAGCCAGCAGCTTCGCCTCAATTGCCTACTCATAGCCGACGCTCTAGTTGGGTCTTCGCGACTCGATGTAACCTTAGTTCTCGCGCCAACAGGAGCAATCAAGATACCGGGGCAATACAAACGTATGGCCCCGCCGCGAGCCGCAAGGCGTTGCGCGCCGTCGTCACACAAACGCCGGCGCGCGACGCGATCTCGCCAAGCGTCATCATGCAGGCCCCGCGGTCGCGAACCGCGTCGGCGACGATCCGCAGCGCCGCTAGCTCCCCCGTCGTGAACCGCGCGGCAAGCTGCGGCGGTATGGGTCCCGATGCCGCGAGCGTCCGCCGCCGCGGGATCGACGCTTGACGATCCGGCGATCTCGGCGCCCGGCGCTTCTTCGGAAAATGGCTCGCCCGTCCTGCGGCCTTCGCCTCAGCGACGATCTGCGGGGCGCGGACGGCGAGCCGGTCGGTCCCGCGCAATTCGCGGCGGCGCGCCTCGATCGCCTCGGCAAGGCGCTCCGCCTGGCTGTCGTCGATCCTCCCGGCGCCCCACTCGCTCCAAAGCGTCCGGCAAATCCCGTCGATCGCCGCTAGCGACTTCACGCCGCCGATGGCGGATACAAGATCCAATTCTGTCAAAGGCCCCTCCTCGGGGCCGCCCGAGCGGTGAGCGAGGGGTCAAAGGGGGCGAGGCTCATCCAATAGTGCACGTCGGTCCAACGGCTAACACAATCCCAGCTTTGGGAGCTGGCGCTCGCGCCGCTCTTGATGGCTTCGTTATTGCTAGGCTGATGGTTGCGCATGTCCGTCTTTCCTTTTTTCAAAGGAAACGGCTGTGCAAGGGTCTCAGGGGGGTTGCTTTGAATACGAGGAGGGGCTATACCTCATCTGAGGTTGTATTCCTACGCTACAGATCATTGTGCACAGCCGATCCGTAGTGAAAGCCGCCCCTTCCGCCGGGGGGCGGCTTTTTTCTTTGCTCTCAAGATAAGCTCTTTGGTTCGGGCGGGCAAGATGCGCCGCGCCGGGATGTCTTGCGCGTAAGCAGCCGCCAAGAAATCGTTATTTTAGGTCACGCGACGTGTTGTCTTAGTAACGAGACGGTCGCGCGACTATGCTTGGTTTCATCAGGAAATTCGCGGGTTTCGACTCGCTGGTGCCGTCACCTGATCTTCGGCGCGTTCGAGAAATCGGCTCCCGCGCGCGGGAGCATTTCGTGGCTTGGTCTCGTGGGCTGTCGAGGCGCGTCCCAGCAAAGCCGGGACGCCCGCGAGGAGCCTGAAGCCGCCATGATGGCGGGAACATTATCGCCCGTGCAGAATTTTGACCAATCGTCCATCAGGGCGCGCCGCTTCGCCAGCAAGACGCCGCGCCGATAGGAGGCTTGGCTCATAAATCGTTCTGGGCTGCGGCGCATATGGGGGTCAGCGCAAGGTCTGTTACTTTTTGTACGGTAAGTGGGACAAACCATGAATTCAGCCCTTTGGCTTCCTTGGCTATCCGCAGCGAGCCCTCAGGACTTGTCCGGGCTCGTCCGTTTTCTCGTCCGACAATCATCCCGTCCGGGTTGCCATCCTCAAACACTGTTTCTGGACAGATCGGCAATCGACCGCCAAACAATCGATTGCCGGACAACCGCAACCACTGGGGTTCGGCCCGCTCCACATTGCCCACGAGGCGGGAGAGCTTGTGCCCGTTCACCATTCGTCCAAGAAGCCGTACAAAACGGGGCCTGAGTAGCAACGGAACAGAAAACCTACACAAGACTCGCGGGGGCCTATTTGGCCTCAGTTCATTATCGGGTCATCGCAGAATCTGTTCCAAATCGTACGCTAAGGCGTCAGGCTTTGGAATTTGCTTGGATTTCTCGATACAGGGTTGATCGCCCGAGGCCGATTTGACGTGCGGCTTTCGTCGGTGGGATGCCGGCTTTCATCAGCAACATGGCGGCATTCAGTTTTTCCTGATCGAGTGGTGGTCGTCCGGGTTTTCGGCCTTTTGCGCGAGCGGCGGTCATGCCGTCGCGCGTGCGTTCGGCGATGAGACGGCGCTCGAATTGAGCAATTGCCCCGAAGACATGGAACACCAGCTCGCCGGCCGCCGACGACGTGTCGATTTTCTCTTCCAGGGACAGAAGCGCGACGCCCTGCTTCTTGAGGGTCTCCACAACATCGAGAAGCTCGCGGAGCGAGCGTCCCAATCGATCCAAGCGAACGACAGCGAGGGTGTCGCCGGGGCGAATGTAGTGGAGTAGTTCGGCCAGGCCGGGACGTTCGAAGGTCTTTCCCGAAATCACATCCTCGAAGATCCGAAACGCTCCAACCGATTCGAGGCGTTGTCTCTGGCCGGCGAGGTCTTGGTCGTCGGTCGAGACGCGGGCATAGCCGAGAATGTGGGGCATGGGCCGGCGACTTTCATTGGTTGGGCCGTCCCTAAACCGATCGGTTTGTGGACGGGAGAGCGTCAAACTAAATTGACGGCCGACGCCCGTCCATAAAATACGTCCATAAATTATGTGGCGTCCACAAAATAATCAGACCATTAATGGACGCATTCGGCGCTGGTCTAATCGCTCATGACACCTCGGCAAATCCTCTCACCTCAATCCCGCGCGGAGCTGTTTGATCCGCCGGCCGACCCGACGGCGATTGTCCGGCACTACACGCTATCGCTCGAAGACCTGGCCATGATTCAGTGCCGCCGCCGAGAGGCAAATCGACTGGGGTTCGGTGTGCTGCTTGCGTATTTGAGGTTTCCTGGCCGCGCTCTTGGCGCGGAAGAAGTCCCTCCTCCCGACATGGTGGCCTTTGTCGCCGGTCAGATCGGGTGCGCGCCCAAAGTCTTCAACGAATACGCGCAGCGTGATGAAACGCGCAGGGCGCATCTCGGTGAACTCCAGGCGTATCTTGGGATGCGCCCTTTTCGGCGAGACGATTATCGAGCCGTCGCTGGAGCCGCGCTTGAGCAAGCGACAGGGACGGATCGCGGTGACGCCATTGTTTCCGCAATGATCGAATACTTGCGTGAACGAGGCATTTTGCTTCCCGCGTCCGTTACTTTGGAAAAAATGGGCTTAGCTGCGCGCGCTCGCGCCCGAAAGCGAGCGTACAAGAACCTCGTCGATGGCTTAGAACACGAGACGATTGCGGGACTGGAGGCGTTGATCGCGGTCGGCGAAGATCAAGACCGAACGCCGCTCACGTGGTTGCGCGAATGGCCGGAAGCGCCGACCCAGCGGAACCTGGCCGGGATCGTCGAGCGCTTGCAAGTCATCCGAAGGCTTGGCGTCGGACAGGATCGTGAGCAGCGGATTCATCGCGCACGCTACACCGCGATTGCTCGGGAAACGGCCATTCTCAGCGCTCAGCATCTTTCACGATTCGACACGCAGCGCCGATTGGCTGCGCTGGTTGTATTCGCTCGCGAGATGGAGGCGATCCTCACGGACGCCGCCATCACGATGTTCGACAAATGCTCTGCGGAGTGTTTCGCCGCGCAGATCGTGCACACAAGGAAAATGTTGTCGATCGAGCGAAAGCGCTCGACGCGTCGACGCGGGCTCTGCTCGGCATGGCGAAAGCCATGTTGGCCGCCAAGGCTTCCGGGCAGGATCAGGTCGCGGCCGTGGAGCGCTCGCTGGGATGGGAACGGCTGAAAACTCTGGTCGCCGAAGCTGACAAGGTTGTGACGGACACGCGCGAGGACAATCTGAGCGAGATTGTCGATCGATATCCAGCCGTGCGGCGCATGGTTCCGATCCTGCTCGACGCGTTCGTCTTCCGGTCATGGAAATCCGGGGATTCGTTGCTTGCCGCGCTCGAAGTGTTGCGCGGCCTTTACACGACAAGCGCGAGAGTTCTGCCGCCGCGCCCGCCGACGGCGTTTCTGAAATCGACATGGCGCAAGCTCGTCGGAACCGGCGCCGCCGTCGATCGCCGGGCTTATGTGGTCGCGGTCATGATGACGTTGCGTGATCGCTTGCGCTCCGGCGACGTTTGGGTCGAAGGCAGCCGCGTGTTCCGCGCCTTCGATGATTTTCTTTTGCCGCCGGAAACATTCGCAACGCGGCGGCGGGACGACGAATTGGGGCTCGCCGTCGCCGATCGCTTCGACGATTGGCGCGCCGAGCGTATCGGTCTCCTGGAATCCCGGCTTCGGGAAATCGATGTGTTGGCGGCAGCCGGCAAGCTTGCCGAGGCGGTCATTACCGCGGAGGGACTTTCGATCAGCCCTATCCGCAAGGACGAGAGCGAAGAATCCGATAATGTCGCGCGGCGGCTCTATGGCATGTTGCCGCGTCTGCGCATCACCGAGCTTCTCGCCGAAGTGCATGGCTGGACGGGATTCGCCGAGCGGTTCAACCATCTGCGAACCGGCGCGCCACCAGAAGACAACGTGGCGTTGATGACGGCGCTGCTCGCCGACGCCACCAATCTCGGACTCGCCAGAATGGCCCGCAGCTCAACGGTTTTCAGCCATTCGAAGCTGCTCTGGATCGCCGAATGGCATATTCGCGACGAAACCTATCAAGCGGCTCTTGCGTGTCTGATCGAAGCGATTCACGCGCAGCCCTTCACGAAAATCTGGGGCGATGGCGACACGTCATCGTCCGACGGCCAATTTTTCAAGGCCGGTGGGCATGGCGAGGCTCGCGCCGATTACAACGCAAAATATGGCTCAGAGCCCGGCGTGAAGTTCTACACGCATGTTTCCGATCGCTATGCGCCGTTTCACACCAAGGTCATCGCCGCCAACGCCAGCGAGGCCGTGCACATTCTGGACGGCCTGCTGCATCACGAATGCTCTCTGGAAATCCGCGAGCATTACACCGACACGGCCGGCGCGATCGATCACGTGTTCGGTCTGTGTCACCTCGCGGGGTTTAGGTTTGCGCCGCGCATTCGCGATCTCGCCGATCGCCGCCTCTATGTCGCCGACAGCCGCGTCGCCTACGCCGCTCTGACCCCAATGATCGGCGGAGCCGTCGATTTCCGCGTCATCGGGGAGAACTGGGATGAGACGCTGCGCCTCGCGGCGTCGATAAAAGCTGGAACTGTCGCGCCGTCGACGTTGATGCGTCGGCTCGCCGCCTATCCCAAACAGAACGCGCTCGCGAAGACGCTCCGGGAAATTGGTCGTCTGGAGCGCACCCTCTTCACCCTCGACTGGATCAGCGATCCAGCTTTGCGTCGGCGGGCGAACGCCGGCCTCAACAAGGGCGAGGCGCGCAACGCACTCGCCAGGGCGGTGTTCTTTCATCGTCTCGGCGAAATCCGTGACCGGACCTTCGAAAACCAGAAATACCGGGCTTCCGGCCTCAACCTCGCCGTCGCCGCCGTAATCCTCTGGAATACCGTTTATCTGAGCCGCGCCGTGACCGAATTGCGCTCCCACGGCGAAGCTGTCAGCGACGATCTGCTCGCCCATATCGCCCCGCTCGGCTGGGAGCACATCACCTTCAATGGCGATTACATTTGGCCGACAGAGCAGCTCCAAAATGCCTTCCGACCCCTCCGAGACCCGCGCTCAGTCTTCCTCGGCGCCGCTTAGCGTACGATTTGGAACAGATTCTGCGATGACCCGCTCAAGGCTTCCGCGGCGATGTCCCCTGCCCGCGCCAGCAGTTCGACCGACGGCGCGACCAGCTTTGGGCCCCCGCTCGCCAAATCGACAATCTCGGTCAGCGCATCCGCCAAAATGGCGAGTTGCGCAGCGGCGTTTGGCGTCATGGGCGGCTCTTGCACATTGGGATTCTAAGGTCGCGCAACAGGTTCATCGAGTGTCGGAGGGTAGCCCAGCCTCTGAGGAATGCTGGTGGCGCTTATACCAAATCTCACAGAGCGTGACTCTGTGGCTCTTCCCGAATCGGCAACGATCTGATTCAACGTGGCGAACGAGGGAGTTTCGCCATGACCGCTGTTCCGCTTCGGA
>Ga0181521_10005241_pt1 | contig 14508 bp, 11 predicted proteins | sample PEATcosm2014_Bin_32_FD_119764 | JGI IMG/M metagenome (GOLD analysis project Ga0181521, IMG submission 119764) | Peatland microbial communities from MTU Mesocosm Facility, Houghton, MI, USA - PEATcosm2014_Bin02_60_metaG | ecosystem: Environmental > Terrestrial > Soil > Wetlands > Peat | place...
ACGAATGAAAATAATTTCCTGCTTGAATATACCGACGAGCAGGGAAATTTGAACATTATCCCATCCTCCGTCCCCCAACCGCTGGCCACCACCTACACGTCCTTGTATTATTTCCCACTGAACGCCGGCTTGAGCGGTTCGATGCCGGACAGTTTGGGGACAACCTATTTCAACTCGCAGGTCAACTTCAATGTGCTGCCGGGTTTCTCCGACAACGGGGATTTTGCCAAGGCCTCCTACGCCACGACGAACACACACGCGCATTATGTAACCGTGCAAGTCGGCGCTGACCGGGTGCAGGATATTTACAAGGACTGGTCGGTGAAATTGCATGCGGACGGCCAGTGGGCGAACGGGGCGTTGTTCAGCAACGAACAATATGCCATGGGCGGCTCGGCGAGCGTGCGTGGCTATACCGACGGCGAATATTACGGCGACACCGGCTGGCGCGTGTCCATCGAGCCGCAGACGCCATTGCTCAACGTCGGCATGGTTGGCAATGAAGGCCACGAAGTGCCATGCTGGGTGCGCAGTTCGGTGTTCGTGGATTACGGCGAAGCTTATCTCCTCGAACAACCCGCCCCCGGGACCAGCAACCACGCCCGGCTTTGGGGTGTGGGCTGGAACCTCACGGCCAACATCGGCAGCCACCTCGACGCGCGGGTGACGGTTGCCTGTCCATTACTGGCGACGGCAATGACAGCCACCGGCGACGTGCACGTTTATTTCGGCGTCGGCATTCAATTCTAAACGGACATGAATCCTAAATTGTCACCGATTTGTAACACGCTGCCTCACGCGAGTAGCCTAAATTTGAGCAGTTTATAGGATGGCCATTTATGAAAATCCAGCATTTTGACTTTTTGCTTTGGCGCGTGATTGCCGCCGTCTTGTGGCTTGGCTTCATCTGGCGCGCGCCGGCCAACCCGACTGGCATGACCGTGCAAAGCGGTTCCGCCAGCTTGAGCGCCAGCGGCTCACGGCTCACCATCACCACATCGCAAAGCGCATTCCTGAACTGGCAGAGTTTCAACATCGCCGCCGGCGAAACCACCATTTTCAACCAACCGTCCGCCTGTTCCATCGTGGTCAACAACATCCACGACGCCAATGCCTCACAAATTTATGGCAGCCTGCAGGCCAACGGTCTGGTCGTGCTGATGAATGCCGCCGGCTTTTATTTCGGGCCGAATGCGTTCATCAAGACCGGCGGCCTCATCGTTTCCACGGCGAATTGCATCCCGCCGCAAAACAGCGGCGGCACCTGGCAGTTCAACGGCCCGCCACCCCTGGCCAGCATCGTGAATTACGGACAAATCCAGGTCGGTAATGGCGGTTCCGCCTTTCTCATCGCCGACAACGTTGAAAACCATGGGGACATCGAAGCGCCGGGCGGCGCCGTCGGCCTCGCGTCGGGCCAGACAGTGTTATTGAGTGCACGTCCCGACGGCCGTGGCATGAGCATGCAGGTTACGTTGCCCAAAGGTTCGGTGAACAATTACGGCACCATTGTCGCCGATGGAGGAACGATTGCGATGAACGCGCAGGTGGTGAATCAAAATGGATTGGTTCAGGCCAACTCGGTGCGCGATGAAAACGGCGTCATCGAACTCGTGGCCTCCGACCAGCTCAATCTCGGCGCCAATTCGCAAATCAGCGCGCACGGTGATGAATCCTCCGCCGGCAGTTCCGGCGGCAGCGTGACGTTGAGGTCAGGCAATAATTTCAGCGACAACGTTGGCAGCCGGATTGACGTGAGCGGGGGAGCGCAAGGCGGCAACGGCGGCAATGTTGAAATCAGCGCGCCGAACATTTTGTCGCTGAATTCGAGCATGGCTGCCAGCGCACAAACGGGTTGGAACGGAGGAGAATTTTTCCTCGATCCGGTGAACATCGTGCTGGGCACGTCGAGCGCAAATGGCATGGTGAACATCAATACGGCCTTTGCCGGTTTCTCGCAAATTCTGTTACAGGCTTCGGGCAACATCACGCTCAATGCGAATACGGCCTGGAATTTGAGCGCGAGCAGCGGCCAGACCAGCGGACAATTGACGTTGGAAGCAGGCAATAACATCATTTTGCAAAACGGTTCCTCAATTTCTGACGGCAACAACTGGTCGGTGGCGCTGGAGGCCGGATACAATTTCGTCAACAACGCGATTCTTTACGGCCAGGGCAGCATCCTGCTGAATGGCGGCGCCGGTTCAATCCAAACCGCGGGCGGCAATGTAAATCTGGAGGCCGGGCAGAACATTCTGGTTGGCTCCGGTTCTGTCGTCACGACGGGCGGCGGCAGCATCAGCGCCCATGCCCTGGCGGGAAACATTGACACCGGATCCGACGCGCAAGGCTACTATTTTGACACTTATGGAACCGCGACCTCCCTCAGCCAGGCTTACAATTTGAGCGATGGTTTGGGCGGCATCAGCACCGAGGCGGGCGGTGATGTGAACCTCATTGCCGGCGGTAATGTGACCAGTGTGTTGCCCGTCAGTGTTGGGACCGGCAAAATTGGTTATGTGTTTGACGGTGGCACTCCTTCAACCTCCGTAGCCTCCGGTCATACCGATTTTTCCACGGCGGGTTCCGGTGCTTATGGCTCCCAGCCCGGCAATGTGACCATCGTGGCGGGTGGCAACGTGACGGGCGATTATCTCGTGGCCAACGGCACCGGCAGCATCTTTGCCGGGGTGGAAATGGATGCCAATGGCAATACGGTCAAGGATGGTTCCGGGAATTATGTGCTGGGCGCTTCCGGCAGCGCCGGGACGGATGCCAATAAATTTGCCCTGGCCTTAAGTTTGATCAGCGGCGGTTGGAATGTTACTGCCGCGCAAAACATCTATTTGCAGGAAGTTCGCAATCCCAATGGCGTTTTTGACACCAGTGCTGGAACTGCCTACAAACATTACTTTGATTACTCGCCCGGCGACTATGTTGATTTGAATGCGGGGAACCTGGTGCAGTTGGGCGCCTCTCCCTCGACCCTGCCACGCCCCGCCGGCCTGGCCATCCCCTTCCTCTACCCGTCCATCGTGAATATCACTGCGGGGGCGGGTGGCGTGCAATTAACCGGCGGCAGCACCGCTCCGTTTAACCAATTGATCTTGTTCCCATCACCGCAGGGAAGCCTTACCATCAATACGACGGGCACACTCAAGAGCGGCCTCCCTTCTTCCGGAGCCCCCCAGGCTTTCACTCTGATCGTTTCGGACAGCGCCAAAAACCAATACAAAACCAGCGGCGACTTCGGCCCAAGTGACCATGCCGCCACGCCGATTCATCTGGATAACCAGACGCCCATCGTCCTGAACATTGGAGGGGACATGAACCTTGTTGTTCTCGACGCTCCCGAGGCGGCGCAAATCACTGTGGGCGGCAACATGTACAACTGCGGATTTCAGGGCATGAACCTGTCCGCCGACGACGTGACCAGCATCCACGTGACGGGCGACATCTACAACCGAAGCATCTTCACCGATCTCGTGGGGGTCACCCCTGCGGAAGCCGCCGATCTATCTTACCTTTCCGAAGCGGTGAATAATTCCATTCCGGCCACAACACTGGCCACGAGTTTTTATTACAATCCGGCGACCCAAACACTGATCTATCAAAACATCACCGGGGCGTCTTTGCTCAATGTCCTGAAGCTGTTGAACAATTTGACCGTTCAGGATTACGTCAATGGCGTCCCTCAATGGGCAAATCCACCGTCCCCGGGGGGAACTCCGCCATTTGACACCATACCGTTGCCGGCTCCCAACCCCGTTTCCGTTTTTGGCAACCCGCAAACCCCGGGCACAGTGGCTTACGCGTTGTTGGCTCAATACAACCTGCTTGGCGCGATTCCCAACAATGCCAGCACCGGTGGTTTCATTATCGGCGGCGGCGGGCAATTCAACATTTCCGCCCGGAGCATAGACCTCGGCACTTCTGCCGGCATCCTGTCAGAGGGGGTGGGACTTTACACGGTTGGCTCCAGCTATCCGCTCGCAAGCTTGTTTGGCACTGGCGGCGTGTTCGACCATGGCGCGGACATTTCAGTCACCACCACCGGAAGCCACTCCGCGGGAATCGCCGCCACCGGGGATCTCATTGGAGATCTGGACATGTATTCCAGTTCCATAGCCACCTTGAACGGCGGCAATGTCTCCATCGGCGCCGGCGGCGATGTCAATGCCGGCTCGGCGGTTTTTAGCGCCAGGACCAGCAGTGTCCGTGGCATTTATTCAACGGCGCAAGGTGACGTGTCCGTCATCGCCGACGGAGATGTCATCGTCAACGGTTCGCGCATCGCCACCTATGACGGCGGAAACATAACGGTTGAGTCATTGAATGGCAGCATCAACGCCGGCAAGGGCGCATCCACGCCGGTGTCGGTCACGGGTTACTATGAGGATCCCGTCACGCACATCGTTTATGCCAACAGCCCCCAACTCCCTTTCAGCGGCATTGTGGCGTTGACCTTTCCCACCCGCAGTTCCGACTATCCCGCGCCACCTGCAATCCTCGGCAACATTTTCATTGAAGCCCCCAATGGCAACGTGATTGCCAACGCCGCGGGCATTTTGCAGATTCCTTTGAACCATTTGAATTACCCGGATGCCACCACCACGGTTTTGGCGGGTTATGAACTGAACAATAATGGCGAACCGGTATTTGCATTAAGCGATCAGAACATTGTAACCCTTGGTCCAACTTTTGAACTCAGCCATTCAGGCATGCCCGTCCTGGATGCCAATGGTCAACCGATTTTTGTCACTCCCCTGCTCGATGCTGGTGGCACGCCAGTCTTTGACGCCATGGGCCAACAGCTTTATGTGGAAAACCTGGGGAATCGAGGCGGTCCGCTTGTTACTTACAGTCTTGGTGGCGCTAAACCATCAATCAACCCATACCTTGATCCAGATGGTGAGCCGGTCAATGTTGCGATTCTGAGCGGCACCAGCGACTCCCAAGGCAACCCGATAGTTGTTTTGGGCAGAAATATTGATGTCAACGGTTCCGGCCTGATCGCCAGCAATGTGAAATTGCTGGCCACCGGCGACGTCAATGGCCTCATCTTCGCGCGCAACAACATTAACATCAACGCGCAGCAAAACGTCGATGTCACTGCGCTCGGGGTGGGGAATGTCAGCGTCAATTCTTCCGGCGGCACGATTTCCGGCGTGATTGTCGGAGTCGGTGGAGTCAGCGTCAGTGGCGACTCCATCACCGCTTCGTTGATTTCGGCCAATGTCAGCGGCGCGACCAGCGGTCAGAGCGGTTTGGGCCAGGGCACCGCCGCCAATGCCACCTCCGAGGCCGCGTCCAGCGACGATGCCAATCAAACGGCCGCTTCGTCCGATCAAAGCAGCGACGACGACAAGAAGAATAAAAAGGAAGTAGCCTTGGCGCAAAAGGTCGGCCGCGTCACTGTGATTTTGCCGGCCAGGAGTTCGTCACCAAGTTCGTCCCAAAAACACACCGCAACCCAACCATTATAACCACCATGTTTGTTCATCCCCTGTTTGCCGCCAATGCCGCGGTGTACGCCATTCAAAATGCCACCGTCGAGGGCAAGATCACCGTCGTTGCGCTGCTGGTTCTGTCGCTGTTTAGTTGGACAATCATCATCACCAAGTTCCGCCAGTTGATGATCGCGCGGAAGGCGACCAGGAATTTCTTTGCCGCCTACGGTTCCACCCGCGATCCGCTGGACATCCAGCGCAAAGGCGAAGAATTTGACGGCGCGCCCGCCTACCAGCTTTACATCCGCGGTGCGGATGAACTGGCGTATCAATTGAAAAACAATCCGGTGCCGGTCCAAACCGTGCGGCGGCTAAACCCGGTGGAAGGGGTGGAACATACCAACACCGATTTTCTTGCCAAATCCACCACGGTCAAAATCAGCATGGCGTCGTTTGAGGCGGTAAAAGTGATTCTGGAAGAGGCCGCCAGTGGGGAGGCAATGGCGTTGGAAAAGGGCATGATTGTGCTGTCCACGGCGGTGGCCGGCGGGCCGTTCATCGGCCTGCTGGGGACGGTCTGGGGCGTCATGTCCACCTTCGCGGGCATCGCCGAAAGCCGCGCCGCCACGCTCACGGCCATGGCGCCCGGTGTGGCTGCCGCGCTGGTGGCCACGGTCACGGGCCTGCTGGTCGCCATCCCGGCCATGTTCGCCTACAACTTCATGGTCACCACCATCCGCCACCTCACCCAGGAACTCGACGGGTTTGCCAGCCGTTACGCCAACCAGATTGAACACGTCTATGTGGATCATCGTCCGCTCGCTGAGGAAATCCGGTACGCCAACGAAGTCCTGGCCGGGCGCATCGTCAGCGCGTTGAAGAACAACGAAGCTCCCGCGCTCGTTGAATCATGAAGAAGTGTTCCAAGTCCGCGCATGAATCGTTGACGCAGTTGAACATCACGCCACTGCTGGACCTGGCGTTCGTGCTGCTGGTCATCTTCATCATCACGACCATCCCGCCGGTCAACGATCTGGATTTGAAACTGCCCACCGCGGCCAAGCATCTCAAAGACCCGCCGCGCAAGGCCAATTACATCACCGTCCAGGCCGATGGCACGATGTATTTGAACAAGAAGCAGGTCGCCGATGCCTCCGACATGCTGCAAACCCTCATCGGCCTGCGCACGGATGACCCGGACCTGAACATCATCATCCGCGGCGACAGCCAGACCAAATACCGGCAAATCCGCGCCGTGCTCGATGTGTGCCAGCAGGCCAACGTGCCCAAGGTGGATTTGGCCACCGAAGCGCTCGGCAAATGAAAACTTCGTCGAGAGTCGAAAGTCGAGAGTCGAGGGCAAACCGCATTCTTGCCCTCGACCCTCGGCGCTCGACCTTCGACCCATAACCATGCTGCCGCAGACCCAGGCGCGCAAAAAGCGCAACTCGTCGAAGGTGAACCTGCTCATCTCGTTCGTCTTCCACGCGTTGATCGTGCTGACCGCGCTCTATTTCGCCGCGCGGGGGGGATTGCTCGGCAAACAAATCCAGAAAATCTCGGTGGAGATGATCAAGGAAAAGCCGCCCGAGAAGCCCAAGGAACCGGAAAAACCCAAGGTCGAACCGCCCAAGATCGAGCAACCCAAAACCGCGGCCGCGCCCAAGGCCGAGCCGCCAAAGGAGGCGCCGCCGTCGGTGGCCGCTCCCCCAACCGTTGGGCCGCCGGCCGCCGAATTGCCGTCCTTTGTCTTCGAGGGCGGCAAGGCGGTGGAAACCAGCTCCGATCCCGTGCAACTCTACAAAGGTTATCTGGAATATGCGCTGCGCTCGAAGTGGCAGCGGCCCGACAACATCGCCGACGACAGTTATGTGGCGGAAGTGGAAGTGACGGTGGACCGGAAAGGCCAGATCAGCGACCCGATTTTGGAGAAGCGGTCCGGAGACACGCGGTGGGACGATTCGGTGAAGCAGGTCTTCAAAATGGTAAAGAGCATGGACCGTCCACCACCGACAAACTTCCCGTCACACGTGACGGTGCGCTTCGACGTGCAAGAAGAGACCGAACCCATCCTCCAGTGACGTTGTGAAAAAGACCTCGCAAAGCCATCACAGTTCGCTCAGCGAATTGAACATCACGCCGTTGCTGGACCTGGTGTTTGTGCTGTTGGTCATTTTCATCATCACGACGCCGCAGATGATGAATAATCTGGAAATGACGCTGCCTTCGGGCAAACCGCCCCCCAGGACCAACCAGCCCAAACCCAAAATCAACAAGATTGTGGTGGACGCAAAGGGACAAACCTTCTTGAACGACGAACTGGTCACCATCCCTGTGCTCAAGGACAAACTGCAACAATTGCAATCCGACAATCCCGACTTGAGCGTGGTGGTCAAGGGCGCCGACGACGTGGATTATCAGAACATGGTCAACGTGCTGGACGTGCTCCGCCAACTCGACATCACCAAGGTCGGCTTGGCGACCGAAGTGGCCGCAACGCCTTGACCCCAGGTATCAAAAATGGAGCCGGATGTCAGGATTGAACTGACCGGCCCCGGTTTACAAAGGAGTCTTTTATTTCCCCGATACCGGCAGTGTCTCAAAGGGCCGGCAGAACCAACACAAAAACCCATCGTATTATTCACCGGGCAGTTGCTGCAACACGCGAGCACGCTCGGCCCCGCCGTGCGGGTTGACGGGACGCCGAGGAAAAACGGCGGGCATCGCGAATGTTTTCCAGCCGCGGGATTGGCCTAGTCGCTCCGGTTGCGGAAGGTGAACAACAGGTTATCGGGCTGAGGTGTAGCGGGTGGGGAGAGAAAAGCGGCCAGGCAGGCATGGACTGGCACGCCATCAGCTCGGAACCTGATATAAGCCTCAGAACGCTTGAAATACTCAGCCCTAAGCGATTTCAGCGCTTTCAGGACGGCTTTGGTTTGTTCCGGGTGCTTTGGTCTGTTCCTTTTCACGCATCACGATACGATGACAGCCGCAGCACCGTCAACCACAAGTTATTCACAGCATGAAAATCGGTAATTCGATGTCACCGATTTGGTTTGACCTTTGACGTGCTCGCCTGGTTATCAAAGCATACGCTGGTCAACCTCTTGACTGTTCGCGGCTTTATTATTGCGCCGTGCATCTTTGCTATAGCCTTGAAAATGCAAGAAATGCGAAAACTGCAAGAACTACGACCGCCGAAAAATTGATGCAAATGAACGCCTAATAGAGCGCCGGTCTTTCTGACCTCTCTGCGACGGGCAGATAGATTTTCAGGTCCACGACGCCCGACCTCAATCCAGAAAGTGCTCTGAAGAGAAGCAGCAAAGCAAGCACCTCAAAGAGACATGTGAACAGGTATTTCACGGCCCCTCGTGGTGCGCTTGTGGCCTAACGATCCAGCTCACGCACAGCCGGAACGCGCCGGCCCGCCTGCACGACAACCGCCCACACCTGCAGCAACCTTCCACTGCCTAGCGCATCGGCTGTTGCGTGCCGCGTCTTGTTAGCCGTCTCCTGCGTGGTTTCCGAATCAGTGTGCTTGCACATGAGCTAATTCCCGAAGTTCGCTTACTACCGGATGCGATCTCCAGCCAAAAAAGCGGACCGTAGGCATAAAAACGATGCGACCACCGAACGGCGTATCATGTCGAAAATGAATTGTGACGGGATGGATATTGATCCATCGGTTTTCGGTAACGTCTCGAATTGCATCCAGTGGAATCCGAACTTCCCTAAAATAGTTGGAAACGTAGATTGCAGAACCGTCAGTGCGGACCCTTTTGAGTCGTGCACAGCCCCACCAGATAAATGCGGAACCAACAATCCAGATCGCCAAAAACTGCCACCTCATCCAATCCGGCGGAGCTGCGTCGCCGCGGTCGCGAAACACTCCCAGAAATAGTCCCAAGGTGCCCAGCCCAAACATGGAAATCCAAATCGTTGGAAATACAAATTTCACCAAGAACGTTTGAGCAGATGACAGTGTGCGTTCGTTCATGTAGTGCGGTCAAGACGGCTAACTGTGGTTATACGACCGCTGGTTCGTATATTGAATTGGAAGTCCAACCGTGTCCAAAAGCAGTATAGGGTTCATAATCCGCTACAGCTTTTTCTTGCCCGCTGCCTTGGCTTTTGCCCACCGTGCTTTGGCGATGGTGGCCAATTTTTTGCGAACTGATGCACTCATTTTGCGTCTGGCTTTCTTGACCGGCTTCGCGCCTGTCTTCCGCCCCTTGACCTTCGCCCACCGTGCTCGTGCCGCTGCCGCAATTCTCCGCCTTGCTGCGGCGCTCATTCTCCGGCGCTTATGGGGAGCGGCAGCGCCGGCGGTGCCGGCCAACAACCGGGAAAACTCCTTTTGCAGTGATTCGATTTTGTGTTTGATGCGCGCCGCAAGGCGCAATTGACTTGCAGAAAGATGTGTCATAGTTGCGCCAGTGAACGTCCGCGTCCCTGAGAAGTCAAGCCTGTCGGTTGACTTCGTTCTGCTTCGAAGCTTGGCAGGGAATAAGCTTTTACCGGACTCAATGGACACAACGATGTGGGAAACTCTGGTCGCAGCCCTGATTTTGGCGGCTGGCATCGTGGCTTACTTTGAAAGGTCGTTCCCGTCCGACACGTTTGCTGCCAAGCCGAAGACGAGGTCGAAGCAAGAGGCCAGTTTGCATTGAGCCTCGGCGAGATTTTGTGCGGCGGCTTTTCGATAATCCGACCATCAATCACGGACAGAGGCGTGCCGACCGCAGCGTATTTAATGCGCTAGACAGGCTGCTGTCGGGCAGGATAAGCGGTTGACGGCTCTCCCGTCACACTATTCGCCACGGTTGGTACAAGTTTTTACAAGGTATTTCCTGAAAGCAAAAGTTTTTTGCGCAGTGGCCAAGGTGAGCTTCAGCGTAGCGCGTGAATTGGATGCTGACACCAGAGCAAAGATTTGGCAGCCATTGTGCTCCCCACCCGTCTCCCAAACTCTCACGTCATTGTATCCTGCACTTGAAGATACCTAAAACAATCTCGACCCTAAGAGCGTATCCCTCGTTGTCTGTTTTTGGTACATTATTTGCTTTCCCAATGATTCAATAACGAAACATCCCGGCAACAAAGTAATATTATGAAAACAGAACCGCACGTAATGCAACGTAACACGGGCGCGTATGTAGATGTTGTAATTCAGGATTCGCCTGCGTCCGAATCGAACCTTCTTGAGGGTGATGCTACTACGAACATAACATTTGATTGTTCATGCGGCCAATCCATTGAAGTAAATTCTGATGCAAGTGGCCAACGATTTAATTGTCCTTCTTGCGGAAAACAATTGACCGTGCCACAAATGGAAATGCGAGAGCCAAACCGACAAGCCAATGTCGCATCTTTGAATTTGTTTATTCGGTGCAGGAATTTCTGTGAGATTTTAAAAGGTAACGGGGAAACCATTTTATGGTTATTAGGAGTAACGGTTACAATTCTCGCAGGAACTTGTGTCATCCTGGCATTGCTGACCGGATAAAATTAGTTGTCTGATGCAAACGTCCAAAATCTGCGTCCCTCTTTATGGTTTCGCAGACGATATTCGTCACACTGCCGGAAACGAAGACGATTAATGGCCGGTTAACCCAGTTTCGGCAGCATTAAAACCCGTCAACCAAGTCCCGCACCCAAACTCCGTGGCACCGTAACCAGCGGGGAAAGGTTATTTCGGTGTTGATTAAGCAGTGCTGTGGCACTCAAGCGTCTCACGCCAAATGGATTGCATGTTGGATTTGGATGGTTTAATATACGAACGGATGGTTCATTGAACAATAGTTAGACCACTTAGCACTATGAATTATTTAGAGCGAAAAGATGCCGAACTTATCGAGCAGGCCGCAGACGATACACAGCGTAGAGCCGCTATCGAGCATCTGACCAAGGCTCGACGTTGGGCTTTTTGGCGTGCGACGGTTTTCTTTGCAGGTTTTCTCAGTGTTTCGCTCAGTGCCGGTTTTAGTGGGCGTAGTTTGACTTCACGGGTTATAGTCGGCCTAGTTTTACTTGGTGTCATGACCGTGTTGCTGGGTATGGATTTCATGAGACGTGATTCAGATTTACGATTACTTAAGTTAGCTGACAGATTCTCTGGAAAGTCCGTGGTCTAACCCCGCGCGAGCCTGTGTGAAAAGTTTGGCGGATTGAGTGGAAAAAGATTTGCGGGCGGAAAGTTTTTTCATTTATCGGGCTGATTTTCACCAAGCTGAAACAATCGTAAATCTCCGTTGCCCACAATTTTCCCTTCCCGCGTTCGCGTCCTGTCGTCTGACGTATCGTATTTGGCGACCAATTTTCCGTGTCCGTCGCGGAGCCAATTCTGGTCAAACCTGCCGATTATTTTGCCCTCTCGATTTCTAATGTAATTGTCGTTCATATTTTTTCTTTCAGTTGCGAGTTGTTCTTTCTCATTGAAGCATTTGGAGGCGGTAGAAGGCTTTCGATTCTGCGTCCGTGTGAAATGTGGCGATGTCCATCCAATTGGTCAGGTCGTAGGACTTTTGAATGTTCACCTGTAAAACGGGGGCCGGAACCGTTAGCAGGCCACCCGGCGGAAATTGCACGACTTCATCCGTAAAGTAGTAACTCAATGCGGTTGCAATTCCAGTCGGCGACGGAGCCACCGCAATCGTCGCGGGACCCGTTATGGCAGGGGAAGGGTAGCCAGAGGAATAAATGGGGAATGTGAGCCAATTTGTCGAACCCGGTGGTTGAACCAAAATCGTCTGAGCGTTGCCCATTGGGGGAAACAGTTGAATTGTCCTGCCGGTTGCCACATTGATGAAATTTGTTGAACCTCCGGCGGTCACAATAATCGTCCGGATTGGGGAATTTTTCATGCGTTGAAACGTGACGGAAGAGGAAGACGAAGTGTCCCCGCTGCTATTGGTGACGAAGAGGGAATGGGGACCGGTGAGTGCAAAAACGAGAGGACTGATTTGGGGCTGCAAAACAAAGGGCGTAAAACTTATGTCAACGCCATCCAGCAGCAAGGTGAGTTCAACCGGTCCGTCATCAACGTTGAAAGCGGTTATGAGGATGGTCTCGTTGGTTGCGATTGTTATGGTTCCCGGAACCCAAAGCGTGTCGGCACGGGCAGCGTTTGCGATAATCAGGAACGAGCCACACAGGAGGAGAGAGATGTTTTTCATAATGAAACCGTGATTAATGTTCTTGGTTTTGGTGAACGGTTAAGGAAATTCGTCAGAACTGAAATGCCGGAGAAAATCAGCGTGCTCAAATGATTTTCCGAGCATCCTCAATTTATTGCCAGCCTCAGTCAAATCTTCCGATTCCAGCGAAAAACAATGTGGGGTGACGGCTTCAAAGACACGTTCGGTGACATGTTCTTGTGCGATGAACAAGGAATGCGGTCGGCTGGTGTCAATTTGTGGAACCAAAACCAATGCCAAGCCCGCGTGTTCACAAATGATGTTGGCCCAAACGATTCGGGATTTGTTGCCCGGCCATTTGAAGGGGACTCGGCGAATGATGCAGTATTTCACAACGCACCTCCTTGGAGAATATTGCGAACGCTGGACGGATACCATGTCTTGCCGGAACGCGATGGAATTCCACGACGGTTCAAACAATCGGCAATTCCTTGCAATGTCTTAACACCAGCCGATTTGATTTCCTCAATAACGGGAAACACCTTGGCGATGAATTCCGACTTGGCGGTTTTGTTGGCCGTCACCATTGCGGCCACGGCCTTTTCGGGATTTGGTGTTCCAAGTTTTACACCCTTGTTTTTGGCTGCGGCCAATCCCAATCGTGTTCGCTCGGAAATCAGTTCGCGTTCGCGTTGTGCGACCAAAGCAAGAATCCCCACGGTGAACTTGTCGGCGTTCGGGCAATCGCAACACGTAAAATCCACTCCGCTGTTTTGGAGGCGGAGAAGAAATTCGGCGTTGCGAGCGAGCCTGTCCAATTTAGCAATGACGACGACCCCTTTGATTTTTTTGGCATAATCAAGCGCCGCTGCCAATTGAGGTCGTTCGTCATCCGTCCATTTGCCGGATTCCACTTCGCTGAACTCCATTTCCAAAATCCCCCTTTGGGATTCAACGAACCGGCGAACGACTTCACGTTGTGCTGCCATTCCGTTGCCGTCCAGACCTTGTTGTTTTGTCGAAACTCTGTAATAACCGATGAATTTTTTAATCATGGGACACTGGTAAGCGGCCCGCTCCATCCCCGGCAACGAGGAATTTACAAATTCTTTACGGTGGTAAAATGCCTGAAAAACCGCGTAAAAATGCTGCTTTTTCCGCAATGTTGGAACGGAAGATGTTCCAGAAACCGCTGCTGATTTTTAGCCAGCAATCCGTCGTGTCTCCATCCTCAGAACCACAGGACGACCGTTCTGGCGATGCCAGAGGGTCTTTAGGCGTGGTTTTGACGGTTAATGGGTAGGTTTAACCTCTTTGGAAACGAACGTCCAAAACGCAAATGGGCGGATAATTGAATATGTGGGCTCCTTCCAATTTTTTCAGACTTCCGATGAAACCGGCAAACCGGAGGTAGTGGTTACGGAGAGAGAGGACAGGAGCAGTTACCCGCGGCGACACGGAGGGCTTGGTCAGGATTCTCCAGCCAAGCAGTATCGAATACAACTTCATGTCGCAACTAACGAGCCAAAGTCAGGTTGTTCACGCACACTCATTTGATGTGATACTTTTGCTTCAAAGACTGCTGCAAGAGCGTTGCATAGAAGGTGAATATACCGTCGGGCCTCGTTTGAAAAGTTCTAATCAGAATTCCGGTCCGCGGCGAGATGAAACGATAAGTTGTTGGTGGTGTATAGACGGTTTGTGCGTTCACGTAGGCGCTCGACGTGTCCGAGTAACTGGCTCCATTCGGATTTAGGTAAAGATTCCCGGAACTTTGACCATTAGCTTGCACGACCGTATCCGCGTGACCCGGCTCGGTGACACTGTGTACGGAAGCGTCATTCTGCTCATTGATAATGGCAAAGTAAGAGAAGCCGTGTTGAAGTGTCAACTCAGACGCGCGCAGTAACGCAAAATCT
>Ga0181521_10005242_pt1 | contig 14506 bp, 16 predicted proteins | sample PEATcosm2014_Bin_32_FD_119764 | JGI IMG/M metagenome (GOLD analysis project Ga0181521, IMG submission 119764) | Peatland microbial communities from MTU Mesocosm Facility, Houghton, MI, USA - PEATcosm2014_Bin02_60_metaG | ecosystem: Environmental > Terrestrial > Soil > Wetlands > Peat | place...
AGAGAAAGGACAGGCGGTAGTCGTCGTCCTTGAGATAGAGGCTCCGCCGCATGCCCTTGGGGAGTTGGTAGATGAAGCAGAAGGCGCAGTGGTTGTCGCACGTGCGGACCCGGTCGAACACGGCCGCCGAGACCTCGAGCCCCAGGGGCTGGCCAGCCGCCTTGACGACGCGGATCCGGCGGTCGAGCTCGGTGCCCGGCCGTCTGACCACGACGTCGAGGCGCGCCGCGTCCACCAGTTGCTGGTACTCGATGACATCGCGGGGCTCCTCGCCGTTGAGAGAAACCAGCTCGTCACCGACCTGGAACCCGGCCGCAGCCGCTGGTGAGCCCTCCAGGAGGGCGGTCACCGTGGGGGCCGACATAAGCCCAGGTTACCGGGGTCGGACGGTGCGACAGACGAGACCGGGTGCGGGCGGGCCCGGCGGGCCGGGTACTTACCGCTCGACGAAGCACCCCCGGTAGCCTGGGGGTCCTGTGACCGTGGACAAGGTGCTCCTGGCCGAGCCGAGGGGCTTCTGTGCCGGGGTGGAGAAGGCGATCAAGGCCCTGGCCTGGATGGTTCGGGTGTTCGAGCCGCCCGTGTACTGCTACCACGAGATCGTCCACAACCAGCTGGTGGTCGAGGAGTTCCGCTCCCTGGGCGTGATCTTCGTCGACGACGTCGCCCAGGTCCCGCCGGGGGCCCCGCTCATGCTGAGCGCGCACGGCACCGCGCCGGCGGTGATCGAGGTGGCCCGGGAGCGGGCCAGCCTGGTGGTCGACGCGGTGTGCCCCCTGGTAACCAAGGTCCACCACGAGCTCAAGATCCGGAGCCGCCGCGGCTACCAGGTCCTCTACGTGGGCCATTCGGGCCACGAGGAGGCGGTGGGCACGATGGCGGTCGCCCCCGAGGCGGTCCACCTGATCGAGGACGAGTCCGACCTCGACGCCCTCGACACCCTGGACGCCGACACCCCGGTGGCCCTGTTGGCCCAGACCACCCTCAGCCACGACGAGTGGCACGGACTCATGGAAGCCGCCCTCGAGCGGTTCCCCCAGCTGTGGCTGCCCGACCGCAGCGACCTGTGCTTCGCCACCACCAACCGCCAGGCGGCGCTGCGCGAGATCGCCCACAAGGTCGATGCGGTGATCGTGATCGGCTCGGCCAACTCGTCGAACACGGTGGCCCTGGAGAAGGTGGCCAGCGCCTCGGGATGCCCCCGGGTGATCCGAGTCGACAGCGCCGACGAAGTGCCGTCCGACCTCAGCGGCACCGTCGGGGTGACCGCCGGGGCGTCTGCCCCCGAGCAGCTGGTCCAAGAGGTCCTGGCCGCGCTCGCCCCGACCGAGGGGGTCGAGTTGGTCCGCGTGACCACCGAGGATGAGTACTTCCCTCCCCCGCCCGAGCTGCGCGAGGTGCTCAGAGCCCTGGCCACCACGCTCACCCTGTTGGCCGGCCGCGCCGAGGATCCGGCCGAGCGGGGCCCGTCGGTCGGGGACCGGGGGGTCTCGGCCTCCGACGTGCTGGACGCGCTGGCCAGTTGACCGCCCGGCCGATGAAACGCACCACCCGTCGCGAGCAGAGAAGGGTCGCGGGGCTCGAAAGGATCGCCATCGAGCAGGCGCTGCGTGAGTACTCGGCGCGCTACCCGGCCATCAAGCTCCCGCCGGTGGTGGCGCTCATCTGCGCGTACGAGGAGGCCGACAACATCGGCGACGTGCTGAAGGCAGTTCCCGCCGAGGCATGTGGGCTGGCCGTAGCTCCCCTCGTGATCGTCGACGGTGGCAAGGACGACACCGCCTCGGTCTCGCTCGATTCGGACGCCATCACCTGTGTCTTTCCGACCAACCTCGGCCAAGGGGTGGCCCTTCAGGTCGGCTACCGCCTCTGCGTCGACGGGGGGGCCCGCTATGTCGTCACGCTGGACGCGGACGGCCAGAACGACCCGGCCGAGATGGCGGTCATGCTGGAACCGCTCGTCGCGGGGACGGCCGACTTCGTCGTGGCCTCGCGCCGGCTCGGTATCGACGAGACGAGCGACCAGGTTCGCCGGGCCGGCGTGGTCGTGTTCGCGTGGTTGATGAACCGGCTCACCGGCTCCAACCTGAGTGACACCTCGAACGGCTACCGGGCGCTCACGGCCGAGCTGTTGGCCGACGTGGTCGACCGGCTCGAGCAGCGCCAGTACCAGACGGCCGAGCTGTTAATCACCGCCATCTCCCGGGGCTGGCGGGTCACCGAGCGCCCGACGGTGTGGCGGCCCCGGGCCTCGGGGAGCTCCAAGAAGGGGTCCAACCTGTTCTTCGGGTTCCGCTATGCCAACGTGGTGGTGCAGACCTGGGTCCGCGAGCGGCGCGGCCGGGTCGCTCAGCGCCCCGCGTCGTCGTAGACGGCCTGGAGGCGTTCTTTCAGGGTCTCGGTCAGTTGGTGGATCTGGCTCCGGGCGACCCGGCGGCCGGCCCCGCGAGTGGGGACCTCGATCGGTGCGCCGACCGACACCGTGACCCCGAGCGGTTTGGGGAACTTGGCTCCCTTGGGCATGGCCTGGTCGGTTCGCGAGATGCCCACCGGGACGATCGGCGCCCCGGTGCGGGCGGCCAGAAAGGCCACCCCCTCCATCAGCTCGCCGATCTGGCCCCCGGACTTGCGGGACCCCTCGGGGAACATGACCAGCAGGTGGCCTTCTCGCAACACCTCCTCGGCTCGGCGTACCGACTCGCGGTCGGTCCCGGTCCGATGCACCGGGAAGACGCCGAAGGACGTCAGGATCCGACCGAACCACCCGACCTTCCAGAGCTCCTCTTTGGCCATGAAGAAGAGCTTCCTTCTGGTCACAAAGGGAGTGAACCCGAAGTCGAGGTTGGAGCGATGCACCGGGGCGATGATCGCCGCGCCGGACTCGGGAACGTTGGCCCGGCCGCGCACCCGGGGCCGGAACCACCCCTTCATGAGCCCGACGAACACGGCCCGGCAGAGCCGGTAGGGCATCGTGCGGCGCGGATCGACGCTGAAGGCGACGGCGAGCCGGTTCGGAGCGGGGCGCGTCTCGATGGAACCGGGCGCGCCCTGGCCCGCCGCTGGCTCGCCCGGTGTTCCCTGGCCTGCCGATTCCGCAGGGTGGAGGGCTTCGTCGCGCTCGGAGGGGTCGTGCGGACTCACAGCCATGACAGCACCTCCTCGACGACATCCTCGACGCTGCGCCCGGTCGTGTCGAGCACGTGTGCGTCGGGCGCCCGGGTCAACGGGGATGCCTGGCGGGTCGAGTCGAGCCGGTCACGGGTGGCGACGCCGTCGGCTGACTCGTCGTGGCGGCGCCGGGCCCGCTCCTCGGGCGAGGCGGTCAGGTAGATCTTGACCGTCGCGTCGGGGAACACGACCGAACCGATGTCGCGCCCCTCGACCACCCCGCCGGCCCGCTCGGCGGCCCAGCGCCGCTGGCGCACCACCAGCTCGCGGCGGACGTCGGGGTTGGCGGCCACGATCGACACGACCCGGCTCACCTCGGGGGTGCGGATCGCATGGGTCACGTCGGCCCCGTTGATGGTCACCGCCTTGGCCACCTCGATATCCGCGGTGGCCGCGATCTCCGCCACCGCCGGTTGATCACCGGGGTCGACCCCTCGGCGCAGCGCTTCCCAGGCCACCGAGCGGTACATGGCGCCGGTGTCGAGGCGGTCGAGCCCGAGCCGCTCGGCCACCGCGCTCGACACGGTCGACTTCCCGGCGCCGGCCGGACCGTCGATCGCGATCAACGGCACCGGCGGATGGGTGTCCTTGTTCACCGGCCGACCAAGTCGGCCGGATCGGCGGGTTGCCACGCGTCGGGGCCGGCCAACGCGTCGAGGTGGTCGAGGAAGGACGGATAGCTGGTGTCGACCGACTCCACTCCTCCGACCGTGCCCCCGGCCGGGGCGGCCAGGGCGGCCACCATCGCCGCCATGGCCAGGCGGTGATCGCCGCGGCCATGGAACGTGACCGGCCCCCGACCGATCGAGCCGGCTCCCTCGACGACGAGGTTGTCGCCGTCGGCCCACGCCCGGGCACCGACCGCCTCGACCAGCGCCACGGTGGCGGCCAGGCGGTCGCTCTCCTTCACGGTGAGCTCGCCCACGTCCCGAAAGGTCGACGTGCCCTGCGCCGCTGCAGCGGCCAGGGCCAGGACCGGCACCTCGTCGAGGGACGGGATCTCGGCTGCGTCGACGTCGGTCGCCCGGAGTACCGAGTACTCGGCCGAAAGGTCCGCGGTGCCGTCGATCTCGGTACCGATGGCGACCGACGCGCCCATCCGCGACAGGACGCGCATGAATCCGATCCGTTCGGGGCCCGAGTAGACGCGCTCGACGACCACCGCGCTGGCCGGGACGACACACCCCGCGACGATCCAGAACGCGGCCTGGGACGGGTCGCCGGGGACGTCGAGGTCGATCGGGTGGAGCCGGGAGGCTCGCACCCGGACCAGCCGGCCGGTCCCCCACCCCTCGACGGCGATTTCGGCACCGGCGGCGGCCAACATGTCCTCGGTGTGGGTGCGGGTGACGACCGACTCGCGCACCACCGTCTCACCGGTTGCGTCGAGTCCGGCGAACAGGATCGCCGACTTCACCTGGGCGCTCGCCATCGGCGGTGTCCATTCGATGCCGTGGAGTCCGCCCCCGGTCACCACCAGGGGCGGCAGCTGGGCCGGACCCCGACCGCGCACGGTCGCCCCCATGGCCGAGAGCGGTTCGGTGATGCGGTCCATCGGCCGGGCCGAGAGCGAGGCGTCCCCCGACAAGGTGGTGGTCCAGGGCAGGCTCGCCACGACCCCGGCCAACAGCCGGATGGAGGTGCCCGAGTTGGCACAGTCGATCGGTCCGGCCTCGTGCAGCCGGTCCCGGCCGCCCTCGATCACCACCGCGCCGTCATCGCGCTCGAGCGAGGCGCCGAGAGCGGCCACCGCGGCTGCGGTACGCGCGACGTCATCGCCGTCGGACAACCCACGCACGGTGCTCTTGCCTTCGGCCAGCGCGCCGATGAGAAGGGCCCGATGCGAGATCGACTTGTCGCCCGGGGTCCGGACGGTCCCGGTCAGGTGCCGGCCGGGGGCGATGGCGACGGTGTCGGCGCGCCCGGGCCCGGTCATGACAGTGGGATCACGGTGCACGAGTGGCCGCGCGCGTCGACGGCCTCCCTCAGGCGGTCGGCCTCGTCGGCCCCGACCACCAGGGTGAGCACGCCTCGCGGTCCTTCGGCCGAGTGGGCGATGTCGAGGTCGTAGATGTTGACCCCGAGATCCGCGGCCAGGCCGGTGAACTCGGCCAAGACGCCCGAACGGTCCGGCACCGGGACCCGTAGCTCGGCCAGGTGCTCGGGCCGGGTCGCGCTCGACGGCAGCTCGCGGCGGGCGACGCTGGCCCGCTGGAGCAACTCGAGGAGGCCGGGCCGATCCCCGCCGGCGACCTTTTGCCGCAGGTTGGCCAGGTCGTCGAGGAGGCGGTCGAGCCCGGTGACGATCGCGTCGGCGTTGTCGGCGCAGATGTCCGGCCAGATGGAGGGCTGCCCGGCCGCGACTCGCGTCATGTCGCGAAACCCGCCGGCGGCCAAACGCAACAAGACGCCGTCGGCCTTGGCGCCGTCGGCGGCCGCGTTCATCAGGGTCGCCGCGACCAGGTGGGGGACGTGGGATACCACTGCGACCAGCCGGTCGTGGTCGGCCGCCGGCAGGGCGATGACGTCGGCACCCAGTTGGGCGACGACTCCCGACAGCAGTGCGAAGGCCGCCGGGTCGGTCTCGACGGTCGGGGTGAGGACCCACGTCGCCCCGACGAAGAGATCCGGGTCGGCCCCGTCGATGCCCGACTGCTCAGAGCCGGCCATCGGGTGGCCGCCGATGAAGCGGGAGTGCCGCACCGCATCCACCACCGGCCCCTTGACGCCACTGACGTCGGTCACCACCACGGTGTCGAGCCGGCCGGGCTCGGCCAGGATCGCGGTGGCGAGGGAGGGCACCGCGGCCACCGGGGTGGCGATGAAAACGATCTCGGCATCGAGCCCCGGCCCCCGCTCGTCGATCGCACCGACCTCGAGGGCCCGCTTCACCCGATCGTTGTCAGCGTCCTGGCCGGTGACGTGCCAGCCGCGACGGCGCAGCCCGGTGCCGATCGAGCCGCCGATCAGCCCGGTGCCGATGACCAGCGCCCGCCGGGGTGCTCGGCCGGCCGGGGGCAAACCGCTCATCGCCCCCACCGGTGCGCGGGCTCGTCTCCCTCAGACCGGGAGGTCATCGCGGAGCCCTTGGGCGCCGTGCAGGTAGACGTGGCGGAGCTCGCCACGCGATCGCGTCGTGTGGATGTGGAGCATCACCCGCAGGCACTTGGGCGTGCCGCTCGGCACCTTGATCTCGGACATGCACATGAGGGGCACCGCGCCGAACCCGATGTCGCGCGCCGCGGTGGCCGGGAACGCCGAGACGACGTCGTGGGTGGCCGTGAAGATGATGCTGATGACGTCGTCCTCGACCAGCTCGTTGCGCGCCATGATCTCGGTCAACAGTTCCTGGATGCGGGCCGCGATCTGCTCGGGGGTGTCCTCTTCGACGGTGGTGGCGCCGCGCAGGGCTCGCGTCACGGGTGCTTCGGGCATCGGGGTCGAAGACTAGTCCCCGGCTCCCGCCTCCCTCCCCGACCTGCTCGGGAAGCGTGGCTACTCGGGGATCTGCGTGGTCAGGCAGAACGGGTGTCCGGCCGGGTCGAGCATCGCCCGCCACCGTTCGGGGCTCGGCTGGGTCTCCGCCTTGCGGGCCCCGGCGGCCAGGGCCGCCTCTTCTCCGGCGTCGAGATCGTCGACCGCGAAATCGAGATGGATCTGCTGGGCGACATCGCCGTCGGGCCAGGTCGGTGGCCGATGGCCGTCGATCTTGACCATGGACAGCCAGAGGTGGTCGAGCTTGACGGCCGAGAAGGTCTCGCTGTCATACGCGACTTCGACGCCGAGCAGGGTCGCGTAGAACTGGGCCAGGGCATGGGGGTCCGGACAGTCGAGCGATACCGAGCCGAGCCGGGTGATGGCGGTCATGCGAGGTCTCCTTGTCGAGCGGGGATTCGAGATTCGGCCGGTCGTGAGCCCAACTTTCCCGGGTTCACTCTTGCCCCGGGACTGTTTCCTGGCGCCACTGTAGAGACCGAACCGGTCGTCTCCTGTCCGCCTTTAACCCGTCGGTGAGGAATCTGGTCCTTGGTCGGCCTCGGCCCGTTCGGTCCGATAGGCGGCCACGGCCAGGGAGCGGACCTCGGCGGTGCTGAGCGTCCTCCATTTCCCCGGACCGAGGTTGCGGTCGCTGATCGGACCGATCCGGGTGCGCACCAGCCGCCGGACGGGGTGGCCGACCGCCTCGCACATCCGGCGGACCTGTCGGTTACGTCCCTCGTGGATCACGATGCGGATGACGCCGGGGCCGCTAACCCCGACCCGGGCGGGGGCGGTCATCCCGTCGTCGAGCTCGACCCCCTGGCGCAGGCTGCGCAGGGCCCCCGGGCTCGGTTCGCCATCCAGCTCCACCAGGTACTCCTTGTCGACCCCGTGGGAGGGATGGGCCAGCGCGAAGGCGAGGTCGCCGTCGTTGGTGAGGACGAGCAGCCCCTCGGTCGCAAGGTCGAGGCGTCCGACCGGGAAGACCCGCGGCACCTCGGGCACCAGCTCGACCACGGTCGGCCGGCCCTGGGGATCGGACGCCGACGTAATGACGCCGGCGGGCTTGTTGAGCAGGTAGTAGACGAGCCCAGGGGCGGTGGGCACCGGAACACCGTCGACCGCGACCCGTTCGGTCGTGCCCTGGACCCGTTGCCCGAGCACCGCCGGCTGCCCGTCCACCGACACCCGGCCCGCTGCGATCAGGTCGTCGCAGACCCGGCGACTGCCGAAGCCAGCCCGGGCTAGGACCTTTTGGAGGCGCTCGCCCTCGGGTTCGTGCGCCCCCGACCGGGGCGCGTCGTCCGCCACCGGCTGGTCAGTCGCCGAGGGCGGGACGGAGCCGGTCCTCGAGCTCGACCACCGTGTCGGGGCCGGGCAGGAAGTCCTCGATCGGCGGCAGGTCCGCCACCGAGTCGAGGCCGAGGCGCTCCAAGAACAGATCGGTGGTCCCGAACAGCACCGGCTGGCCTGGCCCCTCGGCGCGGCCGACCGGCTCGATGTAGCCGCGTTGTTCGAGCAAACGCACCACGCCGTCCACGTTCACGCCGCGCAGCGACGAGATCTGCGAACGGGACACCGGCTGGCGGTAGGCGATGATGGCCAGGGTCTCGAGCGCGGCGGTCGACAGCCGGTGCGAGACGTCCCGGTTGGCGAACCGTTCGACGTACACGGCCTGGTCCGGATGGGTCTGGAAGCGGTAGCCGCCGGCGATCTTGGCCAAGACGAAGCCCCGCCGGTCGGCCTCGTAGGCCTCGGCGATCCGGCGGGCCATCTCGTCGACGCGTTCGGCCGGCTCCTCGAACAGTTCGGCCATGAGCCCCGGGGTGACCGGTTCGATGGCCACCATCACGACCGCCTCGATGGCCTGGCGCAGTTCGTCGTCGGTCACTGAGGTGGCTCAGCCGTTGTAGTCGTCGAGGACCAGCGCGCCGACCCCGACCCCGATCAGGTCGCCGCCGCCCTCGATCCAGTCGACCACGAGCTGCCCGAAGGTGTGGCCCTGGCCGAGGTTGACCCGCCCGAGCTTGCACAGCTCGAGCAGGGCGAGGAACCGCACGATGACCTCGAGCCGGGTGCCGAGGTGTTCTGTGAGCTCCGAAAAGGTGACGTTGCGCCGCCGCGGCAGCTCGAGGGTCAGCTCCTCGACGGCCTCCGAGACGGTGAGGGTGTCGACGGTGACGTGGGAGAGGTCGATCCTCTCGACCGGTCGCTCCTCGGTGGCCCGCAAGAACGCCTGGGCGAGCTTGTCGGGGGTCACGCCGGCCAACAGGTCGGGCGCGTGGACGGCGAACCCGTCGTCCAGGCCGGCCTGGCGGACCAGGGACCGGGCCGCCGCCTCGGTCATGGCCACGAACCGGTCGGCCACCGCCGCGTAGGCCCGGCACTCGAGCAGCCGGGACAAGAGCAGGTCCCGCTCCCGCCAGCCGATCAGCTCGTCCTCCGCGTCGACGTCGTCGGGCCCCGGCAGCAGCCGCTGGGACTTGAGCTCGAGAAGGATGGCCGCGACCAGGAGGAACTCTGAGAGCACCTCCAAGGTGTACGCGTCACGGCCCTCGTGGAGCACCGCCACGAAGGCGTCGACCACCGGGGCCAGCGGGACGTCCAAGACGTCGACCTCATGGGAGGTGACCAGGTGCAAGAGCAGGTCGATCGGCCCCTCGAACACCGGCGTCGAGATGGAAGCGCCCACGGACCGACCCTACCGAACCGCACGGCGGTCGTGGCGCACCCCACCTGGCCGGGTTCGCCGCCCCGGGACCTACCATGGCCGCCCATGGCCACAGTCTTTTCGGGCGTCCAGCCGTCGGGAGATTTCCACCTCGGCAACTATCTGGGCGCGTTCAGGAACTGGGTGGCCGCCCAGCACGACAACCAGGCCTTCTTCTGCGTGGTCGACCTCCACGCCCTGACGCTCGAGATCGACCCGGCCCAGCTGCGGGAACGGACCCTCGACGCCGCCGTCACCCTGCTCGCGGTGGGGCTCGACCCCTCCGTCGTCACCCTGTTCGTCCAGAGCCACGTCCCCGAGCACACCCGCCTGACCTGGCTGCTCGAGTGCACGGCCACCGTCGGCGAGCTCAACCGGATGACCCAGTTCAAGGAGAAGAGCTCGGGGAACGAGACCGTGCGGGCGGGCCTGTTCACCTACCCGGTCCTCATGGCCGCCGACATCCTCTTGTACCAGGTGAACCAGGTCCCGGTCGGTGACGACCAACGCCAGCACCTCGAGCTCACCCGGGACGTCGCGATCCGTTTCAACAACCGCTACGGCCACACCTTCACGGTGCCCGAGGCCACCGTGCCCAAGCTCGGGGCGCGGGTCATGGACCTCCAGCACCCCTCCCGCAAGATGTCGAAGTCGGTCGACTCCCCGCTCGGCACGGTGGGGCTGCTCGACGAGCCCGCCGACATCGAGCGAAAGGTGCGCCGGGCGGTGACCGACACCGACGGCAAGGTGGCCTACGACCTGGCGGCCAAGCCGGGCGTGTCCAATCTCTTGGAGCTGCTCGCCGCCTCGACCGGCGTCGGCATCGAGGAGGCCGCGGCGCGCTATGAGGGCTACGGGGAGCTCAAGCGCGACGTTGCCGATGCGGTCATCGAGCTGCTGGCCCCGATCCGGAGCAGGACGGCCGAGTTGCGCGCCGACCTGGGCGAGGTGGAACGGATCCTGGCCGACGGCGCGGCCCGAGCCCACGAGGTGGCCGCGGTCACCTACGCGCAAGCGGCCAAGGCGGTCGGGCTCTTTTCGTGATCGAGCGCGTGCAAAGTTGGCACCGTCAGGCACACCGAGCGAACTGGGTTACGTGAGGATCCCGAACCACCAGTTCTCGACGGACTGGGAGAGGTGGCCGATCAGCGAGGTGTTGCCGTCGGGAATGATCGAGGCCAACACGACCACGACGAGCACGAGCGGCAGCGTGTAACGGCGTAGGTTCAGGTAGCCGGGCCACAACGACGCGGGCAGCATGCGCTCGATCACGACCGAGCCGTCAAGCGGCGGGATGGGGATGAGGTTGAACACGGTCAGCCACACGTTGACCAGCCCGAGGTAGACGAGGATCAGCGCCCACAGGTTGTTGGGGTTCGCATTGAGTGCGTTGACCCCGCCGAAGACGTGGAAGGCCACCGCAGAGGCGGTGCACAGCACGACGTTGGTGGCCGGCCCGGCCAACGAGACGAGCACCCCCTGGTTGCGCGGGCTGCGCAGCTTGGAGACATTCACCGGGACCGGCTTGGCCCAGCCGAAGAAGCCGATTCCGCCCCAGATCATGAGGATCGGTACGATCACCGTGCCGACGATGTCGATGTGGGCGATCGGGTTGAGGGTGAGCCGGCCGGCCCGCTTGGCCGTGTCGTCGCCGAACGCCAGGGCGACCCAACCGTGCGCGATCTCGTGCAGGATGATCGACGGGATGATGACGCAGAACAAGATGACGTCGTCGCGGTTGATGCGGTGCGCCCGCACGAGCAGGACCCCGGCCAACAGCGCGATCAAGAACCAGAGCCACCGTTGCGCCGAGGGTGGCCGGCGCGGGCGCGTCGGTCCGGCGCCACCGGGCGGGCGGGCGCCGGGCGTGGTCCCGGGCGGGTAGTAGTAGCCGCCGTAGGGGTCTCCCCCACCAGAAGGCCCACCGGACGGCCGCGAGGTGCCCTCTTGTCCCCCCGGCCACCAGGGCGTCTGGTCGCTCACCGAGCTAGGCCCGGGATGCGCACGTGATGCACAGCGGGGCGGCGGGCTTGGCCTCGAGCCGCGCCGGGCTGATCTGCTGGCCGCACCGTTGGCAGCGCCCGTAGGTTCCCTGGGCCACCCGAGCAAGGGCCGCCTCGACGTCGAGCAGGGCCTCCTTCAGCTCGCCGGCCAGGGCCTCGGCCTCCCCGCGCTCGGCCGTCACCTGGCTGGTGTCGGCGAAATTGGAGTCGTAGTTGAGGGTGCCGGTGTCCCCGTAGCCGAGCTCGGCCAGCTGCCTGGCCAGGCCGGCCCGTTCGTTCTCGAGCGTCACCCGGAAGTCAGCCAGGGCTGGCTCGGAGGTGGGGGCGTCACTCGACATACGCGAAGCCTAAACGCTCGCTTTGCAGAGAGGCGCTCGGCGGTCCTAAGCGGACCGGGCGGTCCGCTTGCCCGCCCGGGGGTGAGCGGACTCGTACGCGGAGCGCAGGTGCTCGGCCGAGACCTTGGTGTAGAGCTGCGTCGTCCCGATCGAGACGTGGCCCAAGAGCTCCTGGACAACCCTGATGTCGGCTCCGTGGGCGAGCATGTGGGTGGCACAGGAGTGCCGCAGGGCATGCGGGCTGACCGGCCGCGTGATGCCGGCCTCCCGGGCCCGTCCGGCGACGATCGCGAAGGCACCCTGGCGGCTCAGCCGTCCACCCCGCAGGTTCAAAAAGACCGCCTCGGAGTCGTCGCGTCGGCGCCAGCGGACCGGCTCGATGGACCCGCGACCGAGGTCACTGAGCCACCAGTCGAGCGCCTGTTGGCACATCGAGCCGACCGGCACGATGCGTTCCTTGGATCCCTTGCCGTAGAGACGGATCAACCCCTCCCCGCCGGCCAGGTCGGCCAGGTCGAGGCCGACCGCCTCGCTGATCCGGGCGCCGGTGCCGTAGAGGAGCTCGAGCAGCGCCCGGTCACGCCGCGCCCGGGGGTCGCCGGACTGCACGGTCGCGAGCAGTCGCTCGATCTCCTCTTCCTTCAGGGCCTTCGGGAGCCGGCTGGGCAGCTTGGTGCCGTCGATCTCGGCGGTCGGATCGTCGGCGGCACGGTGCTCGTCGACCAAGAAGTGGTGCAGCCCGCGCAGGACCGACTGCGCCCGGGCGATCGAGGCCGGGCTGTGGCCGCTCTTTCGCAGCGCGGCCAGGTGGTCCTCGACGTCACCCATGGTCGCGCGGGCGACCGTCTTGCCTCGGGCCGCCAGGGTGGCCTCGTACGCGGCCAGGTCGCGCCGGTACGCGCGCACCGTCAGCTCGGCGCGGCCCCGTTCGACGGTCAGCCACGACAAGAACTCCTCGGCGTCGTTGGAGAGTATCGCCGCCGTCACCGGTCGCCGCCGCGTCGCGCCTCGAGCACCCGGCGGGCCAACGCCACCGCCGCCAGGGTCGGCGCGTCGATCAGCTCGCCGTGCGCCGCCATCTTGATGACGTCGTCGAGGGCGACGTGTTCGACCGTCATCGCCCGTTCCTCGGGCCCCTCGCGCTCGGTGTCGCAGTGGCTGAGCCCGGTGGCCAAGTACACGCTGGTCACCTGGTTGGACACCCCCGGCGATACCGGGAGTGGGGCCAGGAGCTCGAGCTGGGACGCCACCAGTCCCACCTCCTCGGCGAGCTCGCGCCGGGCCGTGGCCTCGGCCGACTCGCCGTCGACGTCGCATGTGCCGGCCGGCATCTCCAACACGCTGGTGCGCATCGGCCCCCGGAACTGGCGCACCAAGGTGACCATCTCGCGGTCGTCCACTGCGATCACCCCGACCGCGCCGGGGTGCACCATGTACTCGCGATCGAATTCAGCCCCGGTTGGGTCCCGGAATCGGCGGCGTTCTATGGCCACGCGGCGGCCCTGCCACACGATCTCGCCGTCCAGCGCGGCGAAGCCCGGCACGCCTGGGCTTGGCGAATCCACCGGGACCGCCCTAGTGAAGGTCGAGCTCGATGAGGTGAGGCTCGCGACCTTCGGCCCGTTCCATCGCCGTGCCGACCAGCTCGCGGAAGAGGGGGTGGGGCCGCTCCGGCCGGCTCTTGAACTCCGGATGGGCTTGGGTGCCCACCCAGAACGGGTGGCCCGGAAGCTCGATGAACTCGACCAGTCGGCCGTCGGGCGAGTTGCCCGAGCAGCACAGCCCGGCCGCCTCCAGCCGGGAGCGGTACCGGGAGTTGACCTCGTAGCGGTGACGGTGGCGCTCCGAGACCACCTCGGTGCCGTAGAAGGTCGCCACCTGGGTCCCCGGTGTGAGCATGGCCGGGTACGAGCCCAACCGCATGGTGCCACCGAGGTCGACCACCGCGAACTGCTCGTCCATCAGTGCGATCACGGGGTGCGGGGTGGTCGAGTCGAACTCGAACGAGTTGGCCCGCTCGAGGCCGGCCAGGTGTCGAGCGACCTCGATGACCATCACCTGCAGACCCAGGCACAGCCCGAGGCACGGGATCGCGGACTCACGCGCGTAGCGGGCCGCCGCGATCATCCCCTCGACCCCCCGTTCGCCGAACCCGCCCGGGATGACGATGCCGTCGAGGTTGCGCAGGCGGTCGGTCTCCAAGAGGCCCGGCACGTACTCGGCGTCGATCCAGTCGATGTCGACCGACACCGCGTGGTGGAACCCGGCGTGTCGGAGCGACTCGACCACCGACAGGTAGGCGTCGGGAAGGTTGACGTACTTGCCGATGATCCCGATCTTGATCCTCCGGTCGGCCATCGCCGCCCGGGTCACGACCGTCTCCCACTCGGTGAGGTCGATCTTGTGCTCGTCGAGGTCGATGCCGAGCGTGGTGCAGACGTACGCGTCGAGCCCCTCTTCGTGCAGGACAAGCGGGATCTCGTAGATGTTGGCGGCGTCGACGGCCGAGATGACCGCCTCCACCGGGACGTCGCAGAGAAGCGAGATCTTGCGCTTCAGTCCCTCGGGGATCGGGTGGTCGCTGCGACACACGATCGCGTCGGGCTGGATCCCTCGGCTGCGCAACTCGGTGACCGAGTGCTGGGTCGGCTTGGTCTTGTATTCACCCGAAGGCGCGAGATACGGCACCAGGGTGAGGTGCAGGTAGCACACGTTGTGACGTCCCACGTCGGAACGGAGCTGGCGGATGGCCTCCAAGAACGGGACGATCTCGATGTCGCCGACCGTGCCGCCGATCTCGACGATGA
>Ga0181521_10005248_pt1 | contig 14498 bp, 10 predicted proteins | sample PEATcosm2014_Bin_32_FD_119764 | JGI IMG/M metagenome (GOLD analysis project Ga0181521, IMG submission 119764) | Peatland microbial communities from MTU Mesocosm Facility, Houghton, MI, USA - PEATcosm2014_Bin02_60_metaG | ecosystem: Environmental > Terrestrial > Soil > Wetlands > Peat | place...
CGGCAAGCCTATGGCTTCCGGAACTTCGAAAACTACAGACTTCGAGTGAAGGTGTTATGTTCTTAGAAGATTTTGGGATTGGGGTCTGCCCCCGTTGTTGGCGTAGAGCAGGGGTTTGGCTCCCCGAGCGCGACATTGCAAGAAATAGAAAATCGCCTCTGCCACGACAGAGTCGGTAAGCCGTTGTTTTCAAAACCACCTCGGTAAAATCAGCAAATGGAGATCCCCAAGTGAAACAAGGGCTTCTTAATGGCCTACTCAAACTCGGGCCAACCGAACAAGCGACGGCCCAACACCGGTACAGTCTATTTGAGGTAAGCACGCAAGGCTGTGACCAGATCATCGGCCGCCCGGGTTTGCTCGTCGGTGGCGCCACCGTTCGCAGGAAGGATGTGGAACCGGATGTGACCTTCAATCACCTCGGCCATCAGCGCATCCATCGCACCCCGGCAGGCGGAGATGTTGTGTAGGACCTCGGCGCACTCCCCTTCCTGATCAAGGACCTTCTCGATGGCCGCGACCTGGCCCATGATTCGCCGGACGCGGTTGAGGAGCCTCTTCTTCTCTTCGATGGTGTGTGCCATAAGAATAGCCTGCCACAAAAACAGATCCAAAAAAGGCTTTACAAGGATACCCCGGCTGGTATATTCTGGCTTTGGGAGACCGGGTCGGTCCCGCCAAATTCTAGGAGAAAGGAGGCCCATTCATGTCTGACGGTGGAAGTCGGTTGCGCGAACAGCAGATCGATCCCGAGTCAGCGGAGCCTCCGTCTCTGACCAGCTCCTTGTTCTGATTCGATATCGTTCACTCTCCGCGCTTATCCGAAATCTTCTGACCGTTGTTCCGCTCGCACGCGGCTAGTTCGGGCTACCGAGCTATCGCTGGACGTGTGCCTGCGCGAGGGACAACGGCGACCCGTCTCGCGACTTGGGAAGACTCCCATGGTGACGATAAACCATGCAGATCCGAAGGAAGTCCTAAACGGCACCGCAGCAAAACCGATCCGCGTCTCCAACAAATGGGTTGCGCAAGCCCTCACATTTCTGATGGTCTTCGGCCCCGGCCTGATCGTGATGGAGGCCGACAACGACGCCGGCGCAGTTTCCACATACGTCCAAGCCGGCGCTCAATATGGTACGCACCTTCTGTGGCTCCTGTTGGTGTTACTGCCCATCTCTTACTTCGTTCAGGAGATGGTCGTACGACTGGGAATCGCGACTGGCCAAGGCCACGCTGCCATGATTTACCGCCGTTTTGGGAAGTGGTGGGGACGGTTTTCGCTGGCCGACTTGTTGCTGCTCAACTTCCTCACGCTCGTGACAGAGTTCGCGGCCATCGCGCTCGCTCTCGACAAGTTGGGCGTTAACCCCGTGTTGGGAGTGCCGGTGGCCGCCGTCGCGCTCACCGCCTTGGTGCTGACGGGCAGTTATCGGCGGTGGGAACGGATCGTGGTCTTTCTGTGCCTGCTTGATCTGGCATGGTTCGCCATCGCTTTCCGAGTCCACCCCGTTGCTGGGGACGTTTTTCGGCACTCCATGGTGCCATCGCTTCCGCCTAGCGGATTAACCGCGGGTTGGCTGTTCCTGGTGATCGCCACCGTTGGAACAACTATCGCTCCATGGCAGTTGTTCTTTCAGCAAAGCTGCGTCGCCGACAAGCGGCTCCGCTTTTCGGACCTGAAGTGGGCACGGCTGGACACTCTGATTGGCGCTGTGTTCACAATCCTGGTCGCAGGCTGCATGATGCTGGCCGGCAACGCAGCGTTCCTCCGGCACTGGATTTTCACCGATCCGGCTCAAATGGCCGTGCAGTTGGGCAGCGCCTTAGGTCCGTTCCTGAAGAACGCGATCCTGCTCCTAATGATCAACGCGGCGGTTCTCGGCACGACCACCATTTCATTGTCGAGCGCGTGGGCTTACGGTGAAGTGCGTGGCTGGCCTCATAGTTTACAGAAGCCCATCCGGGAAGCCCCGGCATTTTACGCAGTTTACGCGTTGTGCGTGATTGCTGCGGCAGGCATCGTTCTTATTCCTCGGGCGCCTCTCCAACTGATCATTTTGAGTGTGCAAGTGCTTGCCGGGCTTATGCTGCCGTCCGCAATCATCTTCCTACAGCTCTTGCTTAACGACAAAGAAGTTTTGGGTGAAAGATTCGCCAACAAGCGTTGGAACAACTTCGTGAACTGGGTGATCGTGATTCTTCTGTTTGTCCTGTCGCTGCTCCTGGCAGCCCAGGTAGCGGTGCCCAAGTTGTTTCCGAATGCATAAAGGAGAAAGACAATGACGACGTTGATGACGCAACAGGATGACCGGATGGAACAGGAGCGAATCACATTCGTCGTGGTGCATCCGCTTGACGATGTGCCGGAGGAGAAGGTGGAAACGGAATATCTCGGGCCCATGCCGATGACCATGACCGTAAAGATCTGCCTGTATGCGCTGCGCGGCTACCTGTTACTGATGTTCGGACTGCTCGGCTTTCGCGTATTGCAGCTTGCGGGCGTGATCAAGAGTTGAGGAAGGAACGATTCTCTAAGAAAGGAGGTTAGACAAATGCGGATGAAAACAGTCAAAGCGACTCGCGCCGCTGCACATTGGATTCAAAAAGTTCTCGAAGTGCAACTGCCGGTGGGCGCATCGTATGGGCTCCGCTCCCGTTGAATTAGGAATGGATCAAATGATATTTGAATGCATTGATACTTCTGATTCGAACGTGACGGAACCTCCGAGTAAACCGGGCGAATTCGGCTCGGCAAAGAATTAGCAGGCCTCGTTTTTTCACGGCCTGCGGTTCGAGCCAGGCCGGATTCCCCTGACAAGCAAAAGAGATTTGGCGAGGCGGCCAGTTGAATCGGCGCCTGAGCGCGAAGTGTGCGCAATCAAGGGAGATGGGTCATGATTTTCCAGAATGAAGTGACGGCTGGCGCAATTGCTTTTGTGGTGCTTGTGTCCGCCGCGTTTGCGGCGGACACCTCGGGCAGGATCCTGGGAACTGTGAAGGACCCAGCGGGAAATGTCGTTCCCCACGCTGCGGCGATTCTGACGAACAAAGCCACCGGCGTCAAGCAAACGGCCCAATCTGACGATCAAGGCGCGTTTGCTTTTCCGGTGGTGCCGGTCGGCACATACGAGCTAGTGATCAGCATCGAGAGCTTCCGCCCTTACAGGAAGTCCGACATCGCGGTGGATCTGGGCAGCGCCGTTCAGTTGGAGGTGCGGCTCGATCTTGCCGGCGTGAACGAATCGGTGACGGTCACCGAAGACGCGACGCAGGTTGAGACCTCCGACACGAAGCTCGGCCAAGTGATCGGTAGCAAACAAGTGACCGGGTTGCCGTTGAATGGTCGCAGCTATACAGACCTGCTGGCGATTCAAGGTGGTGTCACGCCGATTACGACCAGCGGCGCTGGCAACAGCACGTCCGGTGGCGGCTTTGGTACGGTGCCCGTTGCGGGAAACGGCAATACCGGACAGTTCTCGATCAACGGACAACGCGAGTCGGCCAATGGCTTCTATTTGAACGGAGCGAGCGTCCAAGAGACGATTGGACAACAAGCAGGCATCGTTCCGAATCTCGATTCCATCGCCGAGTTCCGCATCTTGACCAGCAACGCGGACGCCGAGTACGGCGGTTACAGTGGCGGTTTGATCAACGTGATCACCAAGTCCGGAGGCAATGAGGTCCACGGCTCTCTGTTCGAGTTCCTCCGGAACACCGACCTCGACGCGCGCGGATTCTTCTCGCCCGAGCGTTCGGCATTCCAACAGAATCAGTTCGGTGGGACCGTCGGCGGTCCCGTTCGGAAGAACAAACTGTTTTTCTTCGGCGACTATCAAGGACAGCGGACGATTCAGGGCCAGGAAACGGGTCTGGTGCAGGTCCCCTCGGTTGCCAATCGAGGAGGAAATTTCTCTGACGCGGCCAGCACACTGACTGGGCAAGTGAATGGCTCTTACCTGGCCCAAACGCTGACCAACCGCCTTGGCTACGGCGTGACTGATGGAGAACCATACTACGCATCGAACTGCACATCCACCTCGCGTTGTGTCTTTCCTGGTGCGATTATCCCGCAGCGAGCATTCTCGGTACCCGCGACGCGTTTGCTACAGTACATTCCAACTCCCAACGCGGGTTCGAATATATTCTCTTCCGGCGCAGCGAAGAATCGGCTCAACGATGACAAGGGTTCCATGCGCCTCGATTTCAACACCGAGAAGCGCGGCACCTTTTCCGCTTACTATTTCGCCGACACGTACAACCAAAACAATCCCTACCCAAGCGGCTTTGGCGGAGCGACAGTGCCGGGCTTCAATGCGCTGTCGAACGGTCTTATTCAACTAGCTGTCCTGAGTCACACGATGAGCTTCGGTCCGACTGCCGTTAACGAGGCACGGGTCAGCTTCACACGCCTGAACAACCAACTCGGCACTCCTCAGGGTGGAGTAGGTGTCAGCTTGGCGGACCAGGGCTTTGCAACAGGCCCCACCGGAATCCAGCCCGGCTTCCCCAAGTATGAGGGTGTCGAAACTCTGTACTTCAACTCGTTCACGATCGGCACGAATCCATTTTCGCTGGGCCAGGTGAACAACACGTACGAGGCGAGCGATAGCTTCTCCAAAGTCCGCGGCAACCATACCCTGAAGTTCGGGGGCCAGTACACGCGATTCAAGGTGAAGCAACTCCCCAACCTGGTCGCCAATGGCACATTTTCATTTTTCGGCTCGGGAGCCCAATCTACGGGTAACGGTTTCGCCGATTTTCTTCTCGGTCTGCCGGACAACTACTCGCAGCAGTCCTCGCCAGCGTTCTACGAACTCTCAGTTAACGCTGGCATCTTCGCCCAGGACAGTTGGCGCATCCGGTCGAATCTCACCCTGAACTACGGTTTGCGCTGGGACTACATTCGGCCCTGGTCCGAAGAGCACAATCAGATCTCGACGCTGATCTACGGCGAAAAGTCGCTGCAGTTTCCTGGAGCACCGACCGGATATGTGCTGCCAGGCGACCCTGGCGTGGTTTCCACCATCGCGCGTACGCCGCTCAACGATTTCTCGCCGCGATTCGGTCTAGCGTATTCACCAGGCTGGTCGGGGGGGGGCTTGAGTAAGCTGACCGGCGGTCCGGGCAAGACGAGCATTCGGATGGGCACAGGGCGATTCTTTACGGCAATCGAAGGCCTGACCGTTGCGTACCCGACCGGAAATCCGCCGTATGGCCTGACGTACCTCAGTCCGGAGCCTCCGCAGTTCGCACAACCGTTCGTCGGCGCGCTGACCGGCACTCAGTATACGCAGCAGTTTCCCGTGAACGTCCCGCCATACAATGTGTCGGCCTCGAATCCGTTTGTTGCCGACTGGAGCCGGTACGTCCCGATCAACGGAGCGATCAGCTACTTTTACAAGAATCGCACGCCATACGCTATGACCGGGAACTTCACGATTGAGCGCCAGATCGGTTCGAGCTATTTGGCAACGGCGAGTTATGTCGGCTCGCTTGGCCGGCACTTGCTGACGTCTCTGGGCGCGAACCCCGGCGTTCCATCCCTGTGCCTGAGCCTCAGTCAACCCCAGGACGTTGCCCCCGGCACGCCAACCTGCGGCCCGTTCGGAGAGAACGGCGTTTACACGCGGGCGAATGGAACGATTGTGAACGGCACCCGCGCTCCTTTCAGCAATGCGATTGGAAGCGACGGATATTTTGCCAATATGGGCAACTCGAACTACAACTCATTCCAGTTCACGCTAAAGCGAACCAAAGGGGCTCTCACACTCCTTGCTAGCTACAGCTTCAGCAAATCGCTGGACTGGACATCGAATTTGCAGGAACAGGTCAACCCATACAACTATCGCCAAGAGTATGGGGTCTCCGCCTTCGACATCAAGCAGGATCTAGTTTTCAGCTACAACTACGAGCTTCCGCTTGAAAAGCTGTTCCACGCGAAGAATCAGCTCGTGCAGGGATGGGCAGTTTCAGGTATCACTCGCTTTGCGACGGGCTTGCCGGTCACGTTTGCCAGCTTCGGGGACAACGCCCTGATCAACGTCCAGAACAACGGGATCAACGGAATCAGTATCGACCTGCCGGATGAAGTTCCCGGCAACCTTCAGATCAACCATAACCCGCGGAACGGGCAGCCATACTTCAACACATCGCTCTTCAGCCCCAATGCGCTGGGCACGCCGGGTAACGCGCCGCGCCGGCCATTCTATGGGCCAGGCATGGACAACTACGACGTAGCGCTTCACAAGATCACAAAGCTCACCGAATCGAAGACCCTGGAGATTCGTTTCGAGATGTTCAACGCCTTCAACCATGCCCAGTTCTTCGGCGGTAGCGCGGTGGACGGAAACATCAACAGCTCTACGTTTGGATACGTTACCCATGCAGCTCCTCCCCGCGTCTCGCAGATCGCCGCAAGGTTGACGTTTTGATCCACCTGGGAGGAAGGAGCCAAGGTATGGAAGACACTTTCGAGCTTGAACGAAAGGAACGCGAACGAACCGCGCGATTTGCGGAAGCAACCCAGATCGTTCAGGCTGCGGAGGCGCAGTCAAGGGCAGTCACCGCCGAGGAGGATGAGCGCGTTCTGGAATTGATGACACGCGTCCGGACTCTGGACGCGCAGATCGGGCATTTAAGGCGACATCCTGAGCCTGACCAACAGCAGAAAAGGAGGGACAACCAATGATGAGAACACATTACGTTCAAGAGCTCGAATCAGTTCGTCAGAATTTGGTCCAAATGGGCGCGACGACACTTTCTCTACTGGCCGAGGCGTTGAGAGCGGTTACTGATCCAAGCCCTGGTCCCTCAGCAAAAGCCAGTGAGCTTGAGGCCCAGACCGATCATCAGCACCGACTCATCCACGATCAGTGTTTGAACCTCATCACCCTGCAGGCTCCGGTTGCGCGCGATGCCCGACTTGTTACGGGCGTGCTCGACGCAATCGTGGATTTGGAGCTAATCGGAGACTACGCCTACGAAATTGTGACATTGAGCTCCGCGATGCACGGAAGGCCACCGTCACAAGTCTCGAGTCAGATCTCGGAACTTGGTGCAAAGATCAAGGAATGTCTGTCAGGAGCGATTGAAAGCTGGCGCACTCTGGATCGCACTCTGGCCCTTTTAGTGCGGCCTCAGGAAGCCCCAATCCGAGCCGAATGTGGGGCGCTGTATGAGAAGCTTTCTCAACTCACGTCGACATCAGGCGGCGCGACCTATGTCGATCTAATGCTGATTTGCAGGCATCTTGAACGCATTCTGCGGCACGCAGCATGTGTTGGGGACCAGGCAGCCGACGCGGCCCCGCTGGGCCAGGCATGATGATCACGGCAAGCACTCAAGACCGATCTAAACTCGCAGCGCGGGCGCAGTCGAATACCGCGCGAGCCCGGATTCCAACAGAGGAATAGAGCATGAGCATTCTCGATTTCGTTCTTCGGCTCGGAGCCGCTCTCCTGATGGGGGCAATCGTCGGACTGGAGCGGCAGTGGCGACAACGAATGGCGGGGACCCGCACGAACGCTTTGGTTGCGGCCGGAGCTGCGGCCTTTGTCATGTGTGCCTTCATGGTTCGCGATACCTCGCGAAGCGAGGCTCAAATTGTGTCGTACGTCGTCTCTGGCGTGGGTTTCCTCGGTGCAGGCGTGATTTTCAAAGATGCGGGTAGCGTCCGAGGACTGAACACTGCGGCCACGATCTGGTGTTCGGCTGCCATTGGGGCGATCTCGGCGTTGGGTAATCCCCTTCACGCTCTGATCCTAACCGCCGGCGTACTCGGTACGAATATCGTGCTCCGACCGCTTGCGTATCGTCTCTATCCAGCCCAAGCATCTGGAGAGGAACAGGAAGTGACCTACGGATTTGAGTTGATCTGCCGCCCTGACGATGAGGCCCACATGCGAGCTTTGCTGTTGCAAGCAATGTCCCGCAGTTCCCTGACGTTGACGGGGCTCCGCAGCGAGGATATTGAAGGGACCCCAAAGATGAGAGTCACAGCGCAGATCAAGGGGCTTGGCCGTCAGGATGAGGCCCTGGAGCAGCTCGTCGTTAGGCTTTCGCTCGAGGCGGGTGTCAGTTCGGTGAGCTGGGCCGTGCATTCTCAAGTGCTGGAGTAAGACTCGCGCGGGATTTCGACGAGCGAGCCTTCAGTAGATGAAAGAGCGGTCATCGCTGGCAGGCAGCGGAATCGGCCATCCGAACAGGCACAGGTGGTCGTAAGCCCAGAGCTTGATCGCGGGCAGGCCGAGACGGCTGGCGCTGACGAATTCACGCAGCCACGGCCAGGTCCCGTAGTACAGGCCCATCAGGTAACGGCAGTGGGCTTGGTCCCAGGAGAGTTCCTTCCACGGGTACGCGGCGCACCGGGTCGCCTGGTCGAGGTTGTGGTTGATGCCCGGATACTGGTAGCCCTCGATGAGGAACGTATCGAAGCCGGAGCCCGACCGCGTCGTCCACTGCGAAGGCAGGTTGACGTACCGCATGAGCTTGCAGTTGTCCGGGTCGTTTACGTCCATCGGCCACAACAGTTCGAAGATGGCCGACGCGCACTGCGACAGGACGTAGCTCTGGATCGCGGCCACGTAGTTATACAGGCGCGTCCGCAGGAAGTTCGCGTCGGCGTAGCTGTTGAGCGATGGATCGTCGTTCGGCGTGTGAAAAGTGGCCAGCGCGCGGCCGAGCGCCGACTGCGCAGCGGCCTGGGTGTCAGCATCGTAAAACGCCATGCCGGAAGCGTTCGCCTGGAACCACCAGAGGATTTCACCAAACTGGAGCTTCGGCGTGAGTCCCGCCGCCAACATCAGGCCGGCCATCGCGGCGAGGGCCTGCCCAAGGTAGTTCTGCGGCCCCGAACTGAACGCGATTTGCGAACTATTCAACGTCCCGAATCCGGTTGCAGTTTCCACCGCCGTGCCGTCGGGGAAGCGTTGAACCCACACCGCGCCACCGGCTGGATTGTCAGGCGGTTGCACGAGTTCCTGCGAAAATGAGCAGACCACGCTCATGCTGTTCGCCTTGAGCTGGCTGAAGAAATCCGTGTTCCAGTCGCGGAAGGCCCGGTTGAGCACAGGAACCTGGGTTGGGTCGATCACCCACTTCACGCCGTAAATTCCGCCCTGAAGATCTCCCGTCACGGTGGCCTGGCCGCTGCCGGTGTTCGAGGCGGGTAGTTCCGTGTACACGTGAAATTGCCAGACGCTGGAAAACGAATGCGCGGTGATCGTCAGGACGCTGCCGGTTGCCAAAGCCCAGGCACCGTCGAAGATGGCATTGATGAAATTGGCGAAGTGCCGCGCGATGGTGTTGCTGCTGTCCTGCCCGCCGAACACCGTCTTGCCGATGGCTGAGCCACTAACGTGCAGCCAAACGACATCCTGATCGTTCCAGTTTCCCGAAAACGTGACCGTGCATTGCGGGTAGGACGGATTTGCCGCGACCGATTGCTTCCACCAGAAGACACCGCAGTAGTGGTCGATCTCGCCCACCAGCCCGAGCTTCTGAATATTCCAAACCAGCCTTTGCGGTGAAAGCTTGTAGGTGTTGTCGGTGTCGAAATCGGTGGCGACCGCCACAGCGGTAGTCGTCACGACCGGATCGGGAACGTCGCTCGCCACGGCGCATTCGAGGAAGTCGAAATAGAAATACCAGCCCTGGCTCGACGCGTTCTTATTGCCCGAGAGCGCGATCACCACCTTGTGCTGCCCCGCCGCGACGTCGGAGAAGAGCAACCGCCGCGTCTGCGAGGTGCTGGCTGCGGGATAGTAGCAGTCGAGCGTCACCGGCGAGCCGCCGTCGAGCGTCGCGGTTACGATGCCACAGGTGGTATCGAGGCGCGTGCCGACGTAGATGTCGTGCGTGTACTGGCAGTGCGTCTCGATTGTCACGCTGGCGCTGGCCGCCGCCGCGCGGATCGCGCGTCCCTGGCTCCAGAAGGCGAACGCGCCATTCACGGGGTCGTTGCCGGGAGCGGTTTCCCAGAATCCGGAAGTGCTGACCCACGTGCTGTCTTCTTCAATCCGGACCGACCCTGGCCCGGCCACTTTAAGCGCGCGTTTGAACGTCGGGCTGCTGGTCACCGTCCAGTTGGTGACGACCATATTCCACTCTGTTGACTGATACGCCTGGCCGTTGGGGAGCGATGGAGCGATGGTCCACCAAATCTTGTCCACATTGTTCCAGCCGAGGGTCGTGAAATCGATGTGCACGTGCCACGAGACGTTATCCGATGAACCACCGGACAGGTTCCAGTTGCTCGCGGTGAAGTAGAGCCGGCTGCTGCTGTTGTTGTCGGTCTGGTAGAACTCGACCATATTGCCGTCGGCTCCGGGCGTGGCCGTGATCACCAACTCGTTCGGCAACACTACGGAGGCGCTGAGCACGGCGGGGCCGTTCTGCACCCAGTTCGTTCCGTTGATCTGGTTCGCGATGTTGTTCAGGATCGTCGGGGCATCCGTTCCTTGGGTCAACGACGCAGCCGCGGAGCCGTCGGAACTCGACACCGCAACTGGGCCCGCGACGCCGGCCCTCAGCGTAATGAGAATCTCGTTGTTGTACTGACCTCCCACCGTGGCCGTGCAGTTTGGGTCGGAAGCGTTGATTTGCGCCGCGACGTTGGCAGCTATCTGGGCGCTGTTCAGCGATCCTTCGTAGCAGGAATACGTGACGCTGCCGATCTTTACCCAGTGCTGGTAGTTGGACAGCGTGGTGCCTCCAGAGCCGTCAGAGCTAGACACTGCCACGGGGCCGTACTTACCTGACCTCAGCGAAATGAAGATCTCGTTGCCATAGGCGCCTCCCGTGGTGCAGGAGCAATTGGGATCGGAGGCGTTAATTTGGGCGGCGACATTGTTGGCAACACCCGCGCTGTTCAGCGAATCTTCGAGGCAGGAGTACGTTGCCGAGCCGATCTTTACCCAGTGGTTGTAGGCCGCGTTCCCCTGCCACCACAGGGCTTGGTCAGTAGTCGCCACCGATCCCTGCCACCACAGAGCCTGGTCGGTGGTCGGATTCCCGAGAATGATCGCAGGGCTGATGAACGACTGGTTCTGATACCAGAGCGTGACCTTGTCGCCGGCCTGCGGACTCACCATGTTCAGCGTGAAGGTGGCCGACGCTCCGGCGCGCCCCGTTGTGTTGCATGTGATGGTGATGCCGGCCGTGCCGATCCACTTCACGTCATTGTGGCCGACGCCGTTGATGGAATAGTCGAGCGTGTTCCAGTCGGTCCACGGGTTCTTGAGCGACTCCCAGGACTGAATCCCCTGCCAGGTCACATCGAAGTCGAGAACGAGACCCGTGAGATCACCGTCCGGCAGATAGGAGAAGAGCGGGTGCCCAAACGGATCGTCTTTCTGAAACAGGACCAGCACGGCGAAGTCGGCCATGTCACGGAACACACCGGACAGGGTGAACCCGGTGTCCGAAGCACCCCACATGGCCGCCGCCGCGCCGTAGTCGTCAAAGCCTTGCAGTGCCATCGTGCGATGCGGTTGCAGTTTGTAGATTTGATCCATTTGGTGCAGTAGCTTCGGCAGACACCTAGTGCGAGCTCAATGGCGGTGTCCCATCGTTGCATTTTGCAGCAGCGCGGGAGGAGGATAGTCTCCGAGTCTTCATATGACCGAAGCCTCAAAGTGAGGGACGCATTGGCAAACAAAGATCACCTGACGCTCCTAAATCGAGGCAGGGTCGAGTGGAACAACTGGAGGGATAGCCATCCGGCCGACCGCCCTGACCTGCGGGGGCTGGTCGCTCGTAGTGCGGATCTCTCGTGGATCACCTTCCAACACGCGATTCTGGAAAAGGCCGATCTCATGCGCTCCAATCTCAACAAGGCACGCCTTGAAGGCGCTGAACTCCAGGGCGCTCTCCTAAACGAGTGTGACTTGAGAGAGGCGAGCCTCAATGATTCGAATCTTGAGGGCGCAAACCTGGCAGGTGCCGATCTACGCAAAGCGAATCTCTCGGGTGCCAACGCCCGCAGGGCGGACTTCACGAACGCAGACCTGTCGGGCGCAGACTTGTCCCGATGCGACCTCGAGGAGGCATCTCTCATTGGAGCGCGGTTGGTTCGCACAAAGTTATGCGGAGCGAACTTGTGTGGCTGTTACGTTTACGGAATCAGCGTATGGGATGTCGATCTGCAGGGAGCTGCTCAGTTGAACCTCGTGATCACACCGTTCCATGAACATTCACCTGATAACCCCTACGAGGCCGAGCGGATTCCTACGCACCTGTCGTCGGATCGTGAGTGTGAGCGTTCAGAGTTCCTGACTGCAGCGATCACCGTCGATAGGCTCGAGGTCGCAGCATTCATCTACCTGCTGCTGAACAACAAGGCGATTCGCGATGTTCTTGACACGATCACTTCGAAAGCCGTGCTCATACTCGGCCGGTTTACACCTGAGCGGAAGCGCGTTCTTGACGTGCTTCGCGATCACCTCCGCAAGCGCAACTACCTTCCGATTCTCTTTGACTTCGATGGCCCACTGAATCGCGACACGACTGAAACCATGTCGATTTTGGCCCACTTGGCGCGATTTGTTATCGCGGACATCTCGAATCCCCGCAGTGTCCCTCACGAACTCATGAAGATAGTGCCTAATTTGCCGTCATTGCCGATTCAGCCCATCCTCGCAGCCGGAGATGTTGGATATTCGATGTTCCAAGATCTCAAGAAGTATCCATGGGTCCTGGACACCGTCAAATATGATGCCGACAGTGAGGGCGTGGAGGCTGTCCTCGATGCGACAATTCGAGGCCCCGAATTGTGGCTCGAACGGAACCGGGTATCAGACAAGTCGGTCTGAGTGTATGGGATCTCCAATCTGGCACGTTGGAATTTGGAATCACGAATAGATAAAGACCGAGAGGTTCGCACCCGGAAATGTGGTCCCAACCGCCGTGATGCCGACCGAGACCGCCGTGTTCGCTGGGATCTGTGAGAGCACGCTAATCTGAGATGGCGACGCGACCACCACGGTCTGGCCAGCCGGTATGGTTAGAGTCAGCCACGCGGTGCCGCCGACGTAAATCGTGAACGTGATTCCGGAGCCAGTGGGGGCCGCTTGAACATAACCCTTCACATCGCCGACGGTGACTGGGCGATTCAAATACAGAGGCTGCGCTGCGTTGGATTCGACGCCCAGCGTGCCCTGCATCTGGAACACGAGGCCCGCTACCTTCGAGAGCCCTTCCGCGCCGAAGACCCAGTCCTCGCGGATGGGCGCGTCGCCGTCGGGCGATTCGTTGCCGTTAACGTCCACCGTGAAGCCCGCGATCACAAGCGTCTCGTCCACGAAGTTGTTCGCGGGCATGTTGATCGTCGTCACCGCCAGCGGATTTCCGTTATCAAGCGAGGTGGTGTCGCAGGAGTAGGGCCACGTCGGCTCCTCGATGATCCACACATCGCCGGGATTGATGACCATCGGGAGGTCCCACGTGACGGCGGTTGCTGTGTTGGAGACGATCTTCCGCGGCGGCGTCCCGCGCGAGGCTCCCTGAATCACGCGGATCAGGTTCCCGACCTCTGCGCCGGGCGTCATGCCATTGGGGTAGACGTTGTTCTGGCACCCCGAGTCCGTGACCGAGGTCGGATTGGCGGTGTTGGACGCATCGGCAGTGAACCGCAGAACGAAGCAATCGCCCTCCTGGACGATGCCGTTGGGATCGGGAGTAACGCCGATGGTGCCGGTGGTCTGGTCCCACGAAGTGACCTTGGTGCTGAAGTACGGCGTGGCGCCTTCCGGCCTGCCGATGATCGAGATGATGCGGCCAACTGGCGTCCACGATGGGTTTGAGGATGGCGGCGCTCCCTTTAGATATCCGGTGACCAGCGTACCGGCGGACACGCTATCGATTGACCCACCGATAACCCCGCCGTGGATCAGGTGCTTGGCCTTTAGCCGGACCTTGCTGACATACGGAGACGGCAGGGCCCACGTCGAGCGCACCAGAGGACCGGCGAACGTGATCGATCCGGGAGTATAGGTGTTGGTTGAACCCGCTGTCAGCGCTCCGGTAGCTTGCGCGCAGATCAGATCGTCCTGAGTTGCGACGAACAGCACATAGGACGCTAGGCCCGCGACCGCTGGCCACGTGATGCCTTCGAAGGTGAATGTGTCCGTGCCAGAAGACGAAGTGCCTATGATGGCGATATTCGACGGGGCCGAAGGAAGCCCGCTTGAATCTATCGCGCAGATCGCCACCCGCAGCGTCGCGTTGGCTGGCAGCGATCCGCCCGTCGCGGACTGCGAGATCGACCCGATTCCCGGCGCGCCCGCGCCGGTAGCGCTGAACTCATTAACTGGCAGCTTCCCGGTGAATGGTGACGGTGGGCGGACTAGCCAGCGACGGGATGCCGTTCGCGGTGGGCCTGGTTCCTTTTACGGCAACGGCGGGGGCAATGGGCTTTTCGCGGTCCGGACAAACGCAAACTAGGCTGGCAAACGGCAACATCCTGGTGGCCGGTGGGCAGAACACTTCGGGCGTCTTGAGCA
>Ga0181521_10005252_pt1 | contig 14492 bp, 12 predicted proteins | sample PEATcosm2014_Bin_32_FD_119764 | JGI IMG/M metagenome (GOLD analysis project Ga0181521, IMG submission 119764) | Peatland microbial communities from MTU Mesocosm Facility, Houghton, MI, USA - PEATcosm2014_Bin02_60_metaG | ecosystem: Environmental > Terrestrial > Soil > Wetlands > Peat | place...
AGTTGGCACAGAGGGATCCCTACCTGCAGGCGCGCGCCGATGCGGTCCTCGCCGCCGCCTGGATAGAACTCGCAAACCAGGCAGGCCCTGGGCAGCGCGTCCCAAACCTCGGCATTGACCCCGCCGAGCTCCGCGCGCGTGCCCGTCGAATGCTCGAGCGACTGGCCCGTTTTCACGTCGCGCGTCATGAACCGTACGACGCCGCGCTTCAGGTCAACAATGTCGGGCTGACCCTGCTCTATGCGGGGCAATTCTCGGAGTGCGCTGCAATATCGCGGACCGCCGAGCGGATGTTCGGCGCACTCCGCGAGTCACCGCGCCAGGGACTTGCGGCGCAAAACCGCGGAATGTGCCTCTGGGGACTGGGGCATCTTACGCAGGCGCTCGATGCGCTCACCGAGGCGCTGACGCACCTTCGTCCCGATCCATACCCGTCCCTATACCTGATGACACTCGAGAACGCGGCGTTACTGCATTACGCGCGCGGTGAGTTCGATGCCTCGCTCGCCCTTCAGGGCGAAGCACTCGCCCTCGCGCGTCGCGTCCAGTCGAAGCGGGCCGAGGCCCACAGCCTCTTCGGGATCGGTGAAACGTACTACGCGCTTGGGGACCTGCCCCGTGCCCGCGAGTTTCTCGAGCAGTCACTCGCCATCCGAACCGTTGCTTTCGACGGACGTGGGCGTCTCGCGGTACTGCGCGCGCTTGCGACGGTTGATGCCGATGAAGGGCGCGCCGAGAATGCCCTCGCACGCGACCGGGAAGCGCTCGCGCTCGCGACCGTCCCGGCGAGCGCCGCCGGCATTCGCCTCCAGATGGCGGCGCACACCTTGGCGACCGGCCGGACAGTGGAGGCGACTCGGATCCTGGACGATGAAATCGCCGCGGGTGCCGGTTCGGACCCGCTCGTCGTCGGCCGGGCGCTCCTCGAGCGCGCGATCGTGCGGCGCAGGGGCGGCGATCTCGACGGTGCTCTTAAGGACCTCGCGGCGGCACGGCCTCTGCTGCACGACTGGGGAACGGTTGGCGATTCGTTTGTCGCCGATCTCGAGACGGCCCGCACAGATCAGGCGCGCGGCGCGACGGTGGAGGCGCTCGCCGCGGTCGACCGAGCGGTGGCGCGAGCGAGCGCCATCCGGCTGCAGACGGCAAACCCGGAGCTTCGAACGGGGCTTCAGGCACCGCTCCGGGACGCCTACGCGCTCAAGCTCGACCTCCTCTGGGACTTGCGCGAGGCCGCTGTTCGTCACGGGAACACAGGGTACGCCGAGCAACTCGCGGCAGATGCGTTCAACGCGGCAGACACCTCGCGCGCCCACGCGTTTGCCGATGTTGCGGCCGCACAGTACCCCGTGTCGCTGCGGCATGCGCTCGCAGCGCAATTTGCTCGCCGGGAAGTGCTTTACCGAGACATCGCCGAGCGGCGCTTTACGCTCGAGGCGCATCAGGATGCTGTCGCGTCGTCCGATACGCGGGCCACGGAGCTGCGTGCCGAGATCGCGGGTCTAGAGCACTCGCTCGATGCGGTCAATAACGCAATTGCCTCGCGTGCGACTGCCAAACGAGGCTCGCCTGGTAATATTCGGCAATCGGGCCAGACACCTCTAGTGCCAGGCAATACGGTGCTGATAGCCTACTGGCTTGGCCCCGAGCAGGCGTACGCATGGGTCGTCGGCCGCACAGGGATCCATTGGGTGCGCCTGGGTCCCTCGGACGTCATCGCGACGGGTGCGCGCCTCTTTCACGAGGCACTTGCGCGCGCCGTCGATGTGCCGGTGAGCCGGCGCCTCGCGTTGGGTGCCGATCTCTATGCCCGGATTCTCCGGCCGCTCGAGGGGTGGATCAGGAATGAGCGGAGCTGGCTGATCATTCCGGACGCAGCTGTCAATTACGTGCCCTTCGCCGCGCTTCGTGCGAGCGACACAACGGGTGAGTATTTTGTCGTCGCCCGCCATGATGTTGCGCTCGTTCCTGCCGCGTGGATGCTGAGGCCCGAGTCGACTCGACGCGTGGACCCCAACCGGCGGCTCCTGCTCGTTGCAGATCCCGTGTACGAGCGAACTGACCCACGCCTTGCCCGCGTCGCTGACGCCCATCGTCCCGGAGTCGGAGCCAGCGCCGCGGCGACCGCAGGTCCCGAGCTATACCGGCTGCCCTTTACCGGGCGGGAGGCAGCCGCGATCGCGGCTGAGTTTCCACCCGAGTCCGTTGAACAGCTCGAGGGCGTTGAGGCGTCCCGCGACCGCGTACTGGCGCTCGACTGGTCCCGGTACGGGTATATTCATTTCGCGACGCATGGGATCGCGGACGCCACACACCCACAGTTCTCATCGCTCCTGCTCAGCCGGTACGACGGATCCAGGCGACCAATCGAGAGCGCCATCCGGGTCGCGGACCTCGAGCTCCTGACACTCACTTCGGACGTCGTCGTCTTCAGCGCTTGCGAGACGGCGTTCGGTAAGAACGTCCTGAGTGAGGGGCTGCTTGGACTTGGGTATACGACCCTCGCCCGCGGCAGTCGATCGGTCGTCGCCTCGCTCTGGCCTGTCGCCGATGAGATGAGTGCCGCGCTCATGACAGAGTTCTACCGATACCTGCTCGGAGGCTCGATGCGGGCTGAGTCAGCCTTGAGTGCCGCGATGCGTGCAGTGCTCGTGCGGGATCCGCTTGCGGATCCGGCGCTGTGGGCACCGTTCCAGGTGTCCATCACGACGGTCGCCCCCACGAGCGGGGCGAACCGAATTTCGACCGCTGGTCACACAGCAAGACATTAACCATTGGGAGGTCCGGTGAAGAAGTGGATTGATACGACCGTGACGTTGAATGATTGCTGGGGACCGGCCGAAAAGACGATTCTGAAGGCCCCGAGCGGCCGGCGGCCGGAGTTTCGCCTTCGCGCCCGCGCGTTGCCCGACAGTCAGGGTCGCCGGCAGCCCGTGCAGCTCATCGTCGAGATTGCGCCAGGGTCCCTGGTAGAAGGTTGGGCCGGCGCGGTATTTACCCCGCTGGGCACCGTTCCGGTCAGCGGACTCAAAGGTCTCCCGCCCTGGGACGCCTCGCATGCCGGCGCCTACCGCAAGGCCATTGAAGGCGGCGGCACAAACATCGGCGACTCGCGAACCCTACGTCTCGAAGGAGTCGTTCCGTTCGTCGACGCCGACGGGAGCATCATCTACGACACGGTGCGCCTGTATTTTGCTGAGAACGCAGTGCAGGGAGGGGATGTGCCGCACCTCGTGGTCGTGAAGACGGCGTTCCTTCCCGGAACCCGCGGCACCGTGCAGGCGCGCCAGGATGGCGGTGGACAGGGCCCACCAAAACCTCCCTGAGTCGCTGGGGTTCATCGAACGAATGTAAACGGCGGAGCGTGCGGCCTCCCACGCGCTCCACCGCACAATTCCAAGGCATCTCGGCCGCTGGATCCAGACGGTGGCTTGTTACTAAGTGACACGGCCCGTGCGCAACTGACCGGGACACATTGCAGCAGGAACTCGTTGGGCGCATTGTCGTCTGTCTCGACCTACCAGGCTCTTGTATCCTGGACGGACGCGATGTCGAGCTGCGAGGCGGTAGCCGGAGGCGGCCCCATCATGGACCAGCAGCGAGCGCCGATGCCACCGCGACCCACGGTCTCGGCATCAGCGTTGTCATTCGCCCGATTCGCCGAGCGGATGACGGATGGCGTCGTCCTTATCTCAGCCTTTACGCACGTGATCTATTGCAATGCGGCGTTCAGGCGAACGTTAGGGCTGTCGCCGAAGCAACTGAAAGGCCAGCCGATCGCGAAATACATGACCGCGGACAGCCGCCGCGACTTCGAGACCCGGTGGTCTGAACGAATCCGTGGAGCGGATGACCGGTATGAGATCACCTGGGTCCGTACCGACGGAAGTCACGTTCATACCCGGGTGACGCCGTTGCCACTCTTCGATCAGGCGGGCGCTTTCGAAGGCAGCGTCGCCGTCATCAGCGACCGGACCGAGCGCGATCGTGGTGACACTGAACTCAGCATTGCCCGTCGCACGATCGCCGACGGAGCCTCGATTCTCTACCGCGCACGATTCGAGGAGGGTCTCCCGGTCGAGTATGTCTCGAGCAATGTCGCCCGCTACGGTTACACGGCGGAGGAGTTTTTCAGCGGGCGAAAGAAGTGGAGCGACGTCGTCCATGAGGACGATCGGGTCCGGACGACGGACCACATTCGCGCTCAAATATCGGCGGGAGCCGCCAGTGTGATACAGCACTACCGGATGCGCACAGCGTCCGGAGCGGTGGTCTACGTCGAAGATCACACGATCGTGCGCGCGCAGCCCAAAGGTTCGGGACTCTGGCTCGAGGGGCTTCTGACCGACGTGACGGAGCGCCATCAGGCGCATCGCCAACTCAGGCAAGCGCTGGCCCAGACCGTTCGGGCGATCGGCGCCCTGGTCGATAAACGCGATCCGTATACAGGGGATCACCAGCGACGGGTCGCGGATCTCGCCGTTGCTATTGCACGGTACATGCGCCTCGAGCCCTCTCGAATTGAGGGACTCTATCTCGGCGCGCTTGTACATGACGTCGGCAAGATCGCCATTCCGGCTGAGGTGCTCGGTCGACCAGGTAAGGTGACCGCGGAGGAGTATGCGCTGCTGAAGACCCATGTCACCGGTGGTCTCGACATTCTCAGGGACACGGTCTTCCCGTGGCCAATCGTCGAGATCATCGCTCAGCACCACGAGCGACTCGACGGCTCCGGCTATCCCCGGGGTCTGTCCGGGTCACAGATCACGCTCGAGGCGCGGATCGTTGCAGTCTGCGACGTGTTCGAGGCGATGTCAGAGCACCGCCCTTACCGACCGGCACTCGGAGTGGCGGCGGCGCTGGCTGAGCTCCATACGCATCGCGGGACTCGCTTTGACGCGGACGTTGTGGACGCTTGCACAAGCGTTGTCACCGCCCACGCATCGGTCAACGGCACCCTTTGGGAGGCACTCGATCAACGGAGCCTCAAGGACGCGACGATCACTCAGCCCATTCTGAAGCTGCCGTCGGCCCCGACCGGCGTCGAATAGGCGACAAATCGGCTGGCGGGTTGCAATCCCGTCCGCCCGACCGCACTGGCAGCAAGACGGTTAAGCCGTCGCTCGCGCGCAGGACACGCCGACCCGAGGCGCGTTGCTGCGGAGCGAGATCGATTGCCGTACTGCTGCGGCAGCCCATCGATGACTCTGCCGCTGTACTCATCACTCCGAGTACCGTGCCCGCCGCCACACCGCCGCGAAGCTGCGAGCTGTCTCGTGCCCCTCTCTAGCAGACCCGGCAGGCCGGACGTGAGACCGCCGGCAGAGTCGCGACAGTAGTGACATGCGGTGGAGTCTCTGCCGAGGGAGCCCAGCGGGCGCGGGTACCGCCTAGCGGCCATGCTGCGGCGACCGCGCTGAGTCACAAGAGGGTTGAGCGTGGTTTTCGCAGCTCCAAGGCCTTGCCTCGCGAGCGTAGCTCCGGTGCGCCCGGTTCCGTCTTGGCAAGAAATCGGCGAATGCCGAACGCTTGTCAATCGGTCGCTTCGAGCGTCATCGTGCACGGTCGCCATTCCACACAACTCATCGGCGCGCGGCCGTACCCGCGCCGGAATCCGACGGTATGCGATGCGCCCTGCACCGAAATACCAAGGCCCGCGGGCCGCAGCTATTTGCGAAGTGTGCCACTGATGGAAACGATGAAGCTTCGTGCACTGCAGCTGCCGTCCCGGCTCGAATCGCTGCTCGATTCGCTGGTCGTAAACCAGCGCTGGGTGCCGGCTGACGTCCCGCGCGTCACCGATCGCAGCGAGCTGTCTGCGGCTTCACAGAAGCTTGCGATCCGGGCGGTTGAGGCTGATGGCGCGTGGCGAGCCTGGCGAAGCCACGATGGCATCCGTTTGTTTGTGACCGAGATGTCGATGGCACTGTCTCGGGAGCGCGGTCGCCCGGTGCTGAAGGTGAGTTATTACAATGATGAGGGTCGTCTGCAGCAGTACAGCCTGTGGGTCCAGCTGAAAGACGACGTCTGGAGCCGGTGTACTCTCTGAGTGCGTCGTACCGCACGGCTTTGCTGAGCCGCGCTCTTCACGTATCCAGGCGCTCGCCCGGGTCACTCGTATTGCGCGACGAGCGCTCCCTTACGCATCCTCAGCCAGTCCCGAAGCACGCCCCCGCTGGATGTGGGCGGAACATCCTCGGAACAACGGCGCATCGCGGCGCTTAGATACTTACCGGAGGAAGTGGCCGCTGCGGCCGTATTCCTTGCATCGCCCGCTGCGTCGCTGATAACCGGCACGAGCCTCCTCGTCGACGGCGGTTATACCGCTCACTGAAGAGGACGGTCAGTGTTCAGATGCGCGCGGTCGAGCGGGGTAGGCGTCAGATTCGTGGAAAAAGTAGCGGTTTCTCTGATAGCCAGACCGACGATGCCGAAGTCGTTTCCTTGTGCGCGTCTATCCGGGTGGAGCAGCCTCCTATTCGACCGGACATAGCCGCCGAGCGGTTTGCGAGCTAGAAGAGCAGGGGAGCACGGCGGTTGAAGCTCGCGGTTTAAGCTACCCGCAGCAGTGCTTGTGGAATTTGGCAAGAAAAATGCATGGGTTCGCGGCTCGATTGAGGCATGCTGCACCGCAGGATACTTCGCATGATAGACAGTGAGTTGAGTTTGCGAGCGATTCGACGGCGGGGCATCGACGCCTAGCAGCGCGAGGCGTGGGTCTCGTTTCGGACGATCAAGTGACCGTCGCGACCGCAAAGCTATCGGTTGCACCAAGAGGAAACAGTGGGTGTCGTGTTAGGTTGCTCAACCGAATGGGCGGGCAGCTTCGCGCCATCGCACTTGCTCGGAGAAGCGCTGGTGATTACCGATTGGAAAGGATTACGGGCCGACTGGGGCGATCGGCTCTTCACGTGGGGCCTGGCACTTGCAATTCCGGCGACCGCACTGATCGGCTTCGGATTGCTGACCTCGGTCAGACACACCATACAAGAGGCCCCGGCGGCCGCGGTCGCGCCCGCGCCAGAATCGAAGCCAATGCCCGCGCCTTCGCAGATCAAGAGCCAGGTTCCTGCCGCGGAATCGCCGGATCATCCTAAAGTGTCTGTCTATGACTGTTGGCGCGATGGCGCGAGGGTGTTCTCGGATCGTCCCTGCGCCCCTGGTTCTGTACGGCGGGACGTGACTATCGACCGGCTTAGCACCTACGCGCCTCCGGTTACCGATCAAGAGCGAGTGGAGAGACCGATCGAGACATCCCAACCTTTGCCCCGACTGTCAGGCGATTCGGCGCCGCGAAACGCCGACTACTGCAAGATGCTTGAACAAGAGATGGTGCAACTCGATGCAGAAGGCCGACGCGGACATTCATCCTTTGAGTCGGACCAGATTCGTGCCCGCTGGCATCAATTGCTAGATGAAGCCCACGCCGCAGGGTGCCCAGGGCGATAGCCAGTCCTGACGTTATCCACCTGTCATGGGCGCAGCGTTGGCTCGAAATTAGTCGATGCTTGTTCGCTCCTTTCGGTGGCGCTCTTCTCCATGTAGCGCCGCCGCACCGATCAGCCACCAAATTGCCGCGCGAGTTGCCGCGAGGCCGACGCCACGGCTCACCGAATGCGCGATCTCGTTCCCGATGAAATAGCAGGCAGAGGTCATCTCGCGCGACTATGCGTCGAAAGGCGCTGGCTCAACTCGGCTTCGCCGCTCAATTACAACGCTGAATCCTTTTGTATCGTTGTCGCCGCTGCTCTCACGCATCGCCCGATCGCGATACGAAAAGAGATCTGTTCCGTGCGTGCTATGTTTCAAGCCGCCTGATGATTGCGCGGCGATCGAAATGAGAACCACTCCCATTGTCCATCAAGGGTGTTTCTTCTGCGCCGCTCTCATGGATAATCGACGCGATGCCGCGCGGGGACTGACGAGAATCCAGCAGCGCACGGCGAATCCCAGCCGTATCCGAATATCGAGGCACGCGGGCAGTGATGACGGGCGCCGCGCAGGACTGGAAGGTGGAACTGACGGCGCGCCTCGGAGCTGTCATGCCGGAGCCGGAAGCATGGTTGCACCTCCCGCTGATCGAGGAAATCCGCCAGCTCAAGTCGGCGCACCGAGCTGTGATCATCGCTCACAATTATCAGGTGCCCTTGATTACTGCTGGTGTAGCCGACTTCACCGGTGATTCGCTGGCCATGGCACGGTTTGCCGCCAACACGGACGCCGATACGATCGTCGTTTGCGGCGTGCGCTTCATGGCCGAAACAACGAAGCTCCTGGCCCCGGACCGGACGGTGCTGCTGCCTGCTCCGGAGGCTGGCTGCTCGCTCGCGGAGTCGATTACCGCCGCTGACGTGCAAGCGCTGCGCACACGCTACCCGGGCGTCCCAATCATCGCGTACGTGAACACAACCGCAGCCGTCAAGGCCGAGGCCGATGTTTGCTGCACATCGGGGAATGCGGTCGCTGTCGTCGAGTCACTGGGCAGCTCGCGGGTAATCATGCTGCCGGATCGGTTTCTGGCGCGCTTCGTCGCCGACCGCGTAGCGTGCGAGGTCATTGCGTGGCCGGGGTCCTGCGAGGTTCACGATCGGTTTTCCGCAGATGACCTTCTTCCCTACCGCCGCGCAGGTGTGCGCGTGCTGGCCCACCCGGAGTGCCCGCCCGACGTTCAGGCTACGGCAGACTTCGTCGGTTCGACCGCAGCAATGATCGAGTTCCTGAGTGCGGCTCCGCCCGGCCGCGTGCTGTTGCTCACCGAGTGTTCGATGGCGGACAACGTATCGCTTGAGCGGCCTGATATCCATTTCGAACGACCGTGCAACCTGTGCCGCCATATGAAGGCGGTTACGCTCGAGAAAGTCAGGAATGCGCTGCGTGACGGACGCCCCACAATCGAGATCGACCCGCAAACGGCAGCACGGGCCTGGCGGCCGTTGCAGCGGATGATCGAGCTGTGAGCCCCGGGGACTCTGCGGCGGCAGAACGCTGGCAGGCTGATGTTCTGGTCGTAGGAGCTGGCGTCGCCGGGTTGTGTGCAGCGCTCGCAGCGGCGCCCCGCCGCGTGCTTGTCCTTTGCCCCGACGAACCTTCGTGCGCGTCTTCCAGCGCGCTTGCGCAGGGGGGGATCGCGGCACCCCTCGGGCCAGAGGACACGGTCGAAAGTCACGTCCGCGATACGCTCGAGGCGGCGTGCCATTCGGCGGACCCGGAGGCAGTCAGCTGGGTGATCGGGCGCGCGGCCAATGCAATTCAATTTCTTGAGGGATCCGGAGTCCAGTTCGACCGCGTCGGCACCCATCGGAGTCTGCATCTCGAGGCCGGGCATCAGCATGCACGCGTGGCGCACGCCGCGGGCGACCGGAGTGGTGAGATCATCGTACGTGCGCTGTGGGAGCGCGTGTGCGCAGCGCCCCACGTCGATGTATTGAGCGGGTGGCGAGCAGTAGCCCTGCTCCAGGCGCATCGCGCCGGCGTGGTTGGTGCCCAAGTGGCGGATGCGCATGGGCGAACCGCGATCGTTCACGCGCGCGCCACTGTGCTCGCAACGGGCGGCATCGGCCACCTTTATCGTCATACGACAAATGGCAAGTACGCCACCGGCGATGGGCTTGCGATGGCGCTTGCGATTGGCGACCGAACGGCAGCGCTCGAGTTTGTGCAGTTTCATCCGACAGCGTTGCGCGTCGATGCGGATCCGCTACCCCTCCTGACAGAAGCTCTCCGGGGTGCAGGTGCGCGTCTCGTCACTGCACGTGGCGCGCCGGTCATGGTGGGGCGCCACGTGCTCGGTGATCTCGCGCCTCGGGATGTCGTCGCGCGCGCTGTCTGGGAGCACGCACAGGTCGGCGAAGACGTGCTGCTCGACGCGACGGCGGTATTTCGGTCCGAGAAGGGTAATGCGTTCCCCGGCGCCCGCCGGACGGCGCTGCTTCATGGCATGGATCCGGCCATTGCGCCATTGCCGGTGACGGCTGCCGCTCATTACCACATGGGCGGTGTGGTCGTGGATGCCTCAGGCCGCACGAGCCTAACGGGCCTATGGGCCTGCGGCGAAGTTGCGTACACTGGCTTGCACGGCGCGAACCGTCTCGCGAGCAATTCCCTGCTCGAGGCCGTCGTCTGCGGCCAGGCGGTCGGGGCGACGATCGCGACCCAGAGATCCCGGCCAGTCCCGGTGGCGACGATCGACATGAAGGCGGTATCACCCGCAGCCGAGCGCGACGAGCGCTGGACCCATATTCGCGACCGCATGTGGCGTGCAATGGGCCCAGTACGTGACGCCGGGACGCTTCACGCCGCTCTGACAGCGACCTTGGCCGAAGGCCAGGCGCTGGGGCCACAAGACGGCCTCCTGCGGCAGCGCTTTGATCTCGTCGCCGCGATGCTCGCGGCGGCGGCGGCCCGCGCGGAAAGCCGAGGCGCACACTGGCGCAGCGACTTTCCGCACCGCGATGTCAGGCTTGACGGGCCGCGCGCGATGCACCCATGCACGCCGGAGGCGGCAACGGCCGTTGTAACGGACGCCTGTCGCCGCGGCTTGCTCCATGTGCATCCGACCCCATAGCACGTTCGTTTGGCCCCCCACAGCGCAGCGGTCGCTCCGTCCCGAGTGATTCAACAGGAGATCCAGAATGAATGTGCTTCTCGTTTACCCGCGTAATCCCGACACATTCTGGAGCTTCAAGCACGTACTGAGGTTTGTGTCCAAGAAGGCCGCTTTCCCGCCGCTCGGCCTGCTGACCGTCGCGGCGATGCTGCCACCCACTTGGACTCTCACTCTGGTCGATCTGAATGTCTCGGATCTTTGCGACGACGATCTGCGTCGTGCCGATTACGTCTTTCTGAGCGGGATGATCGTACACAAGCAGTCCGCGCACGAAGTCGCGGAGCGTTGCGCAGCGCTTCGCAAGACCGTCATTGCTGGCGGCCCGCTGTTCACGACCGGACACCACGAGTTTCCAGAGATCCCTCATTTTGTGCTCGGCGAGGCTGAAGACGTTATCGGACAACTGGTATCGGATATGGAACAGGACGCGTTGCAATCCGTCTACCGTGCTGTGGGCTGGCCGGACGTCCGCAAGACGCCGGTGCCCCGTTGGGATCTCGTCCGCATGACCGACTACGTGAGCATGCCAGTGCAGTTCTCCCGCGGCTGCCCCTTCAGCTGCGAGTTCTGCGACATCGTGATCATGAACGGACGGGTGCCGCGGACCAAGGAGCCGGCACAGGTCGTGGGCGAGCTCGAGGCGCTGCGTGTCGCCGGCTGGAAGGACATGGTCTTCATCGTGGATGACAATTTCATCGGCAACCGCAAGCGGACTCGGGAACTGCTGGGCGTGTTGATCGAGTGGCGTGGTCGGGTCGCACCGAGGATGGGATTTTTCACGGAAGCGTCTGTCAATCTCGCCGACCATCAGGAATTATGCGATTTGATGGTCGAAGCCGGCTTTAAAAAGGTGTTCCTGGGAATTGAGACACCATCCGCCAGCGGCCTCGACGAATGCGGCAAAACGCAAAATAGCAAGCGCGATCTGGCGGATGCCGTGAATACCCTGCAGCGGAGCGGACTAGAAGTAATGGGGGGATTCATCATTGGCTTTGACTCCGACCCGCCGGACATTTTCGCGCGACAATTCGAGTTCATCCAGCGGACCGGTGTCGTTACTGCCATGGTGGGGCTGCTTAACGCCCTGCCGCAGACGGCCCTGTACCAGCGGCTCGCTCGGGAAGGGCGTCTTCTCGTGGCAACCTGTGGCAACAATACGGATGCGGCTGTCAACTTTGTGACGTGTCTGGACCGGGACGTCATCATCTCGGGTTACAAGGAACTCATGCGCAAGCTGTACGCACCGAGTCACTATAGTCGACGCATCCGCGCTTTGCTTCGAGCCTTGGAGCTGCGCGGTCCCGTAATGCGACTGTCTTGGTCGGACCTGCAGGCGTTCCTGAAATCGCTTTGGCTTCTAGGGGTGTGGCACAAAGGCCGGCGTGCGTACTGGGGCTTGTTCTGGTGGACGCTTCTCTCGCGTCCCAAGAAATTCCCGGCCGCTATGGAGCTCGCCATTCTCGGCCATCACTTTCGCCGAATCGCTACTGCACTTTGACCGGCACTCGATTAATGATGCAAGTTGCCGCCTTGAGCATGGAGCTTCACTAGGTCCTAGCGCCGCCGCGATCGGTAACCCGTAGAAGTGGCACTAGCAATTTGCAATCTGTCACAGGCTGGTATGCGCGCAATCGCCGCGTCACCACACGCGCCAAATAATGTTTTTCGGGCGCGAGGGAAATTCGGTACAGACTGCTTGACGGAGCTGGGGGGTCGGTAAGGTCTTACCCAAGCCCGATCTCCCGGACGCGCGCCTAGCTGATTAGGCAATCTGGAATCGAAGCGAAATCCGGTAGCCGATCAAGGCTGGCTCAATTAACTTAATTTTCATTATCCGACGGAGAATGTGCAAGTCATTGTTTTAACTATTTTTTTGATTACTTATAATTCGTTTATTTCATATACTTCGATTGTTTCGTTTGATGGTAAGCTCTCCGTCACCACGGAGGCACCACAGATGAATACCACCGCAGTCTCGGTCCGCGAGCCCGTTGTTCCGGAGCAGTCGGACATCAATCAGGCGCGTCGGGCGATTGAGGAACTGGCAAAGCTCGCGCCAAGCGGCACCGAGTTTGTCATAGAGGATCGTGCGCAACGCATGCATGCGGTACTTCCCGTCGCCGCCGTCCGCTTGCTGCAGGACATTCTGCGTGAGATGGCGCAAGGCCATGCAATGTCGCTCGTGCCAATTCACGCCGAATTAACGACACAGCAGGCGGCCGATGCGCTCAACGTTTCGCGGCCATTTCTCGTCCGTCTCCTCGAGAGTGGTCAACTGCCGCATCGCAAAGTCGGATCGCATCGCCGCGTCCGTTTCGAGGACCTGATGCGCTACAAGCGCGCGATCGACGAACGCCGTCTCGCAACGCTAAAGCAACTAGCCGCCGAGTCGCAGGATCTCGGTTTGTACAAGTAGAGACAACAACTCATTCGGCGTCTGGAAATCTCCCTGCATGGCTTTTACCGCACTGCTCGATGCCAACGTCCTGTACTCTGCGCCGCTCACAGACCTGCTGCTGCGCATCGCCGCGGTTGACGTTTTCCGACTGAAATGGTCGGCGGACATTCACGACGAATGGATGGGCAATCTGTCTGCCAATCGCCCCGATCTGCCTCACGAAAGAATCGCACGGCGCTGCGAACTCATGGACCAGCACGCTCGCGATGTCTTGGTCGAGGGCTACGCACCTCTGATTCCGTCGCTAACACTACCCGACCCGAATGATCGCCACGTCCTGGCTGCGGCAATCGTCGGCCGAGTGGACCTCATCGTGACCTACAACCGCAGCGACTTCCCTGCCGCGGTAGTTGCGCCCTACGGCATCGACGTGCAGCACCCCGATGAATTTCTGTCTTATCAGTTCGACCTGGCCCCGGCATTAATCCTGAGCGTCATTCGCGACCTCCGCGCCGGCCTCACTCGTCCACCGATATCGCCTGACGACTATCTGAACGTTCTTGCCCGTCAAGGTCTCCCGACCTTGGTCGCGCGGCTGCGACCGCATGTCGTCGACATCTGAATGGCTCTTGAGCAGGCTGCGCCTGCTTCCGCTTGCCGCTCACGTCGAAAGTTCGGAGGCCGCTGGCGCGCCGAACAGCAACACGGGGGTTCAAATGAGAGGGCAGATTACCGCCGCGCTCTACGTTGTCTTGATGATTGCTGTGATCGTCACGATTGATCTCTCGTTCTTCAAGAACAGGATCTGGGAACGGCTGATGGTAAACGTAGGTATCGTCCTGATATTTGCAGCCTTTTACTTCAGGTTTCTGAGGGGTTCCTGAGTCTGGCGGAGGCTCTCGCTTGGTGGAGTTGCCGCCGCCGAATCAGGCAGCCAGTAAGTTGGTGCATCGCAGCGGACTTCGCATAATAAACATTGTAGAAAATTGGCGATTGATTAAAAGCGCGCTGACGTTCTCAGCCACACTCTGCTTGACCGACTCGACGAGGTGAGCACGATGCCGGCCTATCCACGGGAGCGCTTCTGGTCAGAGGTTACGCTGTCGCCCGCGATGGTGTCGGAGTACGCAAAGGCAGTCGGTGACGACAACCCTGTACACCACAATCCAGAGTTTGCCGCAGCTACTCGATACGGAAAACCAATTGCGAGCGGTACTCATACGACGGCGTTGCTGCTCGGGCTGACCGCGTCCCACTTCTCAAAAGCAGCGGCGATGGTGGGGCTCGAGTTCTGGGTTGGTTTTCGCCGACCTATCTACGCCGACGAAACGATACGTCTGGAGTGGTTGGTCGTGGAGGTCACACCAAACAGAAAGCTAGGGGGCGACGTTGTTGAGTTGCGTGGCCGCATCAAGGGCCAGGACGGCCGTACTGCCCTCGGCGCAGCAGGCCGAGTCCTCGTCACTGAAAGGCTTTAGCACGAAAACA
>Ga0181521_10005259_pt1 | contig 14478 bp, 10 predicted proteins | sample PEATcosm2014_Bin_32_FD_119764 | JGI IMG/M metagenome (GOLD analysis project Ga0181521, IMG submission 119764) | Peatland microbial communities from MTU Mesocosm Facility, Houghton, MI, USA - PEATcosm2014_Bin02_60_metaG | ecosystem: Environmental > Terrestrial > Soil > Wetlands > Peat | place...
CCGTAACCGCATCGTACCACAAGGAGCGGCGGTTTGACGCCTTCGGAAGGAGCGGACTACAATTGAAGGGCAGCACACAGATGTGCGCCCGTAGCTCAGCTGGATAGAGCGTTTGCCTCCGGAGCAAAAGGTCGGCGGTTCGAATCCGCCCGGGCGTACCACTCCTTTCCCCCGTTTGCCGCAGCACAAGGGATCAGCCGTGCATCAGGTGCTGCATAGACGCTCCAATTCAACCGCAGCCACAGTTCGCAGCTCATCCAAATCGTGCCTGACGGTGTGCCAGATCAGGTTCTCGTCCACACCTTCGTACTCGTGCCGGTAAACGTTGCCCGCTGCGGTGACGGCCACCCAATCGATGTCGGGGTGCCGGCCCTTGAGTTCCGCCGGCAACCGTCTCGCCGCTTCCGAGATGATTTCCAGGGCACGCACGACGGCATACAGAGTCTTTCGGTCGGCGGCGAAATCGTTGCGATCCATGCTGGCCGTGAATTCTCGGATCGCGTCGATGTTATCCGCGATGTCGCGCAGGCGTTGGGCGGGATTCTTAGAAGGCATGGACGGCACCGCGCAGAATGCTCTCCCGGAGCAGCGGTTTGAGGGTCCTCCGGTTTACCACGTCGCCGGCGCCGTTGAGGATCTCGTCGATGTAGAGCTTCAGCCTCGCATATTGGAAGATCCCCATGGGGCGGTCCTGATCGAGTTCCACCAGCACGTCGATATCGCTGTCGGCCCTCGCCTCTCCGCGCGCGACCGAGCCGAAGACCGCGGCATGGGACACACCGAACCGCCGCAACTCGCCTTCATGGGTGCGTAACGTTTCGAGGACGTCGTCGAGCGTGCCAGTCATTCTTACACCACGAGTCTACCAAACGCGCCGCGGTGAACTCGGGATATTCTGGGAAGGAGTGCAAGCCTCATTCCATATGCCAACCAAATCCCTCTCCACCGGCGGCGTTTTCGTCGCGGCCTCGATGCTGTTCGTCCCGTCCGCGCTGGCCTCCGATGTGGGCAAACGCTTCCCGCCCGAAATGCGCACGTTCGTCGACGCGACGACGGGCGTGACCGTCACAGCGCTGACGACCGGCACCTTCAACGATGCCAAGATCTACCAGACGCATCCGCAATGGACCTCCGACGGGCAATACGTCATCTTTCGATCCAACCGGGCAGCCGGCGGCCGTTCGCAGGCGTTTGCGGTCCGTGAGGCTACTGGCGATATCGTCCAGCTCACCGAGGGCGCGACCAACACGGGAAGCCTCAACGTGGCCCGCAAATCGAACAAGCTGTATTTTTTCCGCGGCGGCATGGGAGTGCCGGCCCAGCTCATCGAACTCAACCTCGATCCGCTGTTTGCCGACAGCCAGGCCGGCAAGATGAAGGAGCCCGCCAGCTATGAGCGCGCCGTCGGAACCATGCCGGCGGATCTGCGGGAGTCGGGAGGCTTCACCCTCGACGCCGACGAGACAGTGGCGTACATCGGCGTGGGGAAGGCGCAGCCGGGGTGGGGCGGCATCCGCAAGATGGACCTCCGGACCGGGGCAGTTTCGACCGTCGTCGACGTGCCGTTCCAAATGGGCCATATCCAGGCGAATCCTTACGTGCCGGGCGAGATCCTGTATTGCCACGAGACCGGAGGCGACGCGCCGCAACGCATGTGGATCACGCGCAGCGACGGCACCGGGAACCGGCCCTTATATAAGGAGACCCCGGACGAATGGGTGACTCACGAGGCTTGGGTGGATAAGGATCACGTCTATTTCGTGATCATGGCGCACGAGCTGCGGCTGCGCACCAAGCCCACCGGGCTGGTCTCGATCAACGTGCGCACCGACGAGGTCAGGGTCCTCGGGCAAGTGGATGTCAAGGGCACGGTGCGGGGACGGGACGGCCTGGTGTCGGGCCAGGGCTTCTGGCACTGCAACGGGTCGCCGGATGGCAAGTGGGCCGTTGGCGACACTTTCGCCGGGAACATCTATCTCATCTATGTGCCCACCGGCGAGATCACACTTCTCACGGCCGGCCATAAGGATGCCCCCGACCACCCGCACCCGAGCTTCAGCCCCGACAGCCGGAAGATCCTGATCGAGTCCGGGCTCCTGCATAATTTCGCGAACCTCAATCTGATGACCATCGCGATTCCGTTCGGATTAGGGCGATAAACATGACATCGCCATTTGCCTTCGACATCCTGCTGGAGGAATGCCGCCTGACGCGCTACGACCATCACATCGAGCGGCGCCTCTCGTCGCTGCGCGGCCAGTATTCGGATTCCGCGACCTACCAGCGCCTGCTCGAATCCGGCGACCCGATTATCTATGAGGTCTACGAAATCTCGCGGCCGGAGGTCGCGGGCGAGCTGCGGACGGGGCTCTCCGTGGTCCACCCGGGCCGTGTGGGTAGCGAGTATTTCATGACGAAGGGGCACTTTCACGCGGTCGTCGATACGGCGGAAACCTACTACTGCGTCAAGGGACGCGGTGTGCTCCTCATGGAGAATGTGCAAGGGGACTGGGCCACCGAGGAGCTGCTGCCCGGCCGCGCCGTATACGTGCCGCCAGGCTGGGCGCACCGTTCCATCAATACCGGCGATACGGAGGACCTGGCGACCTTGTTCACCTACCCGGCCCACGCCGGGCACGATTACGGCACCATCGAGCGTCAAGGCTTCCGCAAACGCGTGGTGAGCGCGGATGACGGATACCGCCTCATTGACAACAAGACCAGGCCCACGATGTACTTTTTCGGCGTCACCACCGCCCAATCGTCCATCATGAAGGTGTTTCCGCTATGGATGAAGGAACTGGGCCGTGAAGAGGTGGTCCTCGAGGGCGTCGATTTCTTACTCCACGACGACCCGCGGAACTACCGGCGCGCGGTGGCCCAGATCAAGTACGATCCGCTCTCTCTGGGCGCCCTCGTGACCACCCACAAGGTCAATCTGCTGGAAGCCGCCCGCGACATGTTCGACTACCTCGACCCTTACGCGGTGACCTGCGCCGAGGTGTCCAGCATATCCAAGAATGGAGCGTTGCTGGCCGGCCATGCCAAGGACCCGGTCACCGCCGGGCTAAGCCTCGACGCGCTGCTGGGCAAAGATTATTTCGGGAGGACCGGAGGGCACGTGCTGTGCTTCGGGGCGGGTGGCTCGACCACCGCCATCGCCTTGCATCTCGCCCAGAAGCGGGACCGGGCGGACCGGCCGCGGCGCGTGACGGTGGTGAACCGTTCCGCGGGCCGGCTGGACTGCCTCCGGAAAATGGTTGCCGGCCTCGACACGGATATCGAATTCGAGTACCACTGCAACGTCCTCCCGGAGGTCAACGACGAGTTGATGGGCAAATTACCGCCGGCCTCCCTGGTGATCAACGCCACCGGGATGGGGAAGGACCTGCCCGGCTCGCCCATCACCGATCGGGGTCAGTTTCCCATCGGCGGCGTGGCCTGGGAGCTGAATTATCGAGGCGAGCTCCGGTTTCTGCACCAGGCTCTGGCGCAGCGCGAGACGCGGCAAGTGCGCGTCGAGGACGGCTGGCTATATTTCGTCCACGGCTGGACGCAGGTGATCGCCGAAGTCCTGAAAGTCCCCATCGACGAGGCGATGCTTCAACGGCTCGCTGTGGTGGCCGGCGGGCTCTGCCAACCCGCGCTGCCGGCGTCGTTGGGTGGCGGGAAGGACGGTGGCGGTGGGGCGGTGGACGAGGAACGGGGCCCGGAAGGTGGGCGCATCGGGCGTATATCCGCAAGCGGCCTCGCCGAGGCGGGGAAATCTGCGGCCGGCGCTCCAAGGGGTTCGTTGGGAGGGGTGGCGGCTTCCGAGCGCAGTGGCGCTGAACACGTCGGGTCTGGAGGTTCACCTGGAGCCTACCCCGCCAAGAAGCCTGACACGGCTACACATGTTTAGCGCGCGACCCACACTTGCGATTCGGCGACGGATTTGATCTTATGGATCGATAAGGAGAGGAACCCATGACCGGAGCAACGAAACGCAGTGTGCAACCCATTCCCGACGGTTCTCACACCGTCACGCCGTACCTGGTGGTCGAGGGAATACCGAAGCTGATCGAATTCTTGAAACAGGCTTTTGGCGCCCAGGAGCTGGCTCGTCTGGCGGGTCCGGACGGCGGGGTGGTGCATGCCGAAGTGAAGGTCGGCGACTCGATGGTAATGATGGGCACACCGATGGGGGCGGTAAAGGCGCAGCCCTGCTCGCTTTACCTGTACGTGGAGGATGTGGATGCGGTTTACCAGCGCGCGATCCAGGCGGGCGGGACCTCGGTGAGGGAGCCGGCGGACCAGTTTTATGGGGACCGCACCGGGGGCGTCATAGATCCGTGCGGCAACTATTGGGGGATCGGAACCCATATCGAAGACGTCTCGCACGAGGAGATGGCGAAGCGCTTCGCGGCCATGGCCGGCAAGCATTAGCCAAATAAAGGGGCCGGCGGCGCATAGTACAATAGGACCAACTGGAGCTGTTGACCCCATGAACATAAGGAATGCCGCGGTCCTGTTGGGCTTCGCGGCCGTTGCGCTCCCCGTTTATGCGGCGGATGCGCCTCTCGCGCGTCCCGTGGCCGGCAAGGTCGAAATCATGCGGCTGGGCGAAATCAAGCCCGGCATGAAGGGCACGGCCTGGACCGTCTTTCAAGGCACGGAAGCCGAGCCGGTTCCAGTGGAGATCGTCGGCTTGTGGAAGAACGCCTGGGGACCGAGGCAGGATATCATCCTGGCCAAACTGGGAGGCAAGGCCATCCGCACCAACGTGGCGGGCGGCATGAGCGGCAGCCCGGTGTATGTCGGCGGGAAGCTGATCGGCGCGGTGGCGCTGCGGCTGAGCGTGTTCTCTCCGGACGCCATTTGCGGGATCACGCCCATCGAGCTGATGCTGGAGATCAACGATTTCGACCACTCCCGGCCGGAGGATGCGCGCACGCCCGATAAAGTGCAGGCGCGCGGCCCCGAAGTATCGGTTCCCGGCGAGTTGCTGGGACAGGCGGTGGCGGCGGGAGCTTCGCCCATGATGGTTCCCATCGAGGCGCCGCTGGTGTTCTCGGGTTTCACCGAGAGCACATTGCGCGAATTCGGTCCCATGTTCCAGCAGCTTGGCATCACCATGGCGCAGGGCGGAGGAGCGGGCAGCGCGCTCCATACCAACCAGCCCGTGGCCGGCTGGGAGCATTCGCTGAACCCCGGAGAAGCCGTGGCGGGGGTGCTGGTGGATGGCGACATGAGCGTCACCGGCCTCGGGACCGTGACGTATAACGACGGCAAGCGGGTGCTGGCCTTCGGGCACTCGTTCTTCAACCTCGGCCCGGTCGATATGCCCATGAGCAAGGGCGACGTGCTGATGACGCTCTCCTCGTCTTACCAGCCCAACAAGTTCGCCAACGCCACCGGCATCGTGGGATCGCTCCACCAGGACCGCCATAGCGGCATTATGGGCGTGCTGGGAGCGCGGTCGGACATGATCCCGGTGACCATGAAGGTGCGGTCGCTCGATGCGGCGGAGGCCGTCCGCGGCGAGAAGGATTTCCATTTCAACATTTTCGTGCAGCAGAAGTGGACGCCCTATCTGATGATGCTGACGCTCTACAATTCCATTTCCGGCCTCAACGAATTTGTGGATGAAGCCACCTACCGCCTGAACGGGAAGGTGGAACTGAGCGGCCAGCGGAACGTGTCGCTCTCCACCATGCAGGCTTCCGGCGACCTGCCCATGCCTGCGCCGCTGGCGCTGGCGGGCTGGTTTGGCGACAAGCTCAACCGGCTCTACCTGAACAACGTGAACCCTCCCGACGTGACACGGGTCAGCGTTACGGTGGACCTGCTGCCGGAGCGCCGCGTGGCCACTATCGAGAACGCCTGGGTGGCGAATCCGGAGGTGCAGGCGGGCGACGAAGTCCCGGTGAAGGTCTTCCTGCGGCCGTATCGCGGCGAGCCGCTGCAGCGCGAATTCAAGGTGAGGATTCCGATCGGCCTGGCCAAGGGGGATCACCGCATCTTGCTCAGCGACGCCGACACGGTGAACCGCATGCAGAACATAGCGGGAGCGATGAACCGGTTTATCGACCTGCCGGGGACGGTCTCGCTGCTCAACCAGGAGCGCACCAACAACAAGTTGTACGTCTCGCTGGTGGAGGCGAGCCCCACGGCATATTACGAGGACAAGACGCTGCCGAGCCTGCCGGCCTCGGTGCTGAACGTGATGCAGGCGGGGCGGGCGTCGAACCGCTCGCTGTTCACGTCGCCGGAGACGGCGACGGAGCAGATGGCCCTGCCGTTCGATTACGTAGTGAGCGGCAGCTACTCGCTGCGCATCCACGTGAAGTAACCGACGACTAAACTCAAATGAACAAGGATATGGTTTCAGAAATGGGGCAAGAGCGTCCCGATGAGTCGGGACGCGGCAGACTGAGAGTCTGCGCCACGGTGCTGTGCGTGCTGGCGCCCGCGCTTTTCGCCGGGCAAACGCGCACGTGGTCGCAGGGGGAGTTCGCGGATTTCGAGAAGGGCATCGTCAAGAACCTCTCGCTTCGCAGCGATGGCCAGCTTACCCTGGCGCCGCTCTCGCGGGAACTGTTCGATACCTCTTCAGCTTACCTTTGGGCGCTGGCGCGGGATTCCAAGGGCAACCTCTACGCCGGCGGCGGCAACGGGGCCAAGCTCTACCGCATCCCGCCGGATGGCCAGGGCAAGCTGCTGGCGGACCTGGAGGCGCTGGAGATCCACGCCATAGCCGTCGATTCCAAGGACCGGGTTTACGCGGCCACAACGCCCGACGGCAAGGTCTATCGCATCGCCGGCAACGGCAAACCGGAGGTGTTCTACGATCCCAAGTCGAAATATATCTGGGCGCTGGCGTTCGATAGCCACGGAGACCTGTTGGTGGCCACGGGCGATCCGGGCGAGATCCATCGCGTCGCGCCCGACGGCAAAGGCAGCATGTTCTTCAAGAGCGATGAGACGCATGTGCGCTCGATGACCATCGACGCGAGCGGCAACGCGATCATCGGGACCGAACCCGGCGGGCTGGTGATGCGGGTATCGCCGGCCGGCGAGGGTTTCGTGCTTTACCAGACGCCCAAGCGGGAAGTGACGGCGGTGGCAGTGGCGGGCGACGGCTCGATCTACGCGGCAGCGGTGGGCGCCAAGCAGGCGCCCGCCGCACCAGCGCCCGCGCCCGTGCCGGTCACGCCCGCGCCGGCTGTGGCAACCGTGGCGGTGAATCCGCCGGGAACTCCGGCGACTACCATGGTCCGGCCTCCGGCGCAACCACCGGCTTCGCTGGGTGCGCCCGCGGGGGTGAGCGGAGGCAGCGAAGTGTACCGCATCGAGCCCAACGGTAATCCGCGGCGGATCTGGAGCCACGAGCAGGATGTAGTGTACGCCATCGCGTTCGATGGCGCGGGGCGCGCGGTGCTGGGGACGGGGAACAAGGGGAATGTCTACCGCATTGAATCGCCCACGCTCTGGACGGCGCTGCTGACGGTGCCGGCCACGCAGGTGACGGCGTTTCAGGCCGGCCGGGAAGGCCGTCTCTACGCGGCCACCGGGAACACCGGCAAGGTGTATGAGATCGGCCCGGGCCTGGAGCGCGAGGGCACCATCGAGAGCGACGTTTTCGACGCCGGCATGTATTCCTTGTGGGGCAGGCTGAGCTTCGAGGCCAATTTGAACGGCGGCCAGGTGGCTATCGCCGCGCGCAGCGGCAACCTGGATCAGCCGCAGAAGAACTGGAGTCCCTTCTCGCCGCCCATCACCGAGACGAAGGGCGGCCGCGTGAGTGCACCGGCGGCGCGGTTCGTGCAGTGGAAGGCCACGCTCACCGCCGATGGCTCGGGGCCTTCGCCGGAGCTGGAATCGGTGGACCTGGCGTACCTGCCGAAGAACGTGGAGCCGCGTATCGAAGAGATTGAGATGACGCCGCCCAATTACAAGTTCCCGGCGCCGGTGACGCCGCTGGTTTCCACGCAGCAGACGCTCAATCTGCCGGCGCTGGGAAGACGTCCGGCGGGCGGCGCGCCGGCGATTTCGCTCGACACTACTAGCACCACGCCGGCCATGCAGTTCGCCAAGGGGTATGTGGGCGCGCGCTGGCTGGCGTCCGACCCCAACGGCGATGCGCTGATCTACACCGTGGAAATCCGCGGCGCCGGCGAAACGGAATGGAAGCCGCTGAAGGATCGGGTGGCCGAGAAATACATCTCGTGGGATTCCACGGCCTTTCCCGACGGCGAATACCGCCTGCGCATCACGGCGTCGGACGCGCCCGCGAATCCGCCCTCGGAGGCGCTGACCGCGCGCATGGAGAGCGACGCGTTCTGGATCGACAACACGCCTCCGAAAATCACCGGTCTGGCCGCCACGCGCACGGGCGGCAAGCTGGAAGTCCGCTGGCACGCCGCGGACGCGCTGAATGACATCACCAAGGCCGAGTATTCGCTCGACGGCGGCGAATGGACGGTGGTGGCGCCGGTGACCAAGCTCTCGGATTCGCTGGACCTGGATTACGATCTGACCATCGACGCCGGGCCGGGCGAGCACACCATCGCGGTGCGGGTTGAAGACGACTACGAGAACCTAGCGAGCGACAAAGTGGTGGTGCGGCCTTAAGGGCGGCTGCGAGTCTCATGAGAAGCCGGGCCAGCCTTACGGCCGAATACATGGCGTTGTTCCGCGCCATCGAATCGGCCCGGCCCTCCGACTGCAATGCATCCTTCCCCTTCGAATGACGGCGCTCTGCTTCGTCGGTTTGAACTATGAAGAAACGAAGGGCAAGCTAAAGCACGCCCCACCTTTACCCCACCAGCTCCGGCTCGGATACGCAGGTCCCGCAGCCCTTCTTTCCCTTCAGGGTGAGGCGCCGCATTTCTTCCTGCTCCTCGAACGGCACGGAGAATTCCTTCTCGATGCGCTCGCGGAAGACCGGGCCGGAATTGTACGCGCAGAACGGATACACCTTGCCGTTGGGCGCGGCGTAGTGGATCACGCAGCGCTTCACGCGCTCCACATCGTAGTTGTACGAGTCCATGAAGTGCATGCCGGCTACCATCAGGGTGCGGTAGGTGAAGCCCTTCTGCTCGCTTTCGCCGCGGCCGTAGCGCTTGTCGGTAAAACCCTGGAGGGTTTGCAGGAACTTGGTGAAGTTCAGGCCCTCGGGCGCTTTCTCCTCATGGAAGAACTTGCGCAGGCTGTTCCAGGCTTCCAGCTTGGTGTAGAACTGCATGCGGCGCTTGCCGGCCTTGCGCGCCAGCACGTCCATTTCCTTCAGCATGGGACCGACGTCGACGAATTGCGTCACTGGCTTGGCCTTGCGATTCTGGTCCACGAACAGGTAGGTGCCCAGCGAGCAGTGCGGATGGCAGCTCAGGGTGGTGGTCTCCTCGCCGCGGAGCGCGCTGATCAGCTTCGAAAACGGCGTCACAAAGCAGAGCGGGAACCAGTCCTCGTAAGGATCGGCAATACCGGTCTGTTCCTTTACGGCGTGGGCGAAATCGGAGAGCGTGAAACGCTTGGCTTCCAGCTCGTGGCGCGAGATCCTGCCGGTAAAGGCCACCGGCTGGAAGCTGATGCCGCTGGTGCACTCGATGTACTCGAGCGAGAGCCGGATAATGTCGCCGATCTGGTGATCGTTCAAGCCCTTGACAATGGTGGGAACGAACACGATCTTGAGGCCGGCCTTTTTGACGTTCTCGATGCACTGCAACTTCTTTTCCCACAGCGACTCGCCGCGCGTGCGGCGGTAGATGTCGTCGCACACGCCGTCGAACTGGAGGTACAGGGTGTGGAGTCCCGCTTCCTTGCACTGTTGGGCGAATTCCAGGCTGGTGAACTTGAGGCCGTTGGTGGCCGCCTGGAGGTGGGAGAAGCCCATGTCTTTGGCCATCCGCAGGACGTCCAGGAAACGGGGATAGATGGTCGGTTCGCCGCCCGAAAACTGGACGATGCGGCAGGGGGCCGGGCGCTCGTCGCGCAGGGCTTGCAGCATCTTGCGAACGGTTTCGAAATCCGGTTCGTAGAGGTAGCCGGCGGCGTTGGCGTTGGCAAAGCAGACCGGGCACGTCAAGTTGCAGCGGTTGGTCAGGTCGACGTTGGCCAAGGCCGTGTGGCTGGTGTGCAGGTTGCAGAGGCCGCAATCGTCCGGGCAGCGGGCGGCGGTGGCCACCACGGGGTTGTGCAAGCCGCGGTTATCGCCGAAGGACCACTCCTCCATCTTCAGGTACAGTCTGGCGTCGGAAAAGACGATGTCCCGGAAGTCGCCGTGGTCGGGGCAGTGCTTCTCCATGACCACCTTGCCGGATTCCTCAAATATTCTGGCGTCAATGAGTTGCGTACACTCGGGGCAGAGCGACTGGGTGGTCTTGGGCAGACCCGTCTTGAGTGCGTCAATGCGCGAGCCTGTGTAGGTAGTTTCCGGTTGTAATACCTGAAATTGCGCCATGATGTGCCATCATAAAGGCGCCCGGCCGGGAAGGCTACTATCAGGCGCTAAAGTGTGAATCCGAAAGGTCGTAAGGGGAATATCGGGCGGTGAATGGTAAGCTGGAAATCTGTGCTGGCACTGGACTTTCCGCACGCGGCCGTGGCCTTTGGAGCGGCTTTCCTGGCCGGGGCCATCAATTCCGTGGCGGGCGGCGGGACGCTGGTCTCCTTCCCGGCGCTGATCTGGCTGGGCCTCGGCTCCGTGACGGCCAATGCCACCAGCACGGTGGCCATCTGGCCGGGGACGGTAGGGAGCACCTGGGGCTACCGGCGGGAATTGCGCGACGCCGAGCCGCGCTTCCGGTGGCTGATTGTGCCCAGCCTGGTGGGCGGGCTCACCGGCGCGCTGTTGCTGCGCTGGACGCCGCCGGCCATCTTCGACCGCATGGTGCCGTTCCTGATCCTGTTTGCCACCCTGCTATTCATGATCCAGGAACCCGTACAGCGGATGTTGAAGACGGATGGGCGTCCCGGGCATCAGTCGGCGAATTGGTTTGCCGGGGTGATGTTGTTCCAGTTGATGGTGGGGCTGTATGGCGGCTATTTCGGCGCGGGCATAGGAATCCTGATGCTGGCGGCGCTGAGCATTATGGGGCTCCAGGATATCCATGAGATGAACAGCCTCAAAGTGGTCTTCGGGGGCAGCGTGAATGGGATCGCGGCGGCCTACTTCATCTGGGCGCGCATGGTCTACTGGCCGTACGTCGTGATTATGGCGGTGGCGGCCGTGGTGGGTGGATATGGCGGCGCGGGGGTGGCGCGGAAGATCGGGCGCACGGCCGTGCGGCGTATCGTGATCGCCATCGGATTCGGCATGGCGGTGTCGCTGTTTATCAAGAAATAGCAAACTTTCCGCGGCCTGGGACGTATTTGAGTTGAAGATATGGCACGCATCCGCTTCGCGATTCGCAGCCTGGCTAAGGCGCCGCTCCTCAGCCTGGTGGTGGTTTTCTCGTTGGGCTTGGGCATCGGCGCCAATACCGCGATTTTCTCCCTCTTGCACCAGATCATTTTGCGATCCCTGCCGGTGGAGAAGCCGGAGGAACTGGTGCTGGTCACGTCGCCCGGCGAGTTCAAAGGCGGGCGCAACTCCACCAATGATTCCGGCAACATGGACTACATCTTCAGTTACCGGATGTTCCGGGAACTGGAGAAGCGGGCCGCGGGCGTCACCGGCCTGGCTGCGTTTCGCAGCATCGGCGCCAACCTGGCATTCGGCAGGCAGACCGTGCCGAACGAAGTCCTGGTGGTCTCGGGCGGCTACTTTCCCGCGTTGGGGGTGAAGCCGCTGCTGGGGCGCACCATCTCGCCCGAGGACGACGTGAACGGCGCCGGCAACGCGGTTACGGTGCTGGCGTATGGCTACTGGCATGACAGGCTGGGAGGAGAGACCAGCGTGCTGAACCAGCCGATCCGGATCAACGGGGTGGTGTTCACGGTGGTCGGAGTGGCGCCCAAGGGGTTCACGGGCACCACGCCTGGCGACGAGCCGTACGCCTACGTTCCCCTGTGTTTCATGGCGCGGCTGACGCCCAACTGGACCGGCGCCGACCGCTGGAGCGATTACTGGCTGTACCTGGTGGCGCGGCTGAAACCGGGGGTCACGCTAGAACAGGCTGCCGCAGCACTCAATGGCCCGTACGGCGCGCTACTGGAGCAGCAGTCCCAGGGACCGCAATTCTATTACCAGCAGAAGCTCGATCGTTTCCTGAAGTCGCGGCTGTCCCTCCAGGACGGCAGCCACGGCAAGAGCGCCATGCGGGACGAAAGCCGGATTCCGCTGATCATCCTGATGACGGCTACTGGCCTCGTGCTGCTGATCGCCATGGCCAACGCCGCCAACCTTCTGTTGGCGCGCTCGGCGCAGCGCCGAAGGGAACTGGCCATCCGCGCGGCCATGGGCGCCGGGCGCGGCGAGCTGATGGCGCAACTGCTCACCGAAGCCCTGTTGCTGGCGCTCGGCGGCGGCCTGGCGGGCCTCTTATTCGGTGTGGTCACGCTCCGGCTGCTGATCAACCTCGTGGCGGCCAGCGACACGCCCATCTACTTCTTGAGCTCGCAACTGGACCAGCCGCTGCTGCTGTTCGGCCTGGGGCTTTCACTGATTACCGGGTTGCTGCTCGGGCTATACCCGGCGTGGGAAGCGGCCGGAGTTTCGCCGGCAAGCACGCTCAAAGACGAATCCGGACAGGCGTCCGGGACCCGCGGCACGGCACATGTGCGCAAGGCACTGGTGTGCGCCCAAGTCATGATCTCCGCGGTGCTTCTGATTCCCACGGGGCTGTTCTTGAAAAGCCTGGTCAACCTGCTGCACGTGGACCTGGGAATCCGCACGGAGAACGTCATCGGCTTCTCGATCTCGCCGGAGCTGAACGCCTACCAGCCGGCCCAGAGTCATGCGCTATTCGAACGGGTGGAGCGCGAAATGGCGGCCATCCCGGGGGTGCGCAGCGTGGCCGCGGCCATGGTGCCGCTCATCGCAAGTAACCGCTGGGGGAGCAACGTGACCACCGATGGAGTGGCGCCCGCCAACACCCACTGCCTCTACAACGAGCTGGGGCCGGGATATTTCGGAAAGATGGGGATTCCGCTGATCGCGGGGCGGGAGTTCACCGACGCGGACAACCTGGCCGGGCCCAAGGTGGCCGTGGTCAACCAGGTGTTCGCCAAGCGATTCTTCGAGGGGCAAAACGCGATCGGCCACAGGTTTGGGATGGGGAAGCCGGATACCGAGATTATCGGGGTGGTGAAGGACAGCCACTACGCGGAGGTGAAGGAGGACCCGTACCCGGTTTTCTACACCCCCTGGCGCCAGGATAAGCAGATCGGCTCGCTGGGGTTCTACGTGCGCTCGGCGCTGCCCACCAAGCAGATGATCCCGCAAATCCGGCGCGTGATGGCCTCGCTCGACCGCGATCTGCCGGCGGAGAACCTGCGCACGCTGGACGATACCATCCGGCTCAACATCCAGTCGGACCGGATCGTGCTGCAGCTCGCCGCGGCGTTCGCCATTCTGGCGACGGCGCTGGCCATGCTCGGCCTCTATGGCGTGATGGCCCACAGCGTGGCGCGGCGCACGCGGGAAATTGGCGTCCGCATGGCGCTGGGCGCGGAGCCGGGCAGAATCCGCTGGATGGTGATGCGGGAGATGCTGTGGATTCTGGGCATCGGCCTGGCGATTGGCGTGCCGGCGGCACTGGCGCTGGCGCGCCTGACTGAGAGCCAGCTTTACGGGGTGAAAGCCTACGACCCGGTGGTGGTGGCGGGCGCGATGCTGGCGTTGGCGGCGACGGCGGTGGCAGCCGGATACCTGCCGGCGCGCCGGGCCTCGCGCGTGAATCCGCTGGACGCGTTACGCTACGAATGACATATGGCACGCATCCGCTTCGCGATTCGCAGCCTGGCCAAAGCGCCGCTCCTGAGCCTGGTGGTAATTCTTTCTTTGGGCCTGGGCATCGGCGCCAACACCGCGATTTTCTCCCTCCTGCACCAGGTCATTTTGAGATCTCTGCCGGTGGAGAAACCGGAAGAACTGGTGGTGCTGACTTCTCCCGGAGAAGTCAAGAGCGGCAGCACCTCCACGGACAACTCCGGCGGCTCGGACTACATTTTCAACTACCGGACGCTACGGGAATTGGAAAAGCGTCCGCAGGGCGTCACGGGAGTGGCGGGCTTCCGCTACCTGTTCGCCAACCTGGCTCTCGGCCGGCAGACCTTGCCGGGTTCGGTGATGGTGGTATCGGGCGGCTACTTTCCGCTGCTGGGAGTCAGGCCGCTGGTGGGCCGCCTGATCGCGCCCCAGGATGACCTCGGGGGCGGCAACGCCGTCGCGGTGCTGGGTTATGGTTATTGGCACGACCGGCTGGGGGCGCGAACCGGCGTTTTGAACCAGTCGGTCCGCATCAACGGGCACGTCTTCACCATCGTGGGAGTGGCGCCCAGGCGTTTCACCAGCACCACATTGGGATTCGAGCCGGATGCCTATGTGCCCATCTC
>Ga0181521_10005261_pt1 | contig 14478 bp, 12 predicted proteins | sample PEATcosm2014_Bin_32_FD_119764 | JGI IMG/M metagenome (GOLD analysis project Ga0181521, IMG submission 119764) | Peatland microbial communities from MTU Mesocosm Facility, Houghton, MI, USA - PEATcosm2014_Bin02_60_metaG | ecosystem: Environmental > Terrestrial > Soil > Wetlands > Peat | place...
CGGTCCTCTCCCGCGGTGGGTCGGAGCCCATCTGGTTCCGGTTGAACATCCATGTAGCGCCCCTCTGCGGCGTCAACTCCGGTTCTTCGAACGATCCATTTCGGACCAGTCTCGACGCGCAACCGTTCCACGGCTACGGCTTATCGTATGCGAGGGAAGAGGACAGATCGCGGTAGGCCTCGGTCTGCTGCTGAAGGGTTGCAGCCACCTGTTCCGCCGTGCCGACTGCATCTGCGCCGGCGATGAAACGGCGCGGTGGTTTTTCCTGATTCGAAATTGTAATCAATGCCTGTGCGAGCTTGGCGGGGTCGCCGGACTGCTGACCGTTGTGACCTTTCCAAAATTCCATTTGCTTCGCTCTTCGCTCGTTGTAGTCCTCGATCGTCCCCTCGGCGAAATTTGTGGATTCCTCAGTCAGAAGCTCAGTGCGAAAGAAGCCCGGATTGACAGTGATGGTGTCGATACCAAACGGTTCGATCTCGGCCTGCAGCGACTGCATCCATCCCTCAAGGCCGAACTTCGACGCAGCGTAGGCGGTACCGAATTCAAACCCGATCAGGCCCGCAGTTGAGGAGATTGTGATTATCAGGCCAGAACGCTGCTTTCGCATAACCGGCAGGACGGCGCGGGTGACATTCATCGGGCCGACAAGACTGGTGGACAGTTGACGTTCCATCTGCTCCGGCAACAGCTCTTCGAAAAAGCCCGCATAAAAGTTTGCGGCATTGTTGACCAGCACATCGATCCGGCCAAACTTGTCCACAGATGCCTTGACGGCGGATTCCGCGTCGGTGGGTTTAGTAATATCCAGCTTCACGACAAACAGGTCCGCGGATTTGCCAAGGGCTTGAGCCACCTTGTCGGTATTGCGGCCGGTAGCGACTACTTTATGGCCTGCGGCCAGAGCCGCCTTAGAGATATACACCCCCATCCCGCGCCCGGCGCCGGTGATCAGCCAAACTTTGCTCATGTCTCTTCTCCTGAACACTGATCCCTCGAACGGCTCCGTCGGTGTGTGGAGACTCATCACAATATGCTACGCCGAAGTGTGCGCCGTCCGGGATTCCGCCGCCAGAGTCCGACGGCCGTAACGTGGCGCTGCCGAGCGCTGGTGCGTGGAAGCAATCCACATGAGCGAGAAGTCGCCAATCCGTTGATATGGGTTGCTCGGTCCTATTGGCGCGCCACTCGTACAAACTCGCACTTGGACCACACGCGTCGCAAGTCGCGTTGTGAGAAGCCCAGGCCGGAAGACGCTACTCGGAAAAAGCCACCGGCCCGCTCAAAGTGAACCGCATTGAGCCTACGCCGCCGGCCTGTGCGAGAACGCCGCCAGTTCCGCCACTTTCCGGCTTGCCGCGCCGCTATCGATCGACACCGTCCCGATCGCCATGCCCTCGAGGAACGTGTCAACCGTCCCCGCCGCTACCAGCGCCGCGGCGGCATTCACCAGCACGATATCGCGATGGGGACCGTGGGCGCCGGCAAGCACCTGGTTGGCGATCTCCAGATTGCGCGCCTTATCGCCACCCTTCAATTCGTCCGCGGAGGCGGGATGGACCGCGAAATCCTCGGGCTCGATGGTGCGGCGCTCCACGTGGCCATTGCGGATTTCGAAAACCATGGTGGGACCGGTGGTGGTGATCTCATCGAGGCCGTCCGAGCCATGGACGACGAATCCGCGCATGAGACCGAGCGCGGCGAGCGCCCCCGAAATCAATTCTCCGGCCCGCTCCGAAGGAACCCCGGCGAGCTGTGCGCTGGCGCCGGCGGGATTGGTCAGGGGCCCCAGCAGATTGAAAAATGTGCGCATCTTCAGATCGCCGCGCACGGCCGCGGCGTGCTTCATGGCGGTGTGGACGTGCGGCGCGAAGAGAAACCCGATGCCCACCTCGCGAATGGCGCGCGCCGATTCGGCGGGCGGAAGTGTGATTTCGATCCCCATCGATTCCAGCAGGTCGGCGCTGCCGCAGCCGCCGCGATTGCTGACGGAGCGGTTGCCGTGCTTGGCCACGTGAACTCCGGCACCGGCCACTACGAATGCGGCGATGGTGGAGATGTTAAACGTGCCCGCCGAATCGCCGCCGGTGCCGCAGGTATCGAGCAGCGTCCGACCGGCGATTCCGTGCTCTATGGGCTCGGCCATTTCGCGCATGGCGCGCGCGAATCCCACCAGTTCGTCGACGGTCTCGCCCTTCATGCGCATGGCCATCAAAAAGGCCGCCAATTGCGCCGGGCTCGCTTGGCCTCCGAGAATCAACTGCATGGCCTCGCGCGCCTGTTCCGCGGTGAGATCGTGCTTCTCGGCAACGGATTCAAGGTAGGGCAGAAGGGACATGATATATTGGAAAGTTCGAGTGCAATCTCAGGCTAGCACAGGCTGTTTCTCCAATGAAAATTCACGAGTATCAGGCTAAGGCCATTTTGGCCCAGTATAACGTTCCTGTGCCTCGCGGCGAAGTGGCGTTCACACCGGAAGACGTGGAAGCGGCCGCCAAAAAGATCGGCGGAAGCGTGGTGGTGAAGGCGCAGATTCACGCCGGCGGGCGCGGCAAGGGCGGGGGAGTGAAAGTCGCGAAAGACCTCGCCACCGCGGTGGAATTGGCGCGCCAGATTCTGGGGATGCGGCTGGTGACGCACCAGACCGGGCCCGAAGGCCGCATCGTGCAACGCTTGTTAATCGAAGAGACGCTGCCGATCGAGCGCGAGTTGTACCTGGGAATCGTGCTCGACCGTGTGCAGGGCAAGCCGGTGTTCATGGCGTCGGCGGCCGGCGGCATGGAAATCGAGGAAGTGGCCGCCAAAACGCCCGAGTTGATCCTCAAGGAGACGCTCGAACCGGGCTTCGGATTGTCGAATTACCAGGCGCGCAAGCTGGCCTTCGGTATCGGGATTCCGGCCGCGAGCGTGAATGGCGCCGTCGCGGCCATGACGGCGCTGGCCAAGGCATACGCGGCGATGGATATGTCGCTCGCGGAGATCAATCCCTTCATCCTGACGAAGGACGCAAAGGTATACGCGCTCGATGCCAAGGTGAATTTCGACGATAACGCGCTGTATCGCCACAAGGAGCTGCTGGATCTGCGCGACCTGAACGAAGAGGATCCGCTGGAAGTGGAGGCTTCACGCTTCGGGTTGAACTACATCAAGCTCGATGGCACGGTGGGCTGCATGGTGAATGGCGCTGGGCTTGCCATGGCCACCATGGATATTATCAAGTACGCCGGCGGCAGCCCCGCGAACTTTCTCGACGTGGGCGGCGGCGCCAGCGCCGAGCAGGTGAAAAACGCCTTCCGCATTCTGCTCTCCGACAAGAACGTGAAGGCGGTGCTGATCAATATTTTCGGTGGGATTCTGCGCTGCGACAGGCTGGCTACGGGAGTGGTGGCGGCGGCGCGCGATCTTAACATTCAAGTGCCGATCGTGGTCCGCATGGAAGGCACCAACGTGGAACTGGGGCGGCAGATCCTGCTTGAATCCGGCCTCAATTTTACGGTGGGCGAGAATATGCGCGACGCGGCCGAGAAGGTAGTCAAGCTGGCGGCATAACGAAAGAACATGAGTGTACTGGTAGATGGTAATACCCGACTGATCGTGCAGGGATTCACCGGCCGCGAAGGCACGTTTCATGCCGAGCAGGCCATCGAATACGGCACGCAGGTAGTAGGGGGCGTCACGCCCGGAAAGGGCGGAACGAAGCATCTCGGTCGCCCGGTTTTCGATACCGTGGAGCAGGCGGTGAAAGCGACCGGGGCCAATGCGACGGTGATTTTCGTTCCGCCGCCGTTCGCCGCCGATGCCATTATGGAAGCGGCCGACGCCGGTTTGCCGCTCGCGGTCTGCATTTCCGAGGGCATCCCCACGCTCGACATGGTGAAAGCGTGGGCGTTCCTGAAAGGTACGAAGACCCGGCTGATTGGCCCTAATTGTCCAGGCATTATTTCGCCCGGCAAGTGCAAAATTGGAATTATGCCGGGGAAGATTCACCTGGAGGGCCACGTGGGTGTGGTTTCGCGCTCGGGCACCCTGACCTACGAAGCGGTGGGGCAGTTGACCGGCCTCGGTATCGGACAATCCACCTGCATCGGAATCGGCGGCGACCCGATCATCGGCACGAACTTCGTCGACGCCCTGCAGCTTTTCAACGACGATCCCGATACGCACGCGATTGTCATGATCGGCGAGATCGGCGGCAACGCCGAGGAGACCGCGGCGGCTTACGTGAAAGCGCACGTGAAGAAACCGGTGGTGGGATTCGTAGCGGGCCAGACCGCGCCGCCGGGACGCCGCATGGGACACGCGGGCGCCATCATCGCCGGAGGATCGGGCAAGGCGTCAGACAAGATTAAGGCTATGGCCGACGCGGGCATCACGGTCTGCTCTTCGCCAGCCGAAATTGGAGAGAAAGTTCAAAGCCGTCTATGAGTGTGGAACGCACGTTTTCGATTATCAAACCCGACGGGGTGGCGCATGGCCAGGCCGGAGAAATCCTGGCGATCATTGAGAAGGCCGGATTCAAGATTCTGGCCCTGCGCATGACGCGCCTTAGCGAGGCGCAGGCGCAGGGTTTTTACGCGGTGCATCGGGAGAGGCCGTTTTTCGGCGGGCTGGTGAAGTTCATGACGGAAGGGCCCATCATCGTGATGGCGCTCGAGCGCGAGGATGCCATCAAGGGGCTGCGCGAGGTGATGGGAGCGACGAATCCCGAAAAGGCGGCCGCGGGTACCGTTCGCAAGCGGTTCGCCGAGAATATCGAGCGCAACTGCATACACGGGTCGGATGCTCCCGGGACGGCGGAGACGGAGCTCCGGTTCTTCTTCAGCACCGCGGATTTGATTTAAAGAGCCGGGCCCAGGGGGACCCCGCGAGGGAGCGGTGCTTTGTTGGTTTTTCGCCGAAAAGCACCGCTCCCTTGCGGTCGCGGCTCAGTAAGGTGTGGGGTAGATGGGAGTCAAGGTCGGGATTGTCGCGGAGCGGGCGCCGGGGGAATTGCGAGTGGCGATGGTTCCCGGCGCGCTCGCCGTGCTCAATAAGACGGGCGCGGAGTTGGTGCTGGAAGCGGGCGCGGGCGAACGGGCCGGCTTTCCCGATTCCGAATACGCCGCGAAGGGCGTGCGCATCGCCGGGCGCGACGAGATTTTCGGCGCCGCGGATGTGCTGTTGCAAGTGCGCGGTCCGGGCGCCAACCCGGAGACCGGCGATCGCGATATTGCCGCGATGCGCCGCGGGCAGGTCGCCATCGGCTTCGGCGAACCGCTCACGGCGCTTGATGCGGCGCGGAGCCTGGCTGAGCGGGGCGTCAGTTTTCTCGCCATGGAATTGATGCCGCGCATCACGCGCGCGCAAAGCATGGACGCGCTTTCTTCGATGGCGACCATCGCCGGATATAAAGCCGTGCTGATTGCCGCCGACACGCTGCCGCGCATGTTTCCCATGCTGATGACCGCGGCGGGCACGGTCGCGCCGGCGCGCGTGCTGGTGGTGGGCGCGGGAGTTGCGGGCTTACAGGCGATTGCTACAGCGCGCCGGCTGGGCGCGGTGGTGAGCGGGTACGATATCCGAGCGGCGGTGAAGGAGCAGGTGGAAAGTCTGGGCGCGCGCTTCGTAGTGCTCAACGTGGATGCGGGCGCGGCGGAGGATAAGGGCGGATACGCCAAGGCGATGGGCGAGGATTTCTATCGCCGGCAGCGCGAGGCTATGGGCGGCGTTCTGGCCGAACAGAACGTGGTGATCACCACTGCCGCCGTGCCCGGCAAGAAGGCGCCGATTCTGATTACGCGCGAAATGGTGGAGCGAATGGCGCCCGGCTCGGTAGTGGTGGACATCGCCGCCGAACGCGGTGGCAATTGCGAGCTGACCAAACCCGGCGAGACCGTGGTGCACAAGGGCGTGAGCATTGTGGGGCCGGTGAATCTGGCGTCGGCCGTGCCGTACCATGCGAGCCAGATGTACGCCAAGAATATCGCCACGTTTTTGAAGTACCTCATCGGCAAGGACGGCAATCTGGCGCTCAATCGCGAAGACGAAATCGTGCGCGAAACGCTGGTGACGCACGGGGGCGAAGTGGTCCACGCCAAGGTGCGGGAACTGATGGGCCTCACCGCGCCGCAGGCAGTTTAGAAAGAGATGTGGGGCAGTCAATCCTGAGGCACTTGCAAAATTCGGCATTCCGCACCCTCGAAAGCGCCGCTCCTTGGTGGCGCCGTTTTATCTGTGTGCATCCGTGTGCATCCGTGGCCGAAAAACTCTTATTCCAGGAGTTTCCGATGCTTCGGATTCAGGCAAGTTTTGGGACTCGGAAATTGGCCACGGATGAACACGGATGCACACAGATGAAATTCAACGGACGCCGGCAAGCGCGTCTTTTACGGAGTTCCAGGCAGGCGGCCTTGGTTTTTTTCCACACCTCCCCAGGGACCGGTGCCTCTTCTCACCATCCATCCAATTTTGCAAGTGCCTCAATCCTGGCTGCGCTGGGGGCCCGCTGGGCACTTTCTAGCGAGTCCAGCCGGCTGAAAGCCGGCCGCGGGCAAGAATGCCCGCCCCACAAGAGAGGAATTAATGGATCTTTCCATCGGACTGTTCATATTCATGCTGGCGACCTTCGTCGGCCTGGAAATTATCCGCAAAGTTTCGCCGCTGCTGCACACGCCTTTAATGTCGCTGACCAACGCCATATCGGCCATCTCGGTAGTGGGCGCGATTCTGATCACGGGCGCGCAGGGCGCTACCACGCTGAGTAAGGTGCTCGGCTTTATCGCCATTACGTCCGCGGTAACCAACATCGTCAGCGGCTTCCTGATTACCGACCGCATGCTGAAAATGTTCAAGAAGCGCGAGGAGAAGAAGTAATGCCTCCGCACCCGCATCCGGGCATCTATCTTTACATCGTCTCAGCGGCGCTGTTCATTCTGTCTCTCAAATGGATGAACACACCGGCCACCGCGCGGCGCGGCGTCTTCGCCGGGGAAATCGGAATGGCCCTCGCCATCGTGGCGACCGTGGTGGTGAATCACATATTCAACTGGGAATGGATTATCGCGGCGTTCTTCATCGGCACGGCGGTCGGGATTCCGATCGCCTACATTATGCCGATGACGGCTGTCCCGCAGCGGACCGCCATGTCGCACGCTTGCGGCGCGCTGGCCGCGGCGCTGGTCGGCACGGCGGAGTTTTATCGGTCGAACCAGTTGCACGAACCGCTGCCTACGTTTGCGATGGTGGCGCTGGTGCTTGAAACGCTGCTCGGATTCCTCACCTTCACCGGAAGCTTGATGGCGATGGGGAAACTCCAGGAAGTGCTGCCACAGCGGCCGATTACGTATCGCAATCAGAATGCCGTCAATTTCACGCTATTCGCAATCGCGGCGGCGCTCGGCCTGCGGCTGGTCTTTGTCCCCACCGATACCTGGATCTTTCCGATTTTTGCCGGCCTGGCGCTGCTCTTCGGCGTACTGCTGATCATCCCGATCGGCGGCGCGGACATGCCGACCGTTATCGCGCTGTTGAACTCTTACGCCGGATTATCGGCCTGCGCCATGGGGTTCGCGCTCGGCAACAATCTGCTGGTGGTGGCCGGGGCGCTCGATGGATCGTCGGGCCTGATTCTTTCCATCATCATGTGTAAGGCCATGAATCGCTCGTTCACGAACGTGCTGTTTGGGGCCTTCGGGCAGATTCAGACGTCGCACGCGCAGGCGCAGCAGCGGTCCTATCGCAGCGCGAGCGCGGAAGAGGCGGCATCGATTCTGGAATCGGCTAGCAGCGTGATTATCGTGCCGGGATATGGACTCGCGGTGGCGCAGGCACAGCACAAAATCCGCGAGCTGTACGACAGCCTGATGCGCCGCGGGGTCGACGTAAAGTTCGCCATCCATCCGGTGGCCGGCCGCATGCCGGGCCATATGAACGTGCTGCTCGCCGAGGCCGACATCCCGTACGATCGCCTGTGGGAGATGGACGACATCAACGGCGAATTCGCGCAATGCGACGTGGCGCTGGTGATCGGCGCGAACGACGTCACGAACCCGGGCGCGCGGACGGATAAATCGAGCCCCATTTACGGCATGCCGATTCTCGATGTCGATAAGGCGCGCACCGTGATGGTGATCAAGCGGTCGATGAATCCCGGCTTCGCCGGAATCGACAACGACCTTTATTACATGGATAAGACGCTGATGCTTTTCGGCGACGCCAAGGCGTTCGTCTCGGAGATCATCAAGGAATTGCCGGCGAAGGTGGGGGCGTGATGGCTCAGATCGGTCGAGGGGCCGTTTGCGGCGAAGGATTCGGAAGATATAGGGGCTGGATGAAGTCAGCCGCGGACTAAAGAGGAACTCGCAAAATTCATTGTTCCGCACAAAAAAGCACCGCTCCCTCGCGGTCGCGGCTCAGTAGGCGCTGTGGTTTCAACGCATGACTGAAGAGCGGGGCCAGAGGGCACCCCGCAAAGGAGCGGTGTCTTGGCAACTTGCCTGAATTCTGCAACTCCCTCTAAAGTCTGCCCCACAAGGACTTTTCCATGCAGTCAGAATACTAGTCTTTCTTCTTCTGGAAGTGGCGCTTGACGTCGGGCCAGAACTCTTTCAGCACGTTCGACAGGGTGTCGGTGCCGCACTGAACCAACAGCCGCTCAGTGTTGTCCCGCCAGGTGCGACCATCCTGGTAGTAGAGATTGGAGATTCCGACGGCCACCGAGTTCCCGGTCCACTCGGCGAAATTAAAAATCTGATGGTTGGAATCCGTGCGCGTGATGATGGTTTGCCTGGCGGCGTACCAGAGACGATGCCCGAAAGATCCCTCGCCGATCCGGAAATAGCGCGGATCTTCGTGCAGGATCGTCGGCATGACGCCCTCGGTCATCATGTTGCCGATCATCTGGTCGCCGAATGCCGTTCCCACTCGCTTGGCGTAGCCCGCGAAGCCCTCGCCGAAAGACGGATTCGAATGCTCGGCCTGGTAGATCACCGACATAACCGCAGCAGTGGGATAGACCGCGCCATCGAACGAGTCCTTGGCGGCAATGCTCATTTTCTGTTTGGCGGTGAGCGGCTTGAACGGTGTGGAAAGTTCGGCGGTGCGGTAGTTGGGGAGAACGCCATAGGCGCGCTTGTCTTCTACAGGAATGACGGGAGCGGGAGCGGCGGCCGGCGCGGCATCGGCGGGGGCTACCGTTGTGGATGAAGCGGCTTCGGCGGAGGAGTTCTGCGCGCGCAGTGCAAGCACACTAATGCCGAAAAAGACCAGAAAAGAAAGGCGCACGTAACTCCTAGGCACATTGGATGGTAACACGCCATTTTCCGTTTCGGTGGGTGTTTAGCCCTTTTGAGCTATGCGCGGAGGGCGAATTCAGAAGCGTTAAATCGGACCAGTCAACAGGTAGACAACCGATTCCACGGTTTGGTATATTGAGTGCTGTCCCAAAAATCCTGCTCAATGGGAGGTTCGTTTGCTTTTTTGACGGACCGCTTGCACCAATGAGGAATCATGGCACGAAAACACGGTAAGCAGTATCAGGCAGCGCGGAAACAGGTCGAAGCCAAGGAATACCAGTTGGAAGAGGCTGTTCCGCTCATCAAGAAAGTCAAATACTCCAAGTTCGATGAAACCGTAGAGGTGCACATGCGCCTCGGTGTCGACCCCAAGCATGCCGATCAGATGGTGCGCGGCACGGTGGTCATGCCGAACGGACTGGGCAAATCCAAGAAGGTTCTGGTCATCGCGAGCGGCGACAAGCAGCGCGAAGCGTCGGAAGCCGGCGCCGATTTTGTTGGCGGCGAAGACATGGTCAACAAGATTCAGTCGGAGTCCTGGACGGATTTCGACGCCGTCATCGCCACGCCGGACATGATGCGGTCGGTTGGCAAACTCGGTAAAGTGCTCGGTCCCCGCGGGCTGATGCCCAATCCGAAGACCGGCACGGTAACGGTGGACGTCACCAAGGCTATCAGGGAAATCAAGGCTGGTAAGGTGGAATTCCGCGTCGACAAGACCGGGATCATTCACGCGCCGGTGGGGAAAACCAGCTTCTCGGCGGAGAAACTGGTGGAGAATGCGGCCAGTCTGATCACGGCGGTGATCAAGGCCAAGCCGGCGGTGGCGAAAGGCAAATACGTGAAGAGCACGACCCTGTGCTCCACGATGGGTCCCGGGGTGGCCGTGGATACGACCCCGTTCAGCGTGAAGGCGGCGGCGGTCTAAGCGTCCGACAGGTGTTTCCATGAAAAAGAAGGAAGACAAGAAAAAAGATATCGATGCTCTGCGCGAAGACCTGCAGAAGTCGAAGAACCTGTTCGTCACCGGCTACGAGAAGCTGAAGGTGTCGCAGGATTTCGAATTGCGCAAGACGATACGGGCCGCGGGCGCGAAATATCGCGTGGTGAAGAACAACCTGGCGGAGATCGCGAGCCAGGGGACGCCTTCGGAGCCGGTGTTGAAGGGTCTGCGCGGCATGACGTCGATGGCATATACCACCAACGATCCGGTGACATTGGCGAAAGCGCTCATGGCTTATGCCAAGGCCAACCCAAGCTTTACCTTCAAGGCGGGAATTGTAGAAGGCCGCGCCATCGACATAAAGCAGATCGGCGAACTGGCGACGATGCCCTCGAAGGAACAGATCTATGCCAAGCTGTTGTACCTGATCCAGGCTCCGGCACAGCGTTTGGCGATGACGATCAGTGCTGCCGGCCGTTCGTTGGCCGTGGCCATCGATCAAGGCGTAAAAGAGAACAAGTTCAAGTAAAGCTGTCAGCGATCAGCTATCAGCGATCAGCCTCGCTTCGATCCGCTGCTTTAGCTGAAAGCTGACCGCTGAGTGCTGAAAGCTTTTTAAATCGAAGGAGTTTAGAGATGGCGGACATTAACGCAATTGCGGAACAGATTCAGGGCTTGACCTTGCTGGAGGCATCCAGCCTGGTGAAGCTGTTAGAGGAAAGGCTGGGCGTCTCGGCGGCAGCGGCGGCTCCGGCGGCGGCCGGCCCGGCGGCAGCGGCGGCTCCGGCGGCCGAAGAGAAGACCGAATTCAGCGTGATCCTGACAGCGGCGGGCGCCAACAAGATCAATGTCATTAAGGCTGTTCGCGAAGTCACCAGCCTCGGCTTGAAGGAGGCGAAAGACCTGGTGGACGGCGCTCCCAAGCCGGTGAAGGAAGGCGTCAGCAAGGAAGAGGCGGAGACGATCAAGAAGAAGTTCGTCGACGCCGGCGCCAGTGTCGAAGTGAAGTAGGGAGAAGCTGTCGGCTATCAGCTCTCAGCTATCGGCCAAGCCGAACTCGCGTGAGAGCGTCTTGGGCTGAGAGCGGACGGCTGATGGCTTTTTCCCATTTGACATAGGGGACTTCCCCTGTTAAGGTAAGTAGTTGGGCCTTCGAACTAGCGGACTCGATCCCAATTGGTGACTGTGACTTCCGAATTCTGGAACTTCAATTGCAGTTCGGGCGAACCTGCAAAGAGGGATTCTTTGCGCGTTTTTGCACCCGGAACTGCTGGACGGAATTCGTGCGCCCTTTCTTCCCCAGAGCCATTCACCAAGCGCAATCCTTCAGAACCAATTCGATTCCTGCCTCGTTTTCATCACTCGGCGCGCTGTGAGGCAAGCTCTCCCGGAGCGCCGTTGGCTTTGTGCTGTTAGACGCAGTCGCGTTGCTTTGGCTGTTCGGCCGTCAGGAGTATAAGAATGGATTTTCAACATAACGGCGCTGCCCCCGAGCGAGTTGATTTTTCGAAGATTAAGACTTCGATCCCGATCCCAAATCTCATCGAAGTTCAGAAAAAATCGTATGAGCGGTTCCTGCAGATGGACTTGCTGCCGAATGAGCGCGAGGACATCGGGCTGCAGACGGTATTTAATTCCGTATTCCCCATCTCGGATTTCCGCGGCGTCAGCGATCTCGAATTCGTCGACTATTCGATCGGCAACTGGGAGTGCAAGTGCGGCAACCTGAAAGGACTGCACCATCTCCGCTCCACCTGCCGCAATTGCGGCGCGACCATCCGCACCGATCCGTTTCACGCCGGCGATATTCTCTGCGCGCATTGCGGAACTTTCAACAAAAACGTCGTCACGTTTTGCAATAAATGCGGCGACCCGGTGGGCCTGCAACTGAAATACGACATGCAGGAATGCCAGGAGCGCGGCATGACCTACGCCGCGCCGCTCAAGGTCACCATCCGGCTCACGGTGTATTCCAAAGACCCCGAAACCGGCAAGAAAAGCGTTCGCGACATCAAGGAACAGGAAGTTTTCTTCGGCGAAATCCCGCTGATGACGGACAACGGAACGTTTATCATCAACGGCACCGAGCGCGTGATCGTTTCGCAGTTGCATCGCTCGCCGGGCGTGTTTTTCGAGCGCGTACCGGCGCAGGGTTATTTCCTCGGCAAGATTATTCCCTATCGCGGAAGCTGGGTGGAGTTCGAGTACGACCTCAAGAACATCCTCTATGTCCGCATCGACCGCAAGCGCAAGTTCTACGGTTCCGTTTTTCTGCGGGCGCTGGGCTACAAGACCGATGAGCAGATTCTGCGCGCGTTCTACCGCGTCAGCAAGATCAGCCTCAAGGACAAGAAGCTTTTCTGGAACGTGGACGAAGGTCTGACCGGCCTCAAGCTTTCTTACGCCATCACCGCGAAGGGCGGCGAGACCGTGGTGGGCCAGGGCAAGAAGATCACATCTTCGCTCTACAAGGAAATTCAAAAGTTCAAGATTCAGCAGGTGGAAGTAGCCGCCAACGATCTGGAAGGCGCGCACATTGTGGCCGATGTGGTGGACATGAGCACCGGCGAAGTGCTCATCGACGCCAACAGCGAACTCACCACCACGGCGCTGTCGAAGCTGATCGAAGCCGGCATCGCCGATTTCGAAGTTTTCTTCCCCGAGCGCGACGATGTCGGAACAGTAGTTTCGGCCACCATCCGCAAGGACCCGGTAAAGGCGCAAAACGAAGCGCTGATCGAAATCTACCGCAAGCTGCGGCCCGGCGATCCGCCCACGCTCGATACCGCGACCCAACTCTTCCAAGGCATGTTCTTCGACCCGCGCAAGTACGATTTTTCGCGCGTGGGCCGCATGAAGTTCAACATCAAGCTGCACGATAAGGCCGACGCCACCTCGCTCGACAAGCGCACGCTCGATTCCGAGGACTTCCGCGCCACCATCAAGTACCTGCTCAAACTGCGCCGAGGCATCGGCGCGGTGGACGATATCGACCATCTCGGTAACCGCCGCGTGCGCGCGGTGGGCGAATTGCTCGAGAACCAGTTCCGCATCGGCCTGGTGCGCATGGAGCGCGCCATTAAAGAAAAGATGTCGGTGTACCAGGAAATGTCGACGGCCATGCCGCACGACCTGGTGAACGCCAAGCCGGTAATGGCCGCCATCCGCGAGTTCTTCGGTTCTAGCCAGCTCTCGCAGTTCATGGATCAAACCAACCCGCTTTCGGAAATCACCCACAAGCGCCGCCTGTCGGCCCTTGGACCGGGCGGTTTGAGCCGGGAGCGCGCGGGATTCGAAGTCCGCGACGTGCACCCCACGCACTATGGCCGTATCTGCCCGATTGAAACGCCGGAAGGCCCCAATATCGGGCTGATTTCGTCGCTGTCGTGTTTCGCGCGTATCAACGAATACGGCTTCATCGAGAGCCCGTACCGCAAGGTGCAAAAGGGCGTAGTGATCGACGAAATCAAAATCCTCAACCCCGGCGATACCGATTACAAGGTCGGGGATATCGTGCGGCGGCAGGATGCCGATGAGGCCAACCGGAAGCTCGGCGCCAAGAAGCAACAGGCCGAATTCGAAGCCCACTGCGAATATCTTTCCGCCTGGGAAGAAGACAAGTGGACGGTGGCGCAGGCTAACGTGGAGCTGGATGAGAAGGGGCGCATCGTGCCCGATCTTTCCAACGCGCGCCAGGCCGGCAACTTCGTGCTGAAATCGCGCGACGAGATCGAATATATCGACGTCAGCCCCAAGCAACTCGTCTCGGTGGCCGCGAGTTTGATCCCGTTCCTCGAAAACGACGACGCCAACCGCGCCTTGATGGGATCCAACATGCAGCGCCAGGCCGTGCCGCTGCTGCGCGCCGACGCTCCCTACGTGGGCACCGGCATGGAGCACGTCACGGCGCGCGATTCCGGCGCCGTGGTGCTGTGCAAACGGCCCGGCGTGGTGGATTCGGTGGATAGCGAGCGCATCATTGTCCGCGTCGAGGGCGCTTCCCAGGAAGGCCAGCTTTCCCGCGAAGTGGGCGCCGATATCTATCAGCTCATCAAGTTCAAGCGCTCCAACCAAAATACCTGCATCAACCAGAAGCCCATCGTGAGGGTGGGTCAGCGCGTGGTGAAGACCCAGGTGCTGGCCGATGGCCCCTGCACCGATATGGGCGAGCTGGCCCTGGGCCGAAACGTCCTGGTAGCCTTCATGCCGTGGCGCGGCTACAACTTCGAAGACGCGATCCTGGTTTCGGAAAAGATGGTGAAG
>Ga0181521_10005263_pt1 | contig 14477 bp, 14 predicted proteins | sample PEATcosm2014_Bin_32_FD_119764 | JGI IMG/M metagenome (GOLD analysis project Ga0181521, IMG submission 119764) | Peatland microbial communities from MTU Mesocosm Facility, Houghton, MI, USA - PEATcosm2014_Bin02_60_metaG | ecosystem: Environmental > Terrestrial > Soil > Wetlands > Peat | place...
ACGCTCTCGCTGCCACGGGTAACACGGAAGTTCGACGCAGCGGCCACCGGCCGGATAGATGCGGCTCCAGTCCACCGGATATCCCAGGCTATATAGCGCGCCCAGGGATCCCAGCATCACCGTTCGTTCCTCTTCCTCCCGCCGCATGGATTGGAGCACGGCGCCTTGATGGCCGAATTGACTAAGCCCTTGCTGAATGCCACTGAGGAGAATCGGATGTGGGCTGATTTCCAGGAAGGTGCCATATCCATCTTGGAGTAGCCGCTGTACTGCTGCGGAAAAAAGCACGGGCTCTCTCAGGTTCCTCGCCCAATATAGAGCCTTGAACTCGGGCCCGTCAGTGGCCATGCCTGTTACAGTCGAGTAGATGGGCAAGGATACAAGCCGAGGCTCCAAGCCTTCCAGAGCGTGCAACAAATCGGCGCGCAAGGGATCCATCTGCGGGCTGTGGGAAGCGAAATCCACTTTCACCAGGCCACAGAAGATGTCTCGACGCCGCAATTGATCGAGGATCGCTTCCAGCGCCGCCGGATCGCCTGACAACACAGTAGAGGTGGGACTGTTGCTGGCCGCGATGGACACGCGATCTTCGTAGCCGGCGAGGACGCCGCGAGCCTCTTCCATCGAAAGCTCGACAGCAGCCATAGCTCCCTGTCCGATGGCGCGCGTGACCAGGCGGCTGCGATGACAAATGACCCGTGCCGCATCCTCAAGGCTCAACGCGCCGGCGACGCAAGCTGCCGCGACCTCTCCCATGCTGTGGCCGACCACGGCCTGCGGCTCTATGCCCCAGGAGCGCCACAAGGCCGCCAAGCCAACCTGAATCGCAAAAAGGGCCGGCTGGACGATATCGACTTCGTTCAAGCGGGACTGAACCGCATCGGTCACGGTTAGCTCGCCGAGCAGAGACCAATCGGCATACGGCCGCATCGCACGGTCGCAAAGTTCCACGACATGGCGAAAAACCGGCTCCTGCTCCAGGAGGCTTCGCCCCATACCAAACCATTGGGATCCTTGTCCCGGAAACACGAAAACAATTTTGCTCCGACGACCTGAATCCTTGCGGCCGGAAGAGAGACCCGGGCGAACCTCTCCCAGCAGGAAGGCCTGAAGCCCTTCGGCTAGTTGTTCGCGTGAGTTACCTGTTACGGCGAGACGGTAGTCGTGATGACTGCACCGCACGCCGGCGGTATAGCAGATGTCGTGTATCGACCGCGCGGACTCCGGGCTTGCCAGTAAGTTCTGGTAAGCTCGAGCGAGAGACTGGAGAGCCTCGGGGCTACGAGCCGAGAGTGGCAGCAAGTGCCCGGATTTGGCGTTGCGAATTTCGCCACCATCAATTCCGGGAGCCGAACCAGAGATTGCTGAGTAGGACTGAGGAGCTTCTTCGAGAACCACATGAGCATTGGTTCCGCCAAAACCGAATGAGCTCACTCCGGCCAGCGCCGGACCCGGATGCGCGGGCCATTGACCCAAAACCGTCTGAACTCGTAGAGGGAGCTGATCAAAAGGAATGTGGGGGTTAGGCTCCTTGAAGTGTAGGACAGGGGGAATCTCTCGATACTTGAGCGCGAGCGCCACCTTGATCAAGCCGGCGACACCGGCCGCGGCCTCGAGGTGGCCGATATTCGTTTTGACCGAGCCCAAGGCGCAAAAGCATCCGGCGGGACGGTCTATGCCGAGCACCGCGCCTAAGGCTTTTACCTCGATCGGATCGCCCAGCAACGTGCCAGTGCCGTGGGCCTCGACGTATTGGACGTCACCGGGCGAGACTCCGGCTCGCCGGTAGGCTTCTCGCAGGACCGCCTCCTGGGCCAGCGGATTTGGGGCCATCAGTCCGTTGCTACGTCCGTCTTGATTCACCGCGCTGCCTCGAATGACAGCATAAATCGGATCGCCGTCGGCCAAGGCTCTCGATAGCGGTTTCAGAACGACGACACCGGCGCCTTCACTTCGAACGTAGCCGTTGGCTCGGGCGTCGAAGGCTTTGCAGCGCCCATCCGGAGCCATGACCCCAGCTTTGCAAAAATTGATGGTAATCGCCGGTGACAGAATGAGGTTCACTCCCCCGGCCAGCGCAAGATTGGACTCTCCGTTCCACAGGCTGCGGCAAGCGAGATCGACAGCGACCAGTGATGAAGAACAAGCAGTATCGATTGCTATGCTCGGCCCGCGGAAATCAAATAGGTACGAAATTCGGTTAGCCGCGATACTCAGTGCGTTGCCGGTGCCCGCGTAGGCATCAATACGATGCGGATCGCTGAACTGAATCCGGCCGTAGTCGTTGTTCGAAATGCCGATGAATACACCGGCCTGTGTACCGGCCAGACGCTCCGCCACCTGTCCAGCGTCTTGTAATGCTTCCCACGCCACTTCCAGTAAGAGGCGTTGCTGGGGGTCCATGCGCGCCGCTTCACGAGGGGAGATGCCGAAGAAATGCGGATCGAACTGATCGACGTGCTCGAGGAAGCCGCCCCAGCGGGTGGTCATTTTGCCCGGAGCAGTCGGCTCCGGATCGTAAAAGTCGTGAAGATCGAAACGATCCGCGGGGACCTCTCTGATGGCATCTACTCCGTCGCGCAGCAACTGCCAGAACGCTTGCGGACCGTCGGCCCCCGGAAACCGGCAGCCGATGCCGATGATCGCGATCGGTTCGGTTGTTATCTCCCGGTCGTCGTCAAACGCCGCGGCCGGCTCTGGCGAATCCAGAGAGCCCGCTAAATGCCGGGCGAGAGTCTCGATGGTGGAGAACTCATATGCCAGGGTGGTAGAGAGTTGTCGTCCAAGCCACTCTGCGAGTTCGCCGGAAAGGCCGACCATCTCGGTTGAACCGAGACCGTAGCTGGCGAAGGGCTCGCGGACATCTATCTCCCCAGACTCAATTCCCAGCAATTCAGAAAGCCTGGAGACCAGCCATGACTTGATGGTTTCCGCGGTCGGGGAATGCGCTGCTGAATTTTGCTCGTCACGTTGGTCTCGATCGACAGAACTCGGTGACGCGCCGTTGGTAGAATTTTGCGACATCGCGCACTTCTTACAGGGTGGCGAGGGTGCCGTTCAGGAAGCTGGCTTGGCACACCTTGCGCTGAATCTTTCCGCTGGGAGTCTTCGGCAGACTCCCGGCCTTGAGCAGCAGCGCGACGTGCACTCGGACGTCATGCTCTTCTGCTACTGCTCGCCGAATGGCCCGAACCATCGCGGTGGCATCGAGCAGCGGACGCCCATTCCCATTCGTATAGGAATGTGATGTGCCATTGTGCGCTGCCCCATTGTGCTGAGGACGGGGCTGGTAGTGGCGCTCCACCTCGGCTGCGACGATCAGACGCTCTTCGTCGGCAGTATCGACCGAAAACGCCGCGCAGCAGCCGGGCCGTATCGCCGGATGGCTCTGTTCAACGGTCAATTCGATGTCGTGCGGGTAAAGATTGCGGCCGGCGATGATGATGAGATCTTTCAGACGACCGGTGACAAACAGTTCGCCATCTTTGAGGAATCCCAAGTCCCCGGTGCGCAGAAATGGCCCCTCACCGGTGTCCGCCAGGTAGGCCCGAAAGGCGCACTCCGTCTCCTCGGGCCGGTTCCAATAGCCCCGCGAAACGGTCGGGCCCGAGACCCAGATTTCGCCCACCGCTTCCGGCGCGCAACGCGTCAACGATTCAGGATGAACGATGACTATGGTCGTATCAGGCATGGCGTGGCCACATCCGACCAGAGTCCGAATATTCTGTTGCTGGTCGGAGACCTCTGCGACGCGGTTCTGTTCAAGCGCCGCTGCCTGAGCTGGATACAAGGTAGGCTCATCTTTTAAAGGTCCGCCTGACACCATCAGAGTGGCTTCGGCGAGTCCGTAGCAAGGATATAGGAAGCTTGGGCGGAAACCATGCGGCGCAAAGGTCGCCGCGAACCGTTTCAGCGTGTCCGCGCGGACTGGCTCGGCGCCATTGTAAGCCGCATACCAACTGCTGAGGTCGAGATTTTCGCGCTGTTCCGGAGTGATTTTGCGGACGCACAGCTCATACGCGAAATTGGGACCTCCACTGACGAAGCCCTTGTATCGTGAAATTGCCTGAAGCCACCGCACCGGCCGCTGAAGGAAGGATTGGGGCGGCAACAAAACACATGGCCGTCCTATGTACATCGGTTGGACGACTCCATTAGTAAGTCCCATATCATGGAAGGCCGGCAGCCAGGACACCGATACGCCATTGTCCGGTGTGAGCTCGAAAGCCTGATTGATGTTGGCCGAATTATGCAGAAGGTTTCCGTGACTGACCATTACACCCCGAGGCACGGTGGTCGAGCCTGAAGTATATTGGAGCAAAGCCAGGCTGTTGCTGCTCACATCAGGATTTTTCCATTCCGGCGCCAGCCCGTCGGAAATTTTGTCGGTGGCCAGCCACTGCATTGTCGCCAGTTCTGGAGCTTGCGTGAACAAACCCTCAACCTTGGAGAGGATCGATGAGGTGGTAAGCACCGTCGTCGGTCGAGCATCGTTTGCGATCGCCTGAAGCCTGGGCAGAGTCCGCTGCGGTTGGGCCGGATGGGGCGGAGGCAGCGGTACAGCAGTAACCCCTGCATATAAGCAACCAAAAAAAGCAGCTATGAACTCGAGGCCGGTTGGATAAAGCAGGAGCGCACGCTCTCCGTCTGCGCCATAGCTTTGGAGTAGCGCACCGATCGTCCGGGCCTGGCAGTCCAGCGTTGCGTAGGTCAGGTGGTCCCCTTCCACTTCGCCATCGAGCAGATTGGTATAGGCCCGCTGGTCCGGCTGCTGGAGCGCTCGCCAGCGAAGAACTTCGACGAGGGTGGAAACCTCCAAAATTGAGCCGGCGGCGACTCGTCCCATCGGTGCCCCTAGAACAGTCTCATCTTCCAAAAGATGCGTAATCCTTCCTCTTCAATCAGATTCGGCGCTCTGATAACGGCGGCGGCTCATCCGCCGGGAATGGATCGTATTCGCAGAACTGCGGTCAGGCGATCAGCGCCCGGGCAGTGATCTTCGCGACGCTAAGTTACTATAGTGTGGCGAGTCCGCCCGCGACACTCGTGAGCTTTTGAATCAAAAGCCACGACAGAGTTTCCAGCCGAATCAAGCGATGGGGATTCGTATCATGTGTTTTCTTTCGCTTGTTCAAATTACACCGGTCACGAGGTTACAAGACGAGTTTACAGCCGTCAATGGCAAGGCGGGGCATTTATGTTACCCAAAGAACCAAGATAGCCGCGTTAAATCAAGAGAGCAGGTGTAGGCAGCCCAAATGGCCACAATACACGCTAAAGACCATGAGGAGGGCAGCCCGCTCGCTCGCCGGAGAGCATACAGGCGCTTCTTGACGACCGTACACACCGCCCTGATGGCCTGGCGCGAATAGTCTCGCATTTTGCCTCCCTCCGGCTTCAGGCGCATCATCGGGCGAGAGCCCGATCGATGGGGCGTACCGCCGGGTTGCCTGCATTCTAGTTCCAGGTCAGCTGATTTTTTACCGCAACAACACCTCGCGCGCCGGCCGCAATATTCCCGGCGCGCTTTGCGTCTTCAGCGGACTTCATGACCCCGCTCAACAGGATCTTGCCGTGATCGCAATCGACAACGATCGCAGAACCCTTAGCGACTCCATCGTCAGCCAGCGCGCTCTTGACCTCGGTTATCAGAAGGGCGTCATTAGCGCGCTCGGCCGCCGATTGGTAGTGATGATGCGCCTCAAGGCTGACACTGTCGTTGCCTGTCGTCACGGAACTCGACTCTATTGATCTGCCGTCTTCGACCTGAGCCTGCGCAGCGAGCATTTGGCTTCCCGCCAATATGCTCGCCACGGCAGCTATCATAACAAGCCTTCCACACCTGGCGGCTGAATGCAGGTCAGACACTATATCCGTTCCTCCCGAAACCAGAGCGTGGCTACAGCCTAGTTACTAGGAGTCACTGTCGTGGACTCGCTATGATGGCTACTAGTTGTGTTTTCAGTTCCTGTGTTCGGATTGGAAGTGGTTGAATTGCTCGTCCGATCGCTGGAACTACTGGAGGTGGTGATTGGAGGCGCGGGAGGGACAAGCTCGGTCGGAGACTGCACGACAACCTCAGGCGGCGCCGCCGGCACGTACGTAGTTATTTCCTTGGTAGTGCTGGTGGTCCCACAAGCGCCGACTAAAGCCACGAGTGCAAGACCCGTCATGCTGATTGCGAAGCGTTGAACGATTTTCATTTCTTTTATATCTCCTTGCGAGTTAGCTGCGAACGTTGTTGGCCGAACGAGCGCTGTACCCACTCAATGCCGGCGTTTAGTAGGTGCTGCTCCTTATCGTTGTGGTCCTGGTCGTGCTCACCGGCACATTCTGCGTCGTAGTAGTCGTTGTCTCCGATTGCTCTGAGACCTGCGGCACGACGGAATTAGCAGGGACTCCGCTTGCGCATCCGGCAGCACCGAGACTGCCTATCAAGAAGGTGAGAGCGACATACAACGTAATTGATGTTTTCCTTTTCATAGTGTCAATCTAACATAGCAGGTGTCGGACTACGTAATGTCAAACCGACGATTGTGGTTATCTACAGAACCGAAAAGGCTCAAAGTCGTCTCTGAGGGTCGTCGCGCCAGCAGAGCGGCCCTTCGGGCTCTCCAAAAACGATTCACGCACAGCGGAATCGAGAAGACAATTATGTATGGCAGCGCACGGTGATTCGTTGGCCGATTGTGAGAGCCACGCGCCACTGTGGCGCACTCAAGCCGCAGGCCACCAGCACTACAAGCTCGGCTCAACCCCAGCAGAGGAAAAGAGCAACCGCGGGCAACTGAGAAGCGCCGTGAACGAGGCGAGCGGCTGAATGTTCGGCGGGACTATTTGTCGCGCGGAATTCCTGCGGCCTCGTGACTCGCCCACTTCGATCCAGCTACGGGTGGCATGAAGTTCCCCGGGTTGGTCTCCAGTTCGTCTCGCGCATCAGGATACTTGGCAAGGAAGGCCTGCAAGTCAGGATTCTTCTGCAGAAAGGCCTGGTTCTCAACCAGCGAAGGATTCCTCGCCAGCTGTGGCGCAACCTTTGGGTCGTTCTGCTTCAGTATCGAGAAGTCCTTAAACATCTGCATATTCAGGTTGGTAGTTCCGGCGGTCTTGAACTCGGTTTCAGTCGTGGTGTTGCCGTGTTTCTCGACGATGACAGGGCCGGTATCCTGCGCGAGCGCTGGCGATGCAAAGATCGCGGCGATAACGAACAGGTAAAGAGCGTTCCGCATGATCTCGCCTCGACTTGATATGCGCTCTTCGGCGCGAGCTGATTGGTTGGTGTGTGAGTGCATCTGCAGCCCCACGGTATGTCGGGGTCGTCTACAAAGCCAGCGCTCAACATCGATTTGTGTCACGAAAAGAACCAACGCGCACCGAATGTGCATCCAGCGAGCCAGTCAAGTCTGTTAAATTGATGCCATGCGCGCCGTGCGAGTTTCAGAAATCCGAAGACTACGGGGACTCAAGAACATTTCCTGGCTCACGTCGCATCAGCTGAACAGACTCGCCGATGCGCTGATAACGCGCCGGGTTGCCAAGCGCGGCATCATTTTCGATGAGAAGGCATCCTCACAATCCGCGTACGTCTTGCTCTCGGGCGTCGCGCGCATCACCTGCCGCAATCGCAGGGGCGATCGCACGCTGCTGATTATGGTCGCGCCGGGCATGATTCCGGGCGTTCCCCCGGCGGTTACGGGGATCAGATATAACTTCCGTTGCGAAGCGGTCACCGACTGCCAGATTGGAACCGTCACTCTGGCGACCTTCATCGAAATCGCTCTCGGAATCGCCTCTGCAGACTTCAAGCGCATGGCCGCCAGCTATTCCGGACGATGGGATCTGGTGCAGTTGCGCTGCTCGAATTTCATGGCCTGCTCGCTCGAGGAACGAGTCGCGTTGATACTGCTGGAGCTGAGCGAGAATTTCGGCGTCCGCGATGGACAAGGCGTGCGGCTAACGGTACCGGCGACGCACAAGGATCTTGCTGAGCTGGTGGGCGCCTCACGTCCGCGCGTAACCGAGTATGTCGCCAGCTTTGAGCGCAAGCGCCTGGTTGTACGCGATGGCCGTCAGTTGATCGTCAAACGCGACCGGCTGGAGAGCTTTCTGGCGCAGAAACATGCGTCCGCAAACCGCCGCGAGTTTGGAAACCGCGGCCCGAGAGCGATCGAAGGCCTGAGTTCCGAGCTCAGCAGCGTCGTTGCGACTCGTTCCGGTGCGAAGCGATCGGGCCCGCCATTGACCAGCCGATGACCGGCGGCGCCGGGTCGGGCCCGATACTCGTCAGGATCGCGGGCCGCCGTAAACGCTCAGGACCTCGTCGAGGCTGGCAATTGTGCTACGCACCTCTCCGAGCTGTCGCTGAATTACGCCTCGCAAATCGGGCGCCAGGACTTCTCTCAAGGCATTCTCATACTCGCCTGCCGTGGCCTCGGCGCCTTCGCGACACCAATTCGCTACCCCGGTGTCGCCCATGCTCATGACCACGCTGAAATCCATCGCGCGGCGATCCACGAGGCCCGCCCACGTCCCGGCCTCGCCTCCTGCCGCGCCGAGGCGGCTGCGCTCGGCCTGAAGTTCGTCGGCGGCGCGTTTCCGGATCTCGGACTGCCGCCCGAGAAATTCTCCCAACTCCGCCTTCCCCACGTCCTTCGCGGCCCGGTGATATCGCTTTTCGGCGTCGATGCAGGTGGCGATCAAACGATCGAGAACCTTGATAGTTTCCATTTCACTGCCTCCACAGCGAGATCGCTTCGGCTTGAGGAAGCGCAGAGCGCCCTCTCAGAGCTTCGTTCACTTCATGTTCGCCGCGACAAATTCCCAGTTGACTATGTTCCAGAACGCTTCGACATAGTTGGCGCGCGCGTTCCGATAGTCGATGTAGTAAGCGTGCTCCCAGACGTCGCAGGTCAGAAGGGGTTTCTCGCCGCGCGGCAACGGATTCTCCGCGTCAGGCGTATGCTCGATCGCGAGCGACCCGTCGCGTTTCAGCACCAGCCAGGCCCATCCGCTGCCAAACATCGAGTTGGCGGACTCGGCGAACTTTTTGCGGAACTCGTCGAACCCGCCGAAGGCGAGCCTGATCTCGTCAGCAAGGGCGCCAACCGGTTTGCCGCCGCCCTTGGGCCTGAGGCACAGCCAGTAAAAGCTGTGATTCCAATGCTGGGCCGCGTTGTTCAGGACCTCGCCGGGGCCAGCCGTTCTGATGATCTCTTCCAGCGGCATCTCCGCGAAACGGCTGCCGGCGATCAATTCATTGAGCTTCCTCACGTACGCGGCATGATGCTTTCCGTGATGGAACTCCAGGGTCTCCTGGGAAAGATAGGGCGCGAGCGCGCTCTTCGCATAAGGTAACTCGGGTAATTTGAAAGCCACAATGATAACTCCTCTGCTACTGTGAATTGGCGCTGATTTCGAGCGTCTGACGGCCGTCGCCTTGCTTTAACCCGGCTCCGAGCTGGGGCCTGCAACAAAGCCTATGACTTGATGCCGACGCTTCGCTAGTAGCTGCTGCTTCTGCTGGTTGTAGTCTTGTCTGTAGTCGAGCTCACCTCGGGAGCCTGCACACTGCTCTGGGTGGTAGTCGTTGTCTGCGACCGCTCTGACGCCTGTGGCGCGGGATCGGCGGGCACGGATACTGCACATCCAGCAGCACCCAAGCTGCCAATCAAGAGAGTGAGAGCGACATACGTCGAAATAGCTATCGTCTTGTTCTTCATAGCATCAATGTAACATGGCGCCGTCAGACTATGTACTGTTCGGATGCACGATGATGGTTATCTGCGGAACGAAAGAGACTCAAAGCAGGCCCTTGACGCGATCCACCGTCGTCCGTCGCGATCAGGGCGCCAGTGAGCTGACGCGTTCGCGCATCGCTCGCGACGTTTGGATCGGGAAGGTGACAATTGTGTCCCGCAGAGAACCGGGGCTCGCTGGCGCATTGCGAAAGCCCGGCGCTATGATCACGAACATTGCACGATCTCCGGAGCCAGGGATCGAGAAATACTTTCCGCAGTTGAGCAGCGTTCAGCAAGCCTGCGAGCAGTGGTCTGCGGGCGAATGAGACAATACAGAGGAGATGAACATATGATGCGATATGGAATTGCCTGGTTATTGGGAGTGCCCTTGTCGGTACTTGTCCTGTGGTATGTGGCGGTCCACGTTCTCTAAAACATACCGCCAGCATTAGTTAAATCAGCCGTGGAGGAAGACAAATGAGAAAGGTCATGGCAGTGTTTGTAGTATTCGAGCTTCTGTTCGGAGCGTATTCGGCAAGCGCGCAAGGGACGGGAGCAAGCGCTCCGGACAATACCGCGATTAACGGGCGGGATCGTGCATCGAATGCGGTGACGGCGGACCAACAGTCTCAGACCGCGGGCGACATAGCGCTCACTCAACGAATTCGCCGAGCCATTATGAAGGACCATTCGCTCTCAATGATGGCAAAGAATGTCAAGATCGTGAGCATTAACGGTGAAGTGACGTTGCGCGGTCCGGTCGAGAGCAACAAGGAGAAAGCGAGGATATCGTCGAAAGCTCGGGCTATCGCGGGCGTCATCAATGTCGACAACCAACTTGAAATAGCCGGTAAGTAAACTTCCATAACCCAACCAAGGAGAGATCCATGAAGAAGGCAGTATTCGGTATAGCAAAGAGCGAGAGCCAGGCCATCGGTATCGCCAACCAACTCAGGGCGGCGGGGTTTTCAGAAAATGACATCTCGGTCCTGTTTCCTGACAAGACGGGCTCCAGAGACTTCGCTCACGAGCAACACACCAAAGCGCCTGAAGGTGCGGCGACCGGCGCCGGCGGCGGGGCGGTTCTGGGCGGAGCTTTGGGCTGGCTGGTTGGTATCGGGGCATTGGCGATCCCGGGCGTCGGACCTCTCATCGCGGCCGGCCCCATCATGGCGGCGCTGGCCGGGATGGGTGTGGGGGCGGCGGCTGGAGGCTTTGGGGGAGCGCTGATCGGCCTGGGGATTCCCGAGTATGAGGCGAAGCGTTACGAGGGAAGGATCAAGGGCGGTAACATTCTGATGTCGGTTCATACCGATGACGGGAAAGAGCGCGCTCGCGCGCGAGAGATTTTCACCAAGGCAGGGGCCGAAGACATTTCGTACACCGGCGAGGCCGGGGTTTCGGAATCGGCTCGGGCGTGAAGAGTCGAAGAGCTCAGTGAGCGGAAGGGCGGGCGGCGACACCCAAATGGTCGCTCCCGCTTTCAGAGATTTAGCGCGTAAACGGTCATGACCCAAAAATAGGAGAGCGTGATGAGCGGAAAAAGTGAAGAAGTCAAGGGCCGCGTGAAAGAAGCAGTCGGAGTTCTGACCGGCGACAAGGATCTAAAGCACTCCGGAAAGGTCGACCAGGCATCCGGCAAGGTCAAACAGGCGGTGGCTAACGCGACGGACAAAGTCAAGGACGCGGTAAGCGACAGGACCTAGTCCGAATTCAGACCGATTGGTGCGCTCGCTTCCATGCCGCCGGGTTCCTCCGGCGGTATGGAGGCATTTCAAGTCCGCCTTTCTTTTCAGCGCAACGCAACGATCATGCCGGCTGTGACCGCACAGCAAGCGGCCGCAGCGATCCATTGTGCAGCGCCGGCCCGCGTGGCTGGTCCTTGACGTTTCGGGCCAGCCTGCGACTGACATTATATGTTCTTCAGGGAACCAACCGCGCTTTTGTCTTGATGGCCTTGCACACGCACTCAGCGTATGGTGATCGGAAGCCTCATGCGCTCTGCCTCAAAGGCATCCGGCCCGGCTCATAAGGTCGTCATGCATGCGCATAAGAATGTTCTGGCCACGTTAAGCGATATTACAAACAGCGCCAAGGAAATCGATCCGATAGCAAGGAGCCTGAATCATGTCTGACACGAACTCAGTCGTAGCCGCGACGGAAGCGTGGGCGCGACGAACCGCAAGGTGATTCTACTTTAGAATTGCTCACTGCACTTTTGGATCCGAACCGACTGAACGACTTCACGACTTCAACTTGAAGGAGCAGGCATGACACGACCGACATTTTTCGGTTCTCTTTTCGTTACAGTGCTTTTAATGGTTTCGGGCTGTACAACAAGCGTTCCGCCGTCGCGACTGGCGACCGGTGCCGCGATAGGCGGCCTGCTCGGCGGGGCCGCAGGCTGCGGAATCGGAGGCGCCCGCGCCGGTTGGCATGACGCAAAGGCTTATGAGGTCGGATGCCCGTCCGGAGTGGTTGGTGGAGCGATTATAGGTGCACTGATCGCGGGGGGCACTTATCAGGAGCCACCGCCGCCGCCTCCCCCTGCTCAGGTAGTACAGGCTCCGCCTCCACCACCACCGTCACCGCCCAAGGCGATGGAGAAGCTGGTGCTCAGAGGCGTACATTTTGATTTCAACAAATCCGATATCCGCCCCGAAGATGAGCCGGTGCTCGACGAGGCCGCCGCGGCTCTCAAGGAACAACCCGGCGTGTCAATCTACGTCGACGGATACTGCGACGCGATCGGAAAGGCAGAATACAATCGGAGACTTTCCGAGCGACGGGCAGCGTCCGTTGCGGCGTACTTGCAGAACCACGGTATTGCCGGGGGGCGCCTGACTCCGCGCGGCTTCGGCAAGACTCACTTTGTGGCGTCGAACGACACCGCCGACGGGCGCGCAGAAAACCGACGCGTCGAGTTGGTTCCGGTCGAATAAAAGATCGCCTCGTCATGCGATCCGCCGGCAGGTTAACAGCCTGCCGGCGTGAACAGCTCGGCTTGATCGCGCCAGTCAGTCCTGGCGCATTCCCGTGAAGCTGACTTTTCGGAAGGTATCGCCCGCGGCTTCTAACAAAACCGTGCGGCACAGCGCTCCGAGAGCCCGCCCATGTGCTAGGATCGCATCTGGCGAATCCTGATGTGCCTCCGGGCACAGACTGCCTGGGCAAGCCGTCCTTCCGGTGGCCGCAGTTGTAACGAGCCCGATTGCAATGAACGACTTGACGAACATTTCTCCGGCTCGATCACGGCGCGCTCGGCGAGCTCAAAGGAAGTAGTGTGAAGAATTTCATCTTCCGCGCGCTCAAGGGTACCTCGGGAGGTTTCCCGCCGGAAACCGAAGAACCGATTCGTGCGGAACTGTTCAGCGTCGAGCGCCTGGAGCAGCATGCGGAGAGCCTGGCGGAGGCTCAGCCTATCACGACTCGGCCGGGCAGTGGCCGCCATCTGGCGAAACGGCTGCGGGATAACGGCCGGGTACTGCTCGAAGCGTACAGCTCCACCATCAAGGCCATCCGCGAGGAACGCGCCATCACCCAGGCGGCCGAGTGGCTAATCGACAACTTCTATGTCGCGCAGGAACAGATTCGCGAGATCCGCGACGATCTTCCGCGCGGCTTTTACCGTGGACTGCCGAAACTTGCGGAAGGGCCATTTCAGGGTTACCCGCGCGTTTTCGGAGTGGCGTGGGCGTTCGTCGCGCACACCGACAGCCGCTTCGAGCCGCAGATGCTGTGCCGGTTCGTGCAGGCCTATCAGCGCGTGCAGCCTCTGTCGATCGGCGAGCTTTGGGCGGTCGCGATCACGCTGCGAATCGTGCTGGTGGAAAATTTGCGGCGCTCGGCGGCGCGGCTGGTTCGCGATCGGGCTATGCGCCAGGAGGCGGACGCCTTGGCCGACAGGCTATTGGGAGCCGGCGGCCGTGAGGCCGAAGCCCCCGAAATCGCTCTGCGCGGCTTCAACCAGGCACCGTTGCCGACGGCCTTTGCAGTTCAGCTGGTCCAGCGCCTGCGCGATCAGGATCCGAAGGTGACACCGGCGCTCACCTGGTTGGATGAACGCCTGGCATCGATGGGAACCACTGCCGACGAAGCCGTCCGCACCGAACATCAGAAACAGGGCGCGATGAACGTGACCGTGCGCGACGTGATCACGAGCATGCGCTTGATATCCGCGGTCGATTGGACGGAGTTCTTCGAGAGCGTGAGCCTCGTCGATGCCGCGCTCCGCGCCGACAGCGACTTCGCCGCGATGGATTTTGCCACCCGCGATCGCTACCGGCATGCGATCGAAGAGCTGGCGCGAGGTTCGGGACAGCCGGAACTCGAAGTCGCCCGTCACGCGCTTGCAGCCGCAAAGCACGCGGCATCCGAGCCGCAGGACGGCGGCCCCGAGACCGCACGTTCCGAGCGGGAGCCCGGCTATTACCTCATCTCGAAGGGGCGGCGCGTGATCGAGGAGGAGATCGGATTCCGTGTTCCGATGAGCGAATGGCTGGTTCGGGCCAACGCGGCGGTGGGAATCCTGGGCTATGTAGGCGCTATCGCGATCATCGGCGTGCTCATACTGGTCCTGCCGCTGTTGGGCGTGGCGGAGTTCGGCGTCAGCGGATGGACTCTCCTCATGCTGGCCCTTCTCGGCGTGGCACCGGCATCGGATGCCGCGGTGGCGCTAGTCAACCGCGGCGTTACAAATGCCTTCGGAGCCAGAACTCTGCCGGCTATGGAGCTTGGCGA